>FUIF01000909.1_pt1 | contig 34219 bp, 64 predicted proteins | sample 1003461 | NCBI WGS metagenome assembly FUIF01 (sample SAMEA80401918, study PRJEB19352) | marine metagenome
AATAATTGAAGTGTATAGCATTTTCAGTTTTACCTGTTTGAGGCATATACTCAGGGCCTTCAGAAACTTTTAGTTCATCTAAAGTACCCTGAGAAATTCCTCTTGACTTAAACCATTCTTGGACTTTTGTTCCAGGTATTTCGAAAGGTTTAACTTCTGGTAGCACATACGTTTTCTCTGCGTTTCCTTTGCGTTGATAAGTATGTAACTGAAAAGTCTTATTACAATTATGACAAGTACCGAGACCCCGTTCCCAATCATAAGAAGCACACTTTGCTTTTTGATTTGCGGGTTTTCTATCGGCAGAACAAAGAGGGCATACACCCTCTCTTTTACCTGCGTCTAGATTATATTGATTGAAATTATCAATCAAAAATCCATTGATCTCTGTATCGTTTATTTGCATTAATCTTCTATTAAATTACCATCTCCTGAATCGGAGATCCAATCGTCATAATCTTTAAAATGGTAAGTCTGGTACATTTGGTGCAGCTTGTTGTTGAGGTTGTGCAGGTGCGCCATCTCGTGGTGCTGGTTGCGGAAACTCGCCGTTGGTCCATACTACTTGAACATTACCTAAGTAAGTTTTAGTAGCTTTTGCTTCACGCTCTTCTTTTGATTGCGAAACAATTACTGGGCCATGCTGACCATAGTTATCAACTTCATCGTTAATAGTAATTGTGATAGGTAAGTATTGTCCTTTCTTACCTGGTATAATCTTATCTTTTGGTATTTGAGAAAGATTAATACTTGTTTTAATAATACCTGCCATTAGTATGTAGATAATTGGTTGAACATTCTACGTAGTTGTTGCTTGTTAGCACCTGTTGCGCGACGCATATTGTCAACTGCTTTTACATGTGATTGATTGCTGTAAAAATTATTTACACTTGTTCTCACTCCAGTTACGTCGCATACTCTTGTTTTAGTTCTTGCCATAAAATAAAATTTAAAGGGTTCCATTAATAAAAAATTCCTTAGGATCAAATCCTTCGGTCTTGTAAAATAAGTCGTAAGCTTCATTTGCTTTTTCAACTTTATTTAATCCAGAAGTATAAAAATCTTCTGAACAATCAAATAATCCTATTTGATGAGTATTTTTGTCTACAACTATAAACAAAAAGTCGTAGTCAAAGATAGTTCGATATATGTAAGCTTGGCTATCATAGTTATATTTTTTTGCTGCATAACGAAAACCGTTTATATCATTTGTTGTTTTCAAATCAATAACTAACCTTTCATCATGATTAACTATATCAGCTTTGCCTTTCCATATATTTGTGCCTATTTCTTTTATGCCGGGCACTTCATATTCGACATTGCCTTCCCTAATAAAGTCACTGCATATTGTATTATCAAGTAATCGTTCACGCATTAACTCAATTTGGTCTGCTTCATGCTGGAGTAAACAAAGTTCACCACCAGATAATTCCTTATACACTTTTGTATTTCGTGTACTTGCTTCAATAATCTTGTACTTATGTAATTTGTCTGGCTCAAGTATTGATGTATGGAAATATCCGCCAACTAAAAAAGCAGAGCTCATAGGGCTTGGCTCTTTTAACTTCAGAGGGTTTTTAAGTAAAGTCTGTATATCAGAGTTACTTAAGTACTGTTTTCCGAAGTCTCCATAATAATGGGCATCATCTTTTAATTTTTCAATTATTTTGTTTAACTTCATACGATTTTAATTCTGATTGGTCTTCAACACTTACTTGATACTTAGCTGTAATATTTGCTGTTGAACCACCAGATTTAATATATTGAAGAGCTTTCGCCCAGTTTTCAGAACCTTTTACTAATTTAGCTCTGTCTTTTCGACCGTGGTTATTGGTCGCATCCGCATCAGCTGTGTCATCAATAAGTAATAAGTTACCTAATGAATACTTCTTAGCGTAGCTAGAGGCACTACCAAACTGTTGAGGCACTTGCATACCTTTTTGATTAAGATCAACACCAACTATTGCTTTTGCTTCTATAAGGTTTGCACCTTCAGCATCAAAAATACTTGCAGTACTTTCAATAATAGGCATAGGATCCGAACCAATCAACTGTTCGTTAACTGTAAAATACACTTTGTACTTCTCATTAAATGGTTTAAGTGCTTCTAGGATGTCTTCGGCAGATCTGAAGTTGTACTTGCCGAATGAATTAAAGCGTGATTTCTTAGCTTTAAATTCTTTTTGAATTAAACTTAATTTTTCATGAATTGTCATATTCTCTTATTTATATATATTACACATTATTATTCTAATTTAATGCATGTGATGTTATGTAACTTACATAAAATCAATTACTTGCGCAGTATCTACGCTTTCTATTAATTTGTCAATAGCTTCTTTCTTTATCTGCGAAACTCGCACATAACTTGCAGTTCCTTTTATATCTAATCGAGTAGCAATTTCTTTTGCCGACATTTTATCGCAGTCAAGTCCATAGCTCATGCGAATAATATCATACTCTTTATCATTTAAATGTTCTTTCATAATACCGAGTAAGTACTTATTCATTATATCTATATTGTAAGGCTGCGAGTTATCAGGTATCTCATACGTGAAATCATCATCTTCACCTTTAACTTGATTGTCAATAGATAAAAATATACTATTAAAAAACATTTCAACAATTTTCTTGTCTTCGCCATTACTTTTTCGTATTTCATTTAACTTATGCTCTGGTATTCTCATATCGCCACGATTGATGTCTATAGATCTCCTAATAGCTCCGCGTATTCTTTTAGATAAGAATGCTTGTAGCGTTTTATCAGAGTCATTAGATTCTTTTATTGTGACCCAGTCTACTTTATCCACCGCTAGTATTAGGCCAACAGCACCTGATTGAATAAGATCATTGACACTAAGTACACCTGATGCTTGTTCAGTAGTTGAAAACTGTTTCGCAATGTTCTCTACCATTGGCATAAAAGAAATGATTAGTTCATCGCGTGTCATATCTGATGCTCGTTTAACACCAATACGTTCAATGCAATCTTCAATATCATTCTTATAGCGAATATAATTATTTACGTTGTATTTTTTCATTGTTTAGTAATTCTTTTTCTCTGTTGAGTTCTTCAGTCATATTTCTATATATTGTTCTTGTTGATACATTAAGAAGCTTTGCTAACTTAGTTACTGTTATCTTTTGATTTTCATCATGTAGTGTTATCATTGCTTCGTATATATCTGATTCGTCTGCTTTTTTAGACCGACCAATCATCTCACCTACAATTTTTAGCTTTTCAGTTTTACTTAAATGTGTTATGTCTTTAAATATAATCTTTCTTGCTTTGTTCTTAGGTGGCTCTTCAAGGTCTTGCATCCCCACTTCATATATCATGTGATTTAATATTTGTTCGGGAACTGTAAACGTCGCAAATCCATTGTCTCTATTAGCAAGGAACTTAGCGAGTTCTTCAAACTTATCCGGTGTAAGCTGAGGATTTAAATACCATAGCACAAGCAAATGCCACTTTAATGATTTATAAGAAGTGATCTTTGCTTTGCTACGGAATAGTTCATAACATTGGTGTGTGCCTTCTTCATAAAATACTCCCCAGTCATATACTTCGGAGGTACATCTGTAGTTGGCAACCGCTATATATGATTTTATTTCTATGTAAGTATTCCAATTTTCTATGTGACATTAGCCTGTTACTATATAAATTAATTAGCTAGCGTCGCACTGCTCGCGCCAATCAATTTATGTTTCTAATAATTTTAATCGTCTTGAATATTTTTTTATAAGCGTTGCTTTTCTTTTCAATGCCTTAATAGGAATTCTATTTCTAGAATGACCTTCTAGCACATCATCTACAATCTCTTGACGTAGCCTATATATTTCAGACCATAAATAATTTTTATGTTCTTTTTTTCTGTTTATTAGAAACGTTACCCCGTTTATTTTTATTGTCATTCTTCCTGAAAGTTTTAATTTTAGTTGTTACATCAAATAAATTTGTACTAGTAACATGCCTATATAATTTATAACTCATAGCTGTTGATTTAGTATATAATTAATAATCTGTTTACTGTTGCCACGGAACGTTGATTCTTCTCCGTTATGATCTAAATACCTAAGCTCATATATATGTGGCCTATGTAATTTAAATGTTGTGTTGTCTTTATTCCCCGCCATACTTTGCCTCTGTTATAATGAATAATAATACTTTTACAAATGTTCCTAATATAATAGCAACTGCTACACTGCTATTTTCTAGGCCTAACTTACTGAATGTGAATATAATAAAGGCATCTAACGCTATCATAAATAAAACTAAAAAGTTAGCTAGCTGAGGAAACTTCTTTCCTATTGTTTCTTTCATTGCGACGATTATAACGCCGACCAAAGATAATGCTAAAAATAATAATCCTACCATAATTCTTCAAATTCTACTGGTGCGTCAGAAGGATATGCTTTCAATATATCTTGAATAGCTTTCAACATTACATGCTCGTCGACATCAGTGTTAATTAAATATTCTTTTGTTTTACCTTTATGTGTTACTAATAATCGTCCCATAGGCGTTCTAATTACGACTTTAATTTTATTAATCTTTCCCATATTTCTGTTATTTTGTTTTGGATTTCCGCCGCTTTCGTATAATCTTCGCGACGTACAGCGGACTCTTTCTTACCTTTATATGCTTCAAGCTCCATCTCGAGCCACTCTTGTTCGTCAACATACTTTGCATTGCCAAACTCATCATAAACAACATAATGCTCGCCAACACTTTCATTTTTGTTATCTGTTTCTTTATAATAATTAATTAATTTAGTTGCAATTTTATCTGCAATGTAGTCTAACTGTTCGTTAGTAATATCCATACTGTTTCGTGTTTAGTCTGTAGTTTCTATTAGTTGTAGTATATGTGACCATACTTTTAAGTCACGCTTGCCAGCATCGATACATGTTTGTATAGTGCCCTCAGATAGACTTTCAGTGCCGTCATAATGTTTTAACATTTCTTCGTATTTGTGTACATTTTGTCTAGCATATAGCATCTTAGACCATATCTTATTGTACGATCGTTCGTATAGCTCTGCTTTATTCATTAGCATATTGTATTTCATCTTCATCCTCAAAATATTTATCTGGAAATGCTTCTGTTAGTGCTTCAATCATAGCTTCTTCGTCATCAAAGTACATGTCAACATCATCGCAATATACTTTTGCGTCACAACCAACTTCGATAATACGGTGAATAATTTCAGCACAGCTTGGTTGGTAGTAGTATACGTCGTATTCAAAATTTAAGTTATCAGCGTAGTCGCCATTGTTAATAACATACACTTCATAGCCGTCAGCTGTGTTCCATGTGCCGATAGACAAGTCAGTGTCGCGTGTAAAGTTTTCGCTAATTTTTACTTGAAATGCTTTTTGAAACTCTTCAAGCAAGTCATAGCGGTCTAGTTCATAAAGTTCGTGTGTTGTCATATTATAAAATTTAATTGTTATTAGAATCAGGAGCAGGCCTCGAACCTGCATCTTTACTATCTCACCTCTCACACTCGTAAGCGCTACTTGAGTGCTCGTGTTTAAGCAATAGTAATGTTTTACCTTTTTTAAACTATCCTGTTATTATTAGTAGGCGGGCCCTTTAGGCTTCTTTTGTTCTCGGCACTGTGTCCCCTCATTATTCCACCGCAGCCAACGGGATAGGAACCTACTATTAGCTTTATTTAAAGATTGTATAAATTGAATTCCAGTTACCTAGTTCAGATAAATCGGATATACAATTAAGTTCTTCGACGGTTAAGTCTATAACAAAATTCTTTTCTTTTAACGCTTTTATAGCTAGCTCGTGCATATACGGGTAATCTTCAGCGTTACTGTTTAGTGCTCTTTGAGCTTCAGGTGTTAATCTTTCAAATAAAGTGTCTACTGTCATATTAATTTAATTTATTTGCTCCAGTGAGCGTTTTGTACGTGTTTTAATTTATAACCTGTTTTACCTTGAACACCTACGCGATTGTACTCTGCGTCTGTAAACTTAGTGCATACGCCGTGTATAGCAATTTGTTCGAGGTGTTGTGCAGCACGTTGTTTCTTTTTATTTTCAACATACTGCTTTAGTTCTTGCATATTCATTATCCAATTGTTTTCGTGTTAGCCTTGTAGCTTTTTATTTATTTAGTTATTAATTTTCCTACTTCTTCTTGCCACTGGCCGCAGTCGGCGCAATAACTGTCACAAACAAGTTGATTGTAAGTTACTTCACTTGAGTTGCAAAATTCACAATTCATATTACCTTTAATTGTTTTATTAACTCTTCTCTAACTTCATTTGCAAATTGAATGTAGTCGTCACCTTCAAGATGCTCTGCAAATTCATAACCGTCTGATTGCCAAGCAATTGTTTCTTGTATTTGCTCACTGATTACGGGTACAATTTGTTCAGCTAAATCGTGTACCGCAAACTTCCAACGGCCAATGTAGCTGTGTACGTTTGGGCCAACAGGTGTTGAGTTTGTTATACCTTGTTTTGCATTCATAATTTCTCGATCACTCATATTATTTATAATTTATAATTCCTTTTATTGCTTTTTCATCTAGGTTTGGCCAACGTGTTAGTAGTCTATCAACCATTTCATTTTCTGAAACGCCATCGGCTTCCCATTTGTCTATTAATTCTATTAAGTATGATACTAACATATTTAAAATTTTATTGTTTTAATGTCTGGGTCTGCATGTGTCATCCAATCGCACATACTTACATTATGTCCTTGACTTGACAAAAAATATTCAGGATTTTCTATTTCATTTTTTATTAAGTTTTGGTATTGATATACTCTACCATCTTCAAAATCTAGTATTGTTAGTGTATTCATATTATTGTTCTTGTAATTCTTTTTCCATTTCATCAAATGTTACTGTGTCCGGACTATCCATAAGATAATCGTAAAGGCAAGCGTAGGCTGCTTGTTCAATGTTATCGGGTCGGCCACACAAGTCGTGCTCGTTGTAATGGTACTCGCTATTGCCTTCGAGTATTGCTTCGCAGTCATAAGTATAGATAACTTGGTTGTCAACCCATTCATGAAACAACATGTAGAAGTCATCTTGGTCGTTGAGGTTGCCGGAGTGAAACTCGTGCCATAGGTAATCACTTAGCTCATGTTCCATACTTGTTAGCTTTGTGTTTTGTAATGCTCTATATAATTCCATATTGTTTTTATTTTATATTATTATCCAATTGTTGTCGTATTTATTTTGTAGAATTATAATACTACTTTTGTGTATTGGTGTTCTTTGTTCCATGCGTTGCTTGTCATTGTTCCAGTAACATGATAAGTATTATTCTCAAGGTGGTACAATATTTCTTTGTACTCAGCTGTTCGCTCAGGGTCTTTGCATTGCTTTATTGCGTGGATAGTTATTACTCCGTTTCTATCTTTCCCGTAAAATATCCAAGTTTGTGTTGTTTTTTTCATATTAGTCAGGTATATAATTAAATTCTTTTGGGTATAAATTTTTGTTTGGTCTTGGTCGTTGTTCCCCTAGTGGTTTTTGTTCCCACTTATATCCTAGAACTGGTTTATACCTTTATCCCACCACTTATCTGGTAATCCTTTACTCATAATTCTTTTACTATTTTCATTAGTTCGGTTGTACTATTACTATTGAAACTTTGGGTAACTCCGTCTTTATAGTAAATGTTTAGTTGCCATTTACGATCGGTAACGTAGCTACCCTTAATTTCCCAATCAACTACTTTATTCATTTTGTTATTTTTAAAGTTCATATATATTATCCAATATCATTCGTGTTTAGTTTGTATCTTTCAGGAGCATACTGATTGTATATATCCACCGCTGCACTTGGGTCCATACCTAAGGCCATTACTTCTTTAAGTAAGGTCATAATTTTTTTCTTACTACGCATACCTTTCTCAAATACACTAAAGTCGTCGGCATAATCATAATACCAATCGTGTCCACTGAGTACATTGATAAACTCATCAACCACCTCTTGTTCTCTTAACTTTGTCATACTTTACTTTTTTATTTTTCTTGATAGAAAGCTACTACATCTCCACTTAGTTCTTTAAACACTTGTTTTAATATTTCTCCATGTCTTGAGTGAAACTCTTCTAAGTTTTCATTTTTCCAATTTACATTTTCATATCTACTCATGTACTCGTACACTAGTTCGTGACACTTGTCAAATAGTTCTATTTTAATTTCATTCATTGTATAGTTCATATTATTATTATTTTATATTCCAATTTGCATTTTCAAACTCGTAACTAAATTCACTATCCCACAACATTTTTTCTAGTAAGTTGTTTAGTTCATTTTCACTTAATTCACTTTGTAAGTTTATTGTTACATTTTTCATATTATAATTCATTTACTTGATTAATTAAATCTACTTGTAAGTCTTCGTAAGTTTCACCATCTTCTAAGTCACATTCGTACTTTACAAAGCTCACCACTTCACTTAAGAATTTATCTTCACTCTCCTTCTTTAGTTCGTTAAAGTATTCTAACGTTTCAACATTCCAATAAAACCTATTCATAACTCTTTTATGTATTTAATTTGTCCTTCAACTTCTCTTATCTTATACCAATTTCCATCAGAATCTTCTCTTGAATCTACTAATTGCTCAAGTAGGGTTTCTAAGGCTAATATTATTAGTGGCTTGTGTAATTTACTATTCATATATATTATCCATTTAAGTTCGTGTTAACTTCGTAAGTTCTATAACTCCACCTGACTGTAATATACCTTGTCACATCGGTGATAACTCCACTTAGCATTTCTACTATAATGTACTCTACTCGCCTTCTTACATCCCACCGAATAATTACCCATCAACTTCTCGGTAAGTTTACTTTGCCTTGCTAACTTCTTTCTTAACTTCTCACTCATTGTATTTACTTTTATTAGTTACATATATATTATCCAAATGACCTCGTGTTTAACTCGTAAAAGTATATAAATTATTTATTAGTAAAAAAAGTAAGGTAGGTATTACACCACCTCTCTTTACTTGAGAGTGTGTAAAATAGTTACAAATAGTAGAGTAAGGTAAAATAAGGTGTAGTGAAAAAGTGTGACGTTAGCCTATTAATATATCTATATAACACCCTACTGTCGCACTTTTCATTCCGCTACTTTACTTTCCTAATTCGGTGTAGTTCGGTGCGGTTTTTGCTATACATGCTGTACACACCCTACCCGAAGATGATCATATCCTCGGAGCAGGGCGGTGGTTTTTAAGACGAAGCTATTACGCTTCTTTAGTTAAATCATATATTCTTAGTAGCCACTCTTCTATACTTTCGTTGTATTCCATTTCACAATTCTCTTTTACAAAAGCATTTTCCATTATTACTTTCTCATTAAAGATCTGCTCTTCTGTACCGTAGTAGTCTGTTCTAAAGATCTTGTCTAATTCGTTCTTCACCATTTCGTTTAGAATTACTTTGTTTTGTAACTCTACTTGTTTTAAGTGTTCTTGTAGATTCATATTATTTATTTTTATATTCACTCTTATTATCCTTTCATTATCGTTTTTACCTTGTAGTTTGCGTATAGCAAAATCAGTGCGGTAAATGGTATAGCTAATTTCAGTCCTAGTGTAAATTCTCCGATGTATAATGTTGCGTGGTTCATATTAATATAGTTTATGTTTTCTAATGTATTCTCCGAGTCCTCGTTGTTCTGCCGCGATGCGTCTTCGGTTACGCTCGAGGTCCTGGTACAGCTCCCATGCTCGTGCCATGCTGTCGCAGTATACGATCGTCGATACTGGTCCATCAGCTTGGTAGTGGATGGTTACGCCTGGCATATCAGGCTCGTGTCGGTAGTTGCTCCAACGTCCCTTGTGTATCGTGTAGATCCAGGTCCCGTTGAATTCGCGACGGTACGCCTTGTGGGTTCCATCGGCAATCTCTTTTAGCATTAGTTGTTCTAGTATCATATTTAATTGTTTTAAATGTTAAGGTAAGATTTGGGGTTGAGGTTTCACACTAGCTTATCCATGTCTCGGACGAATCGAGGTAAGTCGTATGTTTGAGAGTAGTACTTGTACTTGATGAAACACTTCATGTTGTCGAATCTCTCTCGGTTGAACTCGTACACTTTGTCATGGTCGTACTCGTATACTTTTCCGTCGTAGTTCGTGTACTTCACGATGATTCCTTTGCCGATTAATGATTTGCGGATGATGAATCTTTTGCTTACTAGTTGATTTTTTGTTTTCTTTTTACTCATGATATTTAATTTTAATTATTATTTATTTACATTTCTATTATCCAATTGTAGTCGTGTTTACTCCGTAGTTCCGTATAGTATCCACTCTCGTACTATGTTGAGGTCTTTTTGCATGTCCATCGCTTGGACCATTCGGTCATTGTCCATTAGCAAGTCGATATCACTTTGCAATTTGTCTTCGAGTTGCGTTAAGCTTACTCCGTTCCTTAGTTCGTGGTTTAGTCTTTTCTCTCTTAGTATTCTCATATTATTTATTATTTATTATTTTTTTGTTACACTTATATTATCCAAGTGAGGTCGTGTTTGGTTTGTAATTTTGCTGTACACGTACCGCGTACGCTTGGCGCAATCAGGACGGATCGGTGCCTAACAGTATTATCCAGACCCGGCCGTACCAGCCCCGTAGTTTTGCTGTACACGTACCGTGTCCTGCGGCAACAGTCCGGTCCGCAACCAGGCAGTAGTACCGGGCCCAGCATAAAAGCTGAAACTTCTGCAGGAAATAGCCAAAACAGGCCCCCGTGGGGTAAAATGTTAAAGTTTGCTAAATAGGGTGTATATGTTAAAATATATGTGTTACCCAATTACTACAATCATCTAACTTATCTAAAAAGGTGACGGTAGCGTATTAAGATAATATATAACAGGCTAGTGTCGCACTTAACTCTTCTAACTTATTTGTAATAATAAAATTATGGGAAAACAGAAACTATCACCAGAGGCCCGCAAGGCTAAGCTTAAGCGAGATTTAGCGTACGCAAACACAAGAAGACGTGCTAAGATGCGTGCAGAGAACCAGAAGCGCCGTAGGGCTGCTAAACGCCGTGGGAGGTGCCTTGATGGTTTGGACTAGTGACCATAACACTAAAAAGTTTGTGTCTGTAAAAAGAAATCGAGGGGGACACGGAAGAGGAACTAAAAAATATAATACTAAATAAACCATGGGAAAAACCACTTCAATACCAATTAAAGCAAACGGGGTTCGTAATGAACTCAAAGAGATACGCAAGAGTATCGACAAACTAACTAACGCCATACTAATGGCACAAACAAACAAACATGAAAAAACTAATTCCAATGTTGATGTTGCTTCTAATTGGATGCACATCAGAGAAGATTATGATTGAGAAAAAAGAAAGAATAAAACATCTTACGGCAGACTTAAATCTCGATAACCCACGAGAACTTATAATTGCTCAAAAGATATATAAAGATATTATGTACAACAATTAGTCTAACCTTTAAAACCAAAAACTATGACTTATTTTTACCGCTACACCACAAGTAGCACCAACGACCAAAAGCCAACGAATGAACACAAGCAAGCTTGGGAACACATTGCTAAAAAGAGTAATTGGCGAATAGTACAACTACCTAACGGCTACTTCCAAACGGAGTATAAGCCTGTAGGCTGTGAGGATTGCGAAGATGATTGCGAATGCCAATGGGTAGATGCAACGCGTAGAGAAACAATCCAGGCAGCCGAAGCAGCAATCGACGCATCAATCGAACACTATCGTAAGCGATTAGCGTTTTTCGATGGCCCTAAGGTAGTTAAAACATTTAAATAAACCACTATAATTAATTTAATCGAATGGAATATAATCACCCAAGTGAGATAGTAAAGGATCTTGCATTTGGCGACACAGCCAGTGCCAAGATTATTGTTGGTGTAGATAAATTGACAGAGGCGGTCAAGTCTACACTGGGAGCATCAGGTAAATGTGTAATCTATGAAGATGCACTAGGAAAGCCTATTGTGACCAAAGATGGAGTAACCGTTGCAGACAGTGTTGTCCTTATGGACCCGGTAGAGAATATCGGCGCGACACTTATTAAAGAAGCTGCACAGAAAACAGTGAAAGAGGCAGGAGACGGGACGACGACCTCAACCGTCCTTGCCCACTCCATATTAAAAAATTTCGAAAAAATCCCTCCGGGGATAGCCTACGTAATGTTAAGAAAGATATGAACAGTACACTGACCAAAGTACTGCGCTATCTATCTAGCTCTTCAAAACCGGTAACCGGTAATACATTAAACGACGTAGCAGTAATCTCAGCAAACAACGATAAAGAATTAGGTAAGATCATTGCCGATGCCTACAATATAGTAGGTAAAGATGGCGTGGTGCTTATGGAAGAGTCGGAAAGCGAAGATACATTTGTCGAGATTGTAGACGGTGTGCAGTTTGATTCTGGACTGAAGTCACAGCACTTTGCAACAGATGACGATAAGAGTAAGGCTGAGCTAGAAAACCCGTACGTACTTATTGTAGCAAACGAAATACCTAATATTCGTAAGATACAAAACGTACTAGAGTTTGTTATTAAGTCAGGGCGACCGCTTTTAATAGTAGCATCGATAGACCAGAAAGCACTGGGTGCGCTGATGATGAATAAAGTTAAAGGTAATATCAAAGTCAATGTAGTTGACGTACCGGGATTCGGGGCGACTAAAATGGATACATTAGAAGATTTAGCCACGATAACCGGAGCCAAAATTATTAATGACGAACTTGGTGACGATTTAGATATGATCGACCCGACTGTATTAGGTGATGCGTTGCGTTCACTCACTGATAGCAACAATACAGTACTTACTGTAGAAGAAATGCCAGAAGAAGCAACAGAGCGTATTGAATCGGTTCGTAAGAAAATTAAAGATGAAAAGAATGGCTTTATTAAGAAAAAGCTCGAAGAACGACTAGCGATGCTCTCTGGAGCAGTCGGTATTATAAAAGTCGGAGCTAATAGTAAAGTCGAACTAAAAGAGAAGAAAGATCGCGTTGAAGATGCCATCTATGCAGTTAAAGCTGCACTAAAAGAAGGTATCGTTCCAGGAGGCGGAGTTGCACTGAAAGATGCAGCTAATAATATCTCAGCAGATGGCTGGGGTGGTAAACAGCTTCTGGACGCAATACAAGCCCCGTATCGAACTATACTTGATAATGCAGGTATAGAATATACTAACGTAGAAAAACGTGGCCGTGGGATTGACGTAACGAGCGGCAAAGAAGTTGGTATGATTAGGGCAGGTGTTGTAGATCCACTTTTAGTTACTAAAACAGCATTGAAAAATGCAGCGTCAGTTGCAATGACAATTGTTTCAGCAGGGTGTGTAATTTCAAATAAGAGAATTAATGAAAGCAGTTAATAACTATATTATAATTACACCGATCAAAGAAGAGCCTGTTGAACAAAATGGTTTATTAATTACCGATGCACATACCGATGATGTACGCTATTTAAAAGGCGATGTTGTATCTGTTGGTGGTGATTGTAGAGGTATCGTAGAAAAAAATCAAATATATTACGACAGGCATGCTGGTCATGGCGTACAGTGGGAAGGAATACTTTACCAAGTAATACGTCAACAAGATGTTGTAGCAGTGTTATGAGAATAGAACCTGCTGACCTTCGTGAAATGCAACTGTTCAAGTATTACAGGCTCGTTAGAAAATGGGCCTGTAAAACAAACGGTTTAAATGATGCAGATTTAGAATTACTGATTTATTTTGATTGCATCGGTAGATTTACACGTGATGATTATATCAAGGGAAAGTACTTAATGAGCTGGGATAAAAACCGCTGGGAAAGGCTTCGCTCTGATGGTTGGATAGATGTTTGGCGGCATAGAAATCGTACTACAATTAAATATTCTATATTTACAACGTCGTTTAAATGCAAGCAACTAATAACTAGAATATATAAAATCTTGCTCGGTTATGAAGATATACCCATAACTGAAGCAAATGTATTTTATAAAAACAAAACGTATACAGATAAAGTCTTCAATAAAGCTATTGATGACATGATTAAAGACAAAAACCGTTAAACATGAGCTACAAATTAGAACCAAACAACAACGATTCAGCTGGACCATTTAGCACAACCCAGCAGGAAACAATGAATAAGTTAAAGAAAGTTTCAGGGCAGTCAAGCGTGCCATTAACTGACGACCGCAAATTAAACATGTCCAGGGGAGGACAACAATACGCGCCTAAGTTTAGAAAAACAGACAAAGGCAAATATATTAGGAATACATCTCCTGCTTCATTGAATAAAGCAATTAATCAAAGTACTTCTGATAAGTACTCGGCTATTAATAAAAAGATTGACAAATCTCGTCAAACAGTCAAAGGAACGGATGTAAAGCGCGCGCAAAACTATAATCCATATTATAGCTAATTATGCCTTACCCTAAAAAAAGCCTCTGGTGCTAAATGTAAAAAATGCGGAAAGCTAAAGAGAAACTGTAAATGTAAGTAATATGGCGCGCTTAGATAAAAGTAAGATGGCTTGCAACAAACCTCGCAAGTCACCTATGAAAAATAAAAAGAAGGTTGTAAAAGCTTGTCAAGGTGGTAAAGAAAAAATTATCCACTACGGGCACTCTAGTTATGGGCATAATTATAGTGCTGCTGCTCGTAAGTCTTTCCGCGCACGCCACAAATGCTCTAGTGCAAAAAATAAACTTACTGCACGATACTGGTCATGTAAAAATCTTTGGGGTGGAAAAGGTAAAGACACAAAATCAAATCCAAAAGGAGTTAGAGGAAAATACTAATGAAAAAGTTAACTGCTAACCAAAAGAAAATCGCTAGAGCTGCTAAGCCTTATAATAAAATAACAGGCGCGGACTTTAAGGCTCTAAAAAAGCGTAAGAAAAGAAAATGAAATCAAAAGGCTTCGGAGATACGGTAGAAAAATTTACTAAAGCTACCGGAATAAAAACAGTCGCGGATAAGCTATCCGAGGGTTTAAATATTCCTTGCGGTTGCGAAGGCCGTAAAGAAGCCTTAAATAAACTATTTCCCTATAAAAATGGCAGGTAAGAAAAAATTCAAAGAAACCGCTGTAGGGAAATTTTTATTACAAAAAATACCCGGTGTAGTAGGTGCTATAGCTGAAGATACCCCAATAGGTGGAGTTATAGAAGCTATTATAGGCGGTTCCGATATGACCTCAGAAGATAAGGAGATTGCATTAAAAAAGCTAGAATTAGAAAGGGCTGAAATGGATGGCATCACGCGTAGATGGGTTGCTGATGCAAGGTCAGGCTCTTGGCTCGCTGCTAATGTTCGCCCAATTACGTTAGTCTTTTTAACGGTGGCTTTCGTAATAGGGTGGGGTTTACAACTGTCTGAATTAGAAGTAGTTAAAGAATTACTCACTATTGTGTTCATAGGGTATTTTGGCTCTAGGGGAGCAGAAAAAATAATGGGTAACAACAAACATAGATAATGGCTAGAATATCCACATATAATCAAGATAGTGACGTATCTGTTTCAGATAAAGTAGTAGGTACGGACAGCACAACTGGGGGCACTAAAAATTTTAGTTTAGGCTCTGTATTATCTTTAGTTACCGGTACTATTAATGTACCAGGCGAAGACGAAGTTGATTCTTATGTGCATACACAAGGTTCAGCTTCTTCTACTTGGACTATAACCCATAATTTGGATAAATATCCATCAATAGTAATAGTAGATAACGATGACGATGTTGTCGTCGGAGAAATAAATTATCAAGATAAAGACACAATTATAGTTTACTTTACAGCAGCATTCGCAGGTAAAGCATTTTTAAACTAACATAAAATGGCAATAAAACACTTAGCAAATCTCGATTTAAATCATAACGAAGTAAAAAACGTTAAGATTGATGTAGCTATTTCGGATCCTACAACCAATTTAGCGGAAGGACGTATTATCTACAACTCAACTACTAATACCATGAAGTACTATGATGGTGATGGATGGGTTAGTATGAAAAATGTGGATACAAATACAGATGTTGATGTATCTAAGGCAAATTTAAAAGCAAAATTAGCTTTATTTGATGGTACCGACACAGTACACATCGGTGATGCTGATGATGATACCACTGTAATTATTAGAGGTAATTTACAAGTTGATGGAACAACCACAACTGTAAATTCAGAAACAATGACCGTTAATGATAACTTCATTGTTTTAAATAATAATGAAGATGGTACACCTAGTGAAAACGCAGGTATATCAGTTGAACGAGGCACATCTACAAATGTACATATTCGTTGGAATGAAACATCTGATAAATGGCAGTTTACCAACGATGGATCATCTTATTCAGATTTAGGCGGAAGTGTTGCTGATGCAAGTGAAACTATAAAAGGTAAAGTAGAATTAGCCACAACAGCGGAGGCAACAACAGGAACAGATACAGCTAGAGCAGTTACACCGGCTGGTTTAGCCGCCCACCTTGCTGCGAAAAGCTTTGTAACGTCGATCGGAGACGGATCTGCTACAAGTTATACTGTAACACACAATTTAGGCACCCGGGATGTAATTGTTCAGTTATATGACAACTCTAGTTATGACACAGTATATGCTGATGTTGCTAGAGCTACTGATAACACGGTAACCGTAGGATTTACATCTGCTCCATCGAGCAACGACGTGCGGGTTTTGATTACAGAAATAGTTGCTTCCTAATATAATATAATATGGCTAATAGGTTCTTAAGTAATATAAAGGTTAACGACGCGTATACATTACCAGCGTCAGACGGTACCAATGGCCAAGCTATAACCACAGACGGTTCAGGAGCATTAAGTTTTTCAGATATAACAGTAGACGAAGCGCCAGCAGTAGGATTAACAGTAAAAAATGTATCTGGTGGCACTTTAGCTATTGGTACAGTTGTGCATCCGTCACCTACAGCTTCACCACCTAGTGGAAATGTAATAGAAGTAATTGCTGCTGATAATTCAGCGGCTTCAACAATGCCTGCAATTGGTGTTTTGAAAGCTGCATTAGCAGACGACGCAGAAGGTACTGCTATTGCTTTAGGTAGAGTAAGTGGCTTAAATACAAGCTCTTATACAGCAGGCGATTCTTTGTATGTTAATGCTTCAGGTGGCTTTACCACAACTAAACCAACAGGAACTGCACTTATACAGAAAATAGGTATTGTTGTTAAATCACACGCTTCTTCGGGAACGATTGAAGTGTTTGGTGCTAATAGAACAAATGACGTTCCTAATATTGCTGAAAACTATATATGGCTTGGTAATTCATCTGGTGTAGCCACGGCTACCGAACATTTGTTAAATAATGTTAAAGATGTAACAACATCATCGCCAACTGATGGGCAAGTTCTCACATGGGACAATGCAAATAATTATTGGAAAAATGCTGATGCTACCGGCGGTGGCGGTACTGTAACTGTGGAAAAAAATACTTTTACAGCAACAGCAAGCCAAGAAAACTTTACAATAACGTCTGCACCTGATAGTGTAAATAATCTGCAAGTATATATTGATGGTGTTTATCAGGCAAAAGGTAATTATACTACAAGTGGAACAACGGTAACTATAAATACCGGTACAGGTGTAGCTGTTGGAGCACAAGTTGAAATAATACACTTAAAAGTAGTAGATGCACGTATAGAGTTAAACTCATATACAGGTGATGGTTCAGATAGAACGTTTTCTACTCAATCAAATATAGATAGCGAAAACAACGTTCAAGTGTATATTGACGGGGTTTATCAATCTAAAGATACATATACTACAAGCGGAACAACTGTAACATTTAATACAGGAAATGCGCCAGGAAATGGGGCAGCTGTTGAGTTATTACATGTTGTAGCAACATCGACTGAAAGTGCGTTGGCTAATTATAACGTTTCTGTTATAAGCGCAAATACAAATGCACAAAAAGATTATTTGTATGTATTAACAGCAACATGCATACTAACGTTACCATCTGCACCTAGTACGGGTGATTCAATAAAAATATCAAATAGATCTGGTGTGGCAACTGCTACTGTTGCTCGCAATGGAAAAAAAATAATGGGTGCAGCAGAAGATTTAACATTAGACAAACTTAATTCAGGTTTTGAAATGATATTCTCTGGAGATGCTCAAGGATGGATATTAATAGGAGTAGAAGGAACAACATAAAAAATAAATATGGCTAATATATCAAGTTTTTTCCCGTCAAGCAGTGGTGGTGTCCCAGTGGGTGGATTTGCTTATTTCATAGTACCTTCTGACACGACTTTTACAGCGGGACAAGAAGTTTATACAAACCCTGATGATGATACCGTGTGGATAAGATCAGGAGCAACAATTACGGATGCCGGGTCAGGTGTTTTAGATTCTTCTACCTATACGTTAGAAAAAGAGCTTATGGCTAATCAAAGCACAGCTAGATTTGCAACAACCCACGTTAGATCCAACAGATATGGGGTAAATTTTGACGGCAAAAATGTTTTTATGGTAGGCTATAATAATTCAGATGTGGATTATATTATATTCGACGTAGACGGAAGTATTATTGCTGGACCAACCGCAACCACTGATCTTACAATATCAGCTTCTGTTTTCTATAATGATACACACACATTTATATCAAGCAGGCCAGTTAATAGAGGACATAATGCCGGAGGAACAGCTATACAATATTTGCAAACTTCAACTTTAACGAACTTTGCTGGCTATGCAGCGAATGGAAGTAAGAATTGGATAGTGCCTTCTGTAGCGTCGGGGGGTTCTGGGGATTGGAAGTGTGCTGTTACAAACGCAGGACTATCAAGTGAAAGGCATTGGTGGACTAGAGATCAACAAACTACCATACACGAAACTACATTTGACGCAACAGCCACAAATGGCACGTCAGCTTGGACAACAACAGGAAATACAATAACAGCCCCTGATGGTGTAGGAAAACTTGTAGCGATAGGGAATGATTTATACGCGCATGGCGGGACTAAATTACATCGCTATAATGCTACAACAAGAGCATTAGTGGAAAGTATAACTGTTCCCGCAGAATCTTCTTCTACTAGCATTGCAGAAATAGGGGTTGTAGCAATACCAGCCAGTTTATCTGATTCTGGTAATAATGAGTTTTATTTTCCAAACCACACAGTTAGCAATACTTTTAGCGTAACATATAATCAATGGCAACAATTTAATGGAATTGTTGGGCCAAAAGAAGACTCTGACGGAGATGCTGTTATACTAACAAAAAATAATGAATTAGGAACAACAATTTGATGTTGAAAAAATATCAGCCAACGCAGAAGATATTTATTTGTGGCAAAGAATAGCATAAGATATGAAATATATAGCACTACAAAATAAAAACGTTATAGGAGTTTATGACTCTAGATCTACAGCTTATGCAAATGCTGATGCTGACGATTATAAAGAAATGTCTGTTTCAGAATTAGAAAATTATCAAAGAGATTGGAGGAATAAAGAGCTTAAGTCTACAGATTGGATAGTTCCTGTAACTGATCATCCAGAAAGAGCATCATATTTAACATATAGAACAAATCTTAGAGATTGGCCATCAACAGATGACTTTCCAAATACTAAACCAACATTATAATGGCATTAACAAAAGTAACAAGCGACGTTTTAGCAGATGAGTTTTTCACTAAAGCATCGTCAACAACAATATCAGCAGCAACGACGCATGCTGTAGACTTTACAGCAGCCTCTGTGGTGCCTATTACCGCTAGCGCAGCTGTTACCCTTAATTTTACAAACCACAAGCCTGGGATGGTTAAAAACATTATTATAACCGACCAGAGCGGCACCTCTTCATTAGCCTACGATAGCTCAGATACTGTTAAGGTGTTAAATGGAGAATATTCATCCACATCAGGGGCTGTAAATTTTATACAAGTGGTTTGTGTAGACACTAACAAATTTTACGTAACAATTTCACAAGAACCAACAGCATAATGAAAGCACGTTTAGAAGCTGGAAAAGTGGTGAAGTATTCATCAGTCCCAAATAGAGTTGACAATATATTAGGTGGTGCTAAGAATTTAAATCCAGAAGATTTAGGTTTTTACGATGTTGTTGTACCGGATTACGATCCAGTAACGCAGGTTATTTATAACATTCATTTTGTAGCAGCTAATAATAATTTTACATACGATGTAAAAGATAAAGTAATTAGCGAAACAGTAGATGAGTTAAAAGAGCAGCGCATAAGTGAGCTTAATAAGTTAGTGTATGATAAGCTAAGTCCTACTGATTTTTATATCACTAGGTTTACTGAAAAAGCTATTAGTATTCCATCGGCAATACAAGTTAAAAGAGATGGAATCAGATCTACAGCTACAACAAAAGAAAATGAAATTAATGCTTTAACAGATAAAGCAACTATACTTAAGTACGATATAAACTTTTAGCATATGGCTATTAATGAGCGTCTAATACATACCGCAGCCGCAGCAGCAGGAGGGGGTACAGGAAACCAAGAAGAGGGGCTTATCTTACACCTAGACGCTAACGATGTAGACAGCTATGATGGTGATGGCTCTATTTGGTACGATATAACTAACCACGAATACACACCTGCGGTAAATCCAGCGGAACATTTTAATACTGTTACTTATACAGGCACAGGCGCAAGTAATGCAATAACAGGCGTGGGATTTCAACCCGACTTAATATGGATAAAAGATAGAAACCAAGTAGAAAACCATTACTTAATAGATAGTGTAAGAGGTAAGAATGGCAGTACTGTATTTGAAAATTTATATTCTAACCTAACTAATGCACAAGCTAATGATAATGCAGTTACTTCTTTAGATACAGACGGTTTTACTCTACAGGCAAGTGGTAATGGTAATGTAAACGCAGAAAGTAATGTAGCTTGGTGCTTTAAAGCAGGTGGTGCGGCAGTATCTAATACAGATGGAACTGTTACTTCACAGGTAAGTGTGAATAATGATTTAGGGTTTAGTATTGTAAGTTTTACAACGTCAGGTGGAAGTGGCACAGTAGGACACGGATTAGATGTGCCACCGGAAGTAGTGCTTATGAAAAGAACCAGCACGACGTCAGATTGGTATTGGTTTTATAATAGTGGCGATAACCTTTTGAGGCTTAATACAAGCGCTTCCGCAAGTAGCGATTCAACGCAAGAAATAACTTCCACAACATTTAAAGACTGGGCTAGTAGCGGTGATTTTATCGCCTACTGCTTTGCATCTAAAAGAGGTGTATCTAAAGTAGGTAGTTATACAGGAACAGGAACATCAGGAAATAAAGTTTATACAGGATTTCAACCTGCTTGGGTAATGATAAAAAACACATCAGGAACTGGTAATTGGATGATATATGATATCAAACGTGATACTGATGGCACTATAAATAATTTTCTTGAGCCTAACACTTCCGATGCAGAGGCTAGTGCTTCAACAGCTACTGTTACTCCTAGTGCAGATGGGTTTACCTTAGGTAATTCAAACAGCGTACACCTAAACAAAAACGGAAACAACTTTATCTACCTAGCCTTTGCGGCAGAGAAGCCTAGTAGCTTAACGCCAGATAAAGATAGCTTTACAGAAGGTACAGTTACAACAGGCGCAGATTTAGAACTAAAAGCTAACGATTACAGCGGTAGTGGTAATTGGTTAGACAGTACGTCAAACAATAATGATGCTACTATTACAGGTGCTACTTTTGTAAATGATGGTGAATCAGATTATTTTGAGTTTGATGGTACTAACGACTATATGACTATATCAAATGACACTTCTTTTTCTTCCGCAACTAACTTTAGTGTTGAAATGTGGGTCAATCTTGTTTCAATAGCATCGGATGAAATGTTAGCTACTTTATACGGAAGTTCTACAGACCAAAAGTTTGACTTACGCATAAGCAACACTAGCGGAAATATACGTTGGATTGTTGGCACATCTTCAGGAACTTATGATTCGGCTCAAAATATGACATCTACAGGTGCATTATCTACAAATGAATGGTCTCATTTAGTAGCTGTTTACGATGACACTAACAATAAGATGTATATTTATATAGATGGTGAATTAGATTCAACTAAAACAAATGCTTCTAATGGTACTTATACGTCAATTACTGACCCAATTTTAATTGGCAAAAGGACAGATGGTTATCATTCTAACATAAAATTAGGTGCGTTTAGATTCTACTCTAAAACACTTTCAGCAGCAGAAGTTAAAGATAACTTCGATGCAGGTAAAGGACTATACACTTATCCTGATTTAGAGTTACATTTAGACCCTGCTTCTTATAGCGGGAGTGGTACTACTTGGACAGCAGACACAGGAAACAATGGAACATTAGTAGGCAATGCATCTTATGATAAAGAATTAGGGGACTTTTTCGATTTAGACGGAAGCGGAGATTATATAAGTTTAAGTACAAGCGGCTATTTAGATGGTGACTTTACTGTGGAAATGTGGTGGAACTTTGACGGAATATCTTCTAGTTCTGGGTATAAAATGCTCTGGGGTGGTCAAGGTTATGGCGGAAGCGGTAGCGGTTTAGGGCATTATATACAAAACAATACTATAAGAACTTGGACATATGTTAGCGGCACATATGGAGACCCTGTTACAAGTGCAGCAGTATTAGAAAGTGGCAAATGGCATCACATAGTTTTAACTAGAAGCGGGAGCACATTCACTCAATATCTTGACGGAAATCAAGTGGGAACGGGTACGGGCTCTAGTGCATCTTTGAATAGTGCAAACACAACTATAGGAAAGCATTATAATAGTACAGCAAATGATGTAAATGGTAGAGTTGGGCAGGTAAGAGTTTACGACAACGCTTTTACAGCAGACCAAGTAATGCAAAACTACCGATTTACAAAGAATGACTATCCTAATGGGTATAATGGTACTTTAAGTGGTGGTTTATCTAGTAGCGATTGGAATAGTAGCGGTCACTTTGATTTTGATGGAAGTAATGATTATGTTAAAATACTAGGAACAAATGATTCTCCAGTTGATTTTAGCAAAAAAAGTTACACTATTTCAGCTTGGATAAACCCAGATGTAGTAAATGTAAATCAGCCTATTGTTTCAAAATATGGTACAAGCGATTCCTTAAGAAGTATTAATTTTTCTGTAGATAGCGATGGTACTTTGAGGCTTTATGAAAGAGCAACTGGTACTTTTAACCTTGAAAATTCTAGTAGCACAATTAGCGCAAGTACTTGGACACACGTTGCGTTGGTAAGAGATTCAAGTACTGTTAAATTTTATATTAATGGGGCTTTAGATGTTTCGAGAAGCGCAACTTTTACACCAAACGCAGGTGGAGCACAAGCTGTAAACATAGGAAGCCAAGCGAATGGTAATTACAATTTTTTCAATGGCAAAATTTCGGATGTTAAACTATTCGATAGACCATTAACGTCAAATGAAATTTCAGCACAAGAAGCAATCGGATATAACGGAATAGGATAAATAAAATAAGTATAATGAATTTAATTAGAAAAATAAGCATTGGCAGAGACTACAAAGACAATGCAATGCACTATTCAATTGGACAACAAGTTTATGGTGGCCACATTATAAGTGATATATTAGAAGAGGAAGATAAGTACTCGGTGTATATTACTAAAAATAATGATATACTGCCGTGGAAATCCTTTAATAAAAACATGGGAATTTCAATTGAATATAATTTAGATTATGAATAGTCTACACAATTTTATAGTAAAGCCAGTAAAACAAAGATACAATAATAAAAAAGAAATAGCGGGTAAAAGTTTAATACTTAGCACAGACATGAGCGATCACAATTTTGTTTCAAGAGAAGCAGAAGTGGTTGCAGTGCCAAAGCTATTTAAAAGTAACGTAAAACCAGGAATGAAAGTGATTATACATCACAATGTATTCCGCAGGTTTTATGATATTAGAGGTAATGAAAAAAACAGTAAAAGCTATTTTAAAGACGATCTCTATTTTGTTTATCCCGATCAGGTATACATGTATTTTGATACGGAATGGAAAGCATTAAAGGGTTACTGTTTTGTGCAGCCTATTGAAAAGTTATCAGAAGATTTGTTTGACATACACACCGAGGAGCCGTTAAAAGCTATTGTAACGCATCCGGATTCTTCTGGAGTAGTAGAAGTAGGCGAGCTAGTTGGTTTCACACCACACAGCGAATTTGAGTTTATCATAGATAAGCAGAGATTATATAGAGTTCCACTAAATTCCATTTCAATTAAATATGAGCGCAAAGGAACAGAAAGACCGTATAATAAAAGCTGGGTATAAAGCAGTAGAAGAACTTATAAAGGTCGCAAAAGAAGAAATAGTCGATACAGAAGAAGATGTATCAGCAGATAGATTAAAGAATGCAGCTGCTACAAAGAAACTTGCAATCTTTGATGCTTTTGAAATACTTAATAGAATAGAAGCTGAAAAAGCTATGCTTGAAAATAAGCCTATTGAAAAAGAAGAAAAAGCATTTAAAGGTTTTGCGGAAAGAAGATCTAAGTAATGGCATATCAGCAAACTTTGTATAAAATAGTCGAGCCAATAAAACACACAACTTTATATAGGCTTAATAAAAGTAAATCCTGGGAATACGGTTATAACCCAGAGCATGATATTGTCGTAATAAGCAAAACTGGTCAAATAGGTGAAATATACGAAATACAAAACCTAAAAATAGCTTTACCTAAAGAAGAAAAAGTAGACAAGTCTATTAATAAGTGGCAGCCTAAAGAGTATCCCAAAGAATTAAAAAGTATAAAAACTATATTTGAATGGGAAGAAAAGACAGAAGAATTTAAAAATAAATGGTATGCATACATTGATAGAGAATTTACCAGACGCGAAAAAGGTTATTGGTTTTATAATAAAAATACACCTACTTATATTACTGGTACTCACTACATGTACTTGCAGTGGACTAAGATTGACGTGGGACACCCAGATTTTAGAGAAGCCAATAGGTTATTCTTCATTTTCTGGGAAGCCTGTAAAGCTGACAAAAGGTCTTACGGAATGTGCTATCTTAAAAACAGACGATCTGGGTTTAGCTTCATGTCTTCGGGGGAATCCGTTAATTTGGCAACAATTACATCGGATGCACGGTTCGGAATATTGTCCAAATCTGGTTCCGATGCTAAAAAAATGTTCACAGATAAGGTCGTCCCAATATCAATCAACTACCCATTCTTTTTCAAACCAATACAAGACGGAATGGACAGGCCCAAGTCAGAGCTTGCCTTCCGTGTCCCAGCCTCAAAGCTTACCCGCAAGTCCATTACTAAAACCAACGAAAGACAAATACTAGAAGGGCTAGATACGACTATTGATTGGAAAAATACAGGTGATAACTCATATGATGGTGAAAAACTAAATTTATTAGTTCATGATGAATCCGGTAAATGGGAAAAGCCTGACAATATATTAAATAACTGGCGAGTTACAAAAACGTGTTTACGCCTTGGAAGTCGTATTATAGGGAAGTGTATGATGGGTTCTACATCTAATGCTCTCGACAAAGGTGGCGAAAACTTTAAAAAACTTTACAATGCCTCAGACGTTAGAAAAAGAAACCGAAATGGTCAAACTAACTCAGGACTCTATAGTTTGTTCATTCCTATGGAGTGGAACTACGAAGGATTCATTGATTCTTATGGAATACCTGTATTCGAAACTCCCGAAAAAGAAACAATCGATAATAACGGAGACGTTATCGATGTTGGTGTTATTGAACACTGGGAAAATGAAGCAGACGGTTTAAAAAGCGATCAAGATGCTTTAAATGAATTTTATAGACAATTTCCAAGAACAGAAGAACACGCATTCAGAGACGAAACAAAAAATAGCATATTCAATCTAACTAAAATATACGATCAAGTAGATTTTAATGGTGACGTAAGAAGTCAAGGGTTAATCACTAAAGGTAACTTCCAGTGGGAAAACGGTATACAAGATTCTAAAGTAATATTTATGCCAGATACCTCCGGAAGGTTTAATATATCTTGGATTCCACCTTTAAATCTACAAAACCGCGTAATACTAAAAAACGGAGTGAAGTATCCAGGTAATGAGCACGTTGGGGCATTTGGTTGTGATAGTTATGATATATCAGGAACAACTGATGGAAGAGGATCTAAAGGAGCACTTCACGGATTAACAAGTTTTTCAATGGAGGATGCTCCGCCTAACACATTTTTTCTAGAGTATGTTGCAAGACCACAAACTGCTGAAATGTTTTTTGAAGATGTTCTTATGGCCATTACGTTCTATGGTATGCCGCTTTTGGCAGAGAATAACAAGCCACGGCTACTGTATTACCTTAAACGTAGGGGATATAGAGGATTTTCGATGAACAGGCCAGATAAGTTGCATAACAAGCTGTCTGTAACAGAACGTGAAATAGGTGGTATACCTAACTCCTCAATGGATATAAAGCAGGCACACGCTGCAGCAATTGAAACTTATATACAATCACATGTTGGTTTAAAAGATGATGGCCAATATGGTAATATGTATTTTAATCAAACGTTAAACGACTGGGCTAAATTTGATATAAATAATAGAACAAAGTTTGACGCAGCTATTTCTTCGGGATTAGCTATTATGGCTTGTAATAGAAATTTATATAGGCCAACACCGAATAAAACAAAAACAACTTTAGGCTTTGGTTTTAGAAGATATAATAACCAAGGTGAATTTTCAAAAATAATATAGTAGATGTCAAAAACTTTGCCAACCGGTATTTTTCCATCACAATCTGTGGCTGATGAAGAAAAAGCTTCTTACAGTTACGGAATGCAAGTTGCGAAAGCAATAGAAGGAGAATGGTTCAAACGCGATTCTGGAAGTTCCAGATATTTTGCGAACAGAGACAACTTTCATAAACTACGCTTATATGCCAGGGGTGAACAGTCTATTCAAAAGTATAAAGATGAATTATCAATTAATGGTGATTTGTCGTATCTTAATTTAGATTGGAAACCTGTACCGATTATTCCTAAGTTTGTAGATATTGTTGTAAACGGAATTGCTGAACGTGCTTACGATATTAAAGCATTTGCGCAAGACCCATCATCTGTGCAACAGAAAACAAAATATATGGAAGGTATCTTACAAGATATGCGTGCTAAAGAGTTTATTCAGCATGTTAAAGATAATCTTGGTGTAGATACAACTATAAATAAAAATATGGAAATTCCAGAAACACCTGAAGAGCTGGAATTACATATGCAATTAGATTATAAACAATCTATAGAAATAGCAGCAGAAGAAGCTATTAACAATGTATTTGATCATAACAAGTATAACTTATTAAAGAAAAGACTTGATTATGATTTAACTGTTTTAGGTATTGCCTGCGTTAGAAATGGATTCAACACGGCTGAAGGAATAAAATTAGACTATGTTGATCCAGCTGATATTGTTTATTCGTATACTGATTCTCCATACTTTGATGATTTATATTATGTAGGAGAAGTGCGTAGAACAACTATCCCTGAGTTAAAGAAGCAGCATCCTGAATTAACAGACGAGGATATTAAAAACATAGAAGGCCTAGGAACTAATCATTTAGTTTATAACAGACCTTACGGAACTTTAGACAGCAATGATAAGTCTTATATTTATGTATTGGATTTTGAATATAAAACATACAAAAACCAAGTATACAAAATTAAAGAAACTGCTTCAGGTGCTGAGAAAGCAATTGAAAAACCAGATACATTCAATCCACCTAAAGACGCAAGATCTCGTTTTGATCGCGTCGCAAGAAGTATTGAAACTGTATACTGCGGTAGTAAAATTATTGGGTCGGAAAAATTATTAAAGTGGTACGAAGCAGAGAATATGGTTAGACCCAACTCTGATACAACTAAAGTACAGTTAAGTTACAATATAGTAGCGCCTAGAATATATCAAGGTAAAATAGAATCTTTAGTTGGTCGTATGACTACGTTCGCTGATATGATTCAGCTAACACATTTAAAGCTACAACAAGTATTATCTAAAATGGTTCCAGACGGTGTTTATTTAGACGCCGATGGTTTAACCGAAATAGATCTAGGCAATGGAACTAACTATAACCCACAAGAAGCGCTTAATATGTACTTCCAAACGGGTTCTGTTATTGGTAGATCATATACACAAGATGGTGAATTTAATAACGGTAAAGTTCCAATTCAGCCATTAGCTAACAATAGTGGTAACGCTAAAATAGCTAGCTTAATACAATCTTATAACTATTACATGCAAATGTTGCGTGATGTTACTGGATTAAATGAAGCACGTGATGGTTCAATGCCTAGTGAAAATGCTTTAGTAGGTTTACAAAAAATTGCAGCTGCTAATTCTAATACAGCTACAAGACATATTTTACAAGGCGGTTTATATTTAACTTTAAAAACAGCAGAGGCAATTAACTTACGCGTTTCAGATGTATTAGAGTTTAGTAATACTAAGCAATCATTTATTGCAGGTATTGGCCAGGTAAATGTTTCTACATTAGAAGAAATGGGACAGTTGCATTTACATGACTTTGGTGTATTCTTACAATTAACGCCAGACGAAGAAGAAAAGCAATTGCTAGAAAATAATATTCAAATGGCATTATCTAAAGAACAAATACATTTAGAAGATGCAATTGATATTAGAGAAGTTAAAAATCTAAAGCTAGCTAATCAGTTATTGAAATTACGCCGCAAGCGTAAACAAGAAATGGACAGACAGCTGCAGCTTGAAAATATAAACGCTCAATCTGAGTCAAATGCTAAAGCAGCACAAGCAGCGGCAATGGCAGATGTACAAAAGCAACAAGCTGTAGCAGAAACTAAAATACAAAATTAGTACTGCTGAAATAGAATTAGAAACTAAGAAACTTGAAAGAGAAGCTGAGATTAAAAAAGAGCTTATGTTCTTTGAGTATGAGCTAAACATGAAGCTTAAACAAGCAGATTTACAGGTAATTAATAGTAAAGAAGAGTATAAAGAAGATCGCAAAGATAAAAGAACAAAAATTCAAGCTTCACAACAGTCTGAATTAATATCTCAGCGTAAAAATAATACCCCTCCGAAAAACTTTGAATCAGCGGGATTTGATAACTTAGGAGGATTTGGCTTAGAGCAGTTTGAGCTAGATAAAACTGCAAATCATTTTTATAATATTATATCATGGCAGAAGAAAACATTGAAGCTGCAGTAGTGGATGAAAATCCATCTGTAGCTGAAAGAGAAGAAACAGTATTAGAAAATGCTGGAGTATCGACTAAAGATTCTGACGGTACTTGGAAAGTAGATTTATCACAACCTATTCAAAATCAAGAAGATGCCGTTCAAGAGCAAAGCACAGATGAGGTTCCTGTACGCGACAAACCCGAGGCTGGCAGCGAAGTACAAGAAGAAAACGTCCAAGAAACAACTCAAGAACCTACCGGAGAAAGCGAAGAAGAAACGCTAATTGAGTTAATTGAAGACGAAGCACCTCAAGCTGAAGTACAACAAGAAGTAACCCAAGCAGAACCCCAAGCAGAACCGCAACCAGAGCCTGTAGCTGAACAACAAGAAATTCCAGAAGGATTAGAAGAACTTGTTAAGTTCATGAATGAAACAGGCGGATCCATTGAAGATTACGCTCGTTTAAATGCTGATTACTCAAACGTAGATAACCAATCATTATTACGTGAGTATTATAAACAAACCAAACCGCATTTAAATAACGATGAAATTAATTTCTTATTAGAAGATAACTTTTCATATGATGAAGAGCTAGATGAAGAAAGAGATATACGTCGTAAAAAACTAGCGTATAAAGAAGAAGTTGCAAAAGCAAAAGGCTTTTTAGAAGGATTAAAGGACAAGTATTACAAAGAAGTTAAGTTAACATCTAAGTTAAGTTCTGACCAGAAACAAGCTATTGACTTTTACAATCAATATCAACAAGAGCAATCACAATTGCAAGAGATTAACAACAAAGCATCGGAAAATTTTACGAAGCTAACCTCTGGTTTGTTCAATGAAGAGTTCAAAGGTTTTGACTTTAAAGTTGGGGACAAAAAATATAGGTTTAAAGTAAAAGATCCGGCACGTGTACAGCAAAATCAAAGTGACATAAGTCAAGCATTAGGAAAGTTTCTAGACGGTGACGGTTTACTTAAAGATGCTGCTGGTTACCATAAAGCTTTGTTTGCGGGATTAAATGCAGACCAAATTGCAAACCATTTTTATGAGCAAGGGAAAGCTGATGCAATTCGCAATGTCAAAGCATCGTCTAAAAATATTAATATGGGCGAGCGACAAACTGGGACTGTGGAAGCAGGCGGATTAAAAGTGCGCGCAATATCGGGTGATAGTTCTTCAAAACTGAAAGTAAAACTAAACCGATAATTTTTAAACATTACTTAAAATGGGACAAATTAACTTAGGGTCAGGAACTACTACTCCTGCACCAAAGAAACAAACCTTATCTACTAACTATGTAGATTTTACTGCAACTGCTACAGCTGGATGGGCTCAGCAGTATTTACCAGAGCTTTACGAAGCTGAGGTTGAAAAATACGGGAACCGCTCTGTAGCTGGATTCTTACGTATGGTTGGCGCTGAAATGCCAATGGCATCTGACCAAGTTGTATGGTCTGAACAAGGACGTTTGCACATTAGTGACTCTGGAACTCTTGCTGCTGACTCTTCAGGAACAAACGCAATTACTGGATTAACTGGACACGCTATCCGTGTTGGTAATACAGTTGTAATTTCTGACGGAACTGATACTGTAAAAGCTTACGTATATGAAGTAACAAGTACTTCAGCTATTAAAGTTAAGTGTTACACTAACTCTACTGGTTGTGTTGCTGCAGGTATTACTGCTGGTGATGTAGACTTATTCGTTTATGGATCAGAATTTGCAAAAGGAAAAGCTGGAATGACTGACGCTATTACACCAAGCTTCCAGTCTTATACCAACCGTCCTATCATCATCAAAGATCACTACGAAGTATCTGGATCTGATGCTGCACAAATCGGATGGGTTGAAATCACCGGAGAAGGTGGTGAAGCTGGTTACTTATGGTACTTAAAAGCTGAAGGTGAAACTCGCACTCGCTTTGAAGACTATTTAGAAATGGCATTAGTAGAAGCTGAAAAAACTACAAACACCAACTTAACTGAAGTTGATGGTACTGAAGGTTTATTCGCTGCTGTTACATCACGTGGTCACATCCATGAAGATGGTATCAACGGATCTTCTGCTTCTGATGACTTAGCTGACTTTGACGCTATGCTTAAAGAGCTAGATAAAAACGGTGCTATTGAAGAAAACGTTCTTTTCGTAGATCGTGCTACTTCATTAAACATTGATGACATGCTTGCTGCTCAAAACTCTTACGGGTCTGGAGGTACTTCTTATGGTATCTTTGAAAACAGTGAAGATATGGCTATCAATTTAGGATTCTCTGGATTCCGTCGTGGATCTTATGACTTCTACAAAACTGACTGGAAATACTTAAACGATGGATCTACTCGTGGAACTATTGCTTCTGATGTAACTGGTCTTTTAGTACCTGCTGGAACTTCTTCAGTATACGATCAAATCTTAGGTAAAAACTTACGTCGTCCATTCTTACACGTGCGTTACCGCGCATCTGAAGCTGATGATCGTCGTATGAAAACTTGGATTACTGGATCTGTTGGTGGTGCTGCTACATCTGGCGATGACAAGATGGAAGTACACTACTTATCTGAAAGATGTTTAGTTGTTCAAGCTGCTAATAACTTCGTATTATTCGGAAACTTTAGTTAATAACTAAAATGTAAGGTTTACCCCTGATGTAACTTCGGGGGTAAATTCTTACTTTATAACTTTTTAATTTTATTATATCATGGCAAAAGCAAAAACTGCAGCTTCTAAATGGGAGCTGAAAGATAGAACTTACGTATTAAAAAAGAATTTATCTCCACTTACATTCAGACTTAAATCAAAAAACATTTATTGGTTCGATAACAAAATAGGTTACGAAAGAGAACTTAAGTATTCATTGAATCAAAAAACTCCATTTGTTGACGAGTTTAAAGGAGAAGCAAGATTAGCACACATTGTATTTGAAGATGGCGTGTTAACTGTACCAAAAGAAAAACAAACACTGCAAAAATTACTTTCATTATACCACCCAGCAAAAGACAAAGTCTATGAAGAGTTTGATCCGGTAGCAGAGGCGGTAGACGATATGGAGGTGCTAGAGCTAGAAATTGACGCTCTAAATGCGGCTAAGAACATGGATATTGATCAGGCTGAAGCTATTATACGTACTGAGGCTGGAAATGAAGTATCTAACATGACTTCTAAGGAGATTAAAAGAGATTTGTTACTATTTGCTAGAAACAATCCAGAACTGTTCTTAGAACTTGCTAAAGACGAAAACATACAAATTAGAAACACGGGTATTCGTGCTGTAGAAGCTGGCATTATTAAATTGTCAGATGACAACAGAACATTTAAATGGGGAACAAACGGTCGTAAACTAATGACTGTACCATTTGATGAAAACCCTTATTCAGCTTTAGCAGCTTACTTTAAAACCGATGACGGTGTTGAAGTATTCCAAACTGTAGAAAAGAAACTTAAGTAATTATATACGCCAAGGCCCTTCGGGGCCTATGGCTATAATAACAAAAAAATATGGCCATAAACGTAGATACAGTATATCGTTCCGTTTTGTCTATTATGAATAGAGAACAACGCGGAAATATTACACCTGCACAATTTAACAGAATTTCTAGAACTGCACAACTAGATATACTTGAAGGCACTTTCTTTGAGTATAACAACGCTATGACTAAAAAGCAGGGTCGTAGAGTATATGACGAATATGGTGACATTCCTAAAATGCTGAAAGAAAAAATTGATTATCATTCAGCAAATACTACATTGTCATTATCAAGTGGCGTTGCAAACTTTCCATCAGCGTTTTATAGAACAATAGGTATTACTAAAGACAGTAGGACTATTGAAGTAGAAGAGGTATCTAAATCTGATTTTACTTATATTAATTCTTCACCGCTAACAAAGCCAACAGAAAAATTCCCTATATATTTTAAAGCAGGAGACACAGTTAACGTATTTCCTACAACTATAACATCGGTTGACTTAGATTATATAGCTAAGCCATCTGATCCTAAGTGGGCATATACTACTGGTAGCAATGGAGAATACTTATATGATAGCAATAACTCTATTGACTTTGAATTACACCCAGCTGATGAAGTGTCATTGATTATAAAAATATTAATGTATGCTGGTGTTGTAATAAATGATCCCAACTTAATACAAGCTGCATCAAACGAAGAAGCAGGAAAATTCCAAAAAGAAAACTCATAATAAGCTATGCCTAATTACAATCCCTTATAACAGATAGTGCACAAACGTATTACGGAGGTGATACAGGCGGCTACAGATATATATCTATAGAAGACATTACAAATAACTTTATGGTTGGGTATGTTGGAGATGGTAAGATCATTCAACAATGTAGAAAGCCTGACGTGTTATTTCATGTAAAAAGAGGTTTACAAGAATTTAACTTCGATGTTAATACACTTGAAAAAATACAAGAAGTTGAACTAGGCTCAACATTAACACTACCAATGCCACAAGACTATGTAAAGTTAGTTAATATTTACTTTATAGATTCTTACGGTGTTGAACACCCTATATATAGAGCTAAACATTTATCTAGACCATCGGAAGCTATAATACAAGATAGCGATTTTGATTATACTTTTGACAGCGAAGGTAATGTTACAATAGCAACTAAATCCACACAACAAGAAAGATACGAAAGCTTAACGCCTACTGAAGCTGATCAAACTGCTGATGAGGCATTTGACGGCAAACAATTAATTGGTGGTAGATACGGTATTGAACCATCAACGTTTAATTCTAATGGTGTATATATTATTGACGAAGCAAATGGTAAATTTGGATTTAGTAGTAATTTAAACGGTAAGCTTATAACAATAAAATACATTTCAGATGGATTAGGATCTGATGCTGACATGAAAGTATCTAAGTTAGCTGAAGATGCTTTATATAAGTATGTATTGTATGCGATAGCAAGTACGCGTGATAATATACCTGAGTACCAAATCAACCGCTTTAGAAGAGAAAAAAGAGCGGCTATGCGAAACGCTAAGATTAGACTATACAATATGAACCCAACTGAAATG
>FUIF01003157.1_pt1 | contig 34089 bp, 43 predicted proteins | sample 1003461 | NCBI WGS metagenome assembly FUIF01 (sample SAMEA80401918, study PRJEB19352) | marine metagenome
CAATGAATCTATTACTATATCAGTATATGTATTAGCGGAATCAATAGAAAGACTATCCCCCCTTATAATAGCTTCAGAATTAATTTGTATACTGTCTTTATTCGTGTAAATTTGTTCTTTTTCTTCTAATGTAACATGTAAAAATTTATTATTCCCATTTTTATCCCTTAATAAATCATGCCTTAACTGTAACGGTGTATTTACATATGCTCCATTACTTCCCCCTATAAAAGTTGAAATTTCAGTAGAAAGATTCCTGGTTGTAGAAGCAAATGTCCTAATACCTAATTTATCAGTAGTTAAAACAGAATATGACGGCTGTGTTGTGCCTATTGTAAACCATTGATATTCTAAGACTTCTAAATCATCAGTCACAACATTAAATAAAGTGGTTTCTGTCCCATCATCATGACGTATAAAAACTTCAGCACCCAATGTTGTAGTTCCAGATAAAGAAGACACTTTTGCTTTAAAAACAAAATACCAATTCCCAGAAGGAATAAAATTACCTGTAATTTCTAAATCACTTATATACGTTGCATAGTAATATGGAGAAATTGAACTACTTACTTCTATACTACTTTCAATTTCATTTGGGTCAAAATCATAATTTAATTGTAAATAATTACCATCTGTTAAAGAAGTGTCATTCGTTAAATAAAGATTTGCAGCATCAACATCCCCTGAAATAGTGGTTCCTATTTCAGTATAATCATTTAAAGTTTCTGTAGATAAACCATTATACATAAAAAATCTATCATCCACTTTATAAATTTGTCCTTTAATCTGCTCATCTTGATTAAACAACATTGAATCTAAATTTTCATAATTAAAAAGTAAATCCATTTTTGTTGTATCTTCTTTATCATAAGCCTTTCTAATTGCTCTTGCTAAAATTTCATCATTTATAGCTTGTGTCTTCCATTTATCAGCTTCATCAAATTGAAAATCATTATTTGCACCAGCAGCATAAAATAGAGAATCTCCATTATTTAATGGAACATAGCATCTAGCAATTTGGTCTTGTTGGGGAGATGTAGGGAAATTATCATATTGTAAATCTAAAACAGTTAATGTGGTTTCTGTATATGATAACACCTTATAAATATTGCTCACATTATCTTTCACATAATCTCCAATTACCCTATCCTCAGCTCCTGGATCATTCAAATCATATGGAATAGCAGTTATTGTCCAAGTAGAATCATTTACATAAATCACATTTTCAACCATAAATTTCCAATCTACTTTTCTAATATCGTTTAAATTAAATTCTTCCATTTGAGAATAACCAATGAAATAAGAAAGTAAAAATATGACCAAAATTAAATACCTCATATCTTAGAAAAATAAATTAACAATAATATCAGTTTCAACAGTAGCTAAAGATTGAATCTTTACTGAATTACTTTCGTAATTATAAATTCCGGTATAAGCAGCAGAACCCATCTTCATTTGAGTTGTGGTGCTATCTACATAGCTAAATACAGTAATATTAGAAACATCTTCACCTAAATTATGCTCAATAATTAAATCAGTTCCACTTGCTGTCAACACCCATCCAGTAGGATAATCAGTTCCTTCAACTGCATTTTCAACCCTTTCTTGTACACTTTTACCAGAAGGCAATTTTACAGGAATTTTCTTGATTGCACCTGAAACAGAATCAATTGATTCTTTCAATTCTTTTAAAGCATCTTCAACATTTTCAGCCTCAAATATTTCATCTTCATCTGTAATAGGTACACCAGAAGCATTTTGATCACCTGTGTTAATACCTGAAATTTCAGATAATCCTAATTTAGAAAGAATTGATTCTAAAGTTTCATCTCCCGTATTCGTACCCGTAGATGTTCCTGAACCTGAAGGAGCACCAATATCAGAAGAAGTAAGAGAGATATCAGAGGTAAGTGGTTTACCATTTATAGTTAATGTACGTAAAACATACCCAGATAAATCTTGGTCTCCTGAATTCGTACCAGATAACCCCAAATCAGACTTTAATTGTGCTAAAGTTTGCACTTCTGGTTTCCCGGAACCTGCAGATTTCCGATAAAAAACAGTCCCGGAAGCAACATCTGCTAATTTAATTAAAGCAATAGAACCATCTGCAATATTTAATTGAGAAATTTCAGATGTATCAACATAAAGCTCATCATTCTCATTTTTCTTGATAGTAACATTATCAATCAAAGTTGAATAAATGAATGGTTCCCAACTTTCAGTTGAAAGGTTGTAATATTTGTGAATAGGTTGCGATAAACTTGTGTCATACCAAATTAATTTAGTATTAGTAGGAGCAGTATTACTAACCCAAATTGCAACAATTAATCCTAAATTTGTAGTTTTCTTTGCCATTCTATTCTTCTATTTCAAAAATTAATTCACCGTCATCATTTATTGAAAATGATTTATCATCATTATGCTGGATAATAAATTCACCTTTCTTATTCATCATAGGAATGATATCTGAGTAACTATTAATAACACCAAATTCACCTTCTAAAAATTGAACATTATTTATAGAATCGGAAGTTTCACTAACGAATACAGACAATAATCCATCTTCTGAATAATAAGTGTAAATACCAACATTACCACCATTCTTCCTAATTTCCGTTATTGTATTCAAAGTGCTATTCATCTTCAGTAGGATAAAAAATAGGTAACAATACGTTATTATTATCAGAAATCAAAGTTCCATCTAATTCTCTCATAATAAACCCTCTTATTCGTGGTAATTTATAAACAGGAACACTTTTATCAGAATTAGGAGAGAAATATCCGTCAGCAACGTAACTAACACCTTCCGTTCTTTTAACTATTGAAAGTAAATCATCCCATTCTACCTTTTGATCAATATCCCAAAACCTAAAATCAAGGTATTTAGTTAAATTCGTTTGTATATTTTTACGAACTTCATCTGTATCGTAATTAGATGATAATTGAACTCTAAATTCTAAATCAATATATTCCCATTCAATATTTACAAATTTTAAACTAATTGAATTACCAAACAAATTTATATCAGACATAGGAAGGTAATTTTCTGCAAAAGACATCATATCTTCCAATTCATCATCTGTTAAATACTGGCCATTCTGTAAAATAACAGCCATTTCACGTTCACCGTCTTCATTAATTCCTAAATGCTTTACAGATAATATATCTGAATTGTATTCCCTAAGAATTTCAACCCAATAATCTAAAGTACTTTTACTTAAAATATTTGCATGTTTTTTTAATCCTTTGGCGAAATAATTCATCTGATTCTTCGTCCATCCCACCTATTGCCTGATATTCATTTGAACAACCAATATGTCCAGATGGAACAGGTGATACAGTTGTTATTGAATTTGGTTCAACATTAGTTGATTCACCTGTACTAACACTTCTAATAGGAGCATAAGCCCATCCTAATTCACCAATCGTAACATCTTCAGTTAATTCAAACTGAATACCATTTACATTACTGAAATAATGAGTTCCGGCAATATATTCAGTCCCTTCATCTGCCACAAGGCGAATAAATGTAGAGCTACCTGATGCTTCAAACCTTTCAGGAACACCAAACAAAATAGCTGCATTATCCAAATAATCACCGTAAGCAGAATCCGGAAATAAATGGCTTTCAACGATAGCAATATCCTTAATTGCTTTTTGAGCAACTTTACTTACCCCGTAAGCAGTAGCATTGATATTACTATTATCAGACACATCCGATAATTTATCTGTTTTATTCAATAAAATCTCTAAAAATAAAGATTTTAACTGTTCTAATGTTTGTATTTTAGTTATCATACCATTAATTGTTGTTCATATGTATCTCCTACCTTAGTTTTCACTTGAAAAGACATATAAGTATAATCATCTTTACGTGAAACATTCAGTAATGTCAGTGATTTAAATCTATCATCTCTCTGTAACATTGTTAAAATATCCCTAAACTGTGTTGGGTAACTGAAAATATTCACATTTGAGCCGATCAAATTATTGTTAGTACCATATTCAGGATATTCAGGGATATCACCCTTTTGGGTGCTAAAAATATTAGAAATAGTTTGCATTAATGAATCCTCACCAGAAAGAGAAACAATATCTCCATCAACTATTTCTATTTTATTTTGAATATCTTTTCCATATAAATTCTCTTCAGATAATGTGTCAACTATATTAGAAATGTCAAAATTAAAATTATTTTTAAGTCTTACGCTTAAAATAACTCCACCAGAAGATGTATACTTTTCTTCATTTAAGTCATTATTAATAGCTAATTGAACCCAATCATTTTCAGAATCTTCACTCCCTGATTTATCCGAAATCCTTTCAATCGTTTCCCCTTGTTTTTGTACATAGCTAATTGTTATATCAGAACTATACCTGTCTAAACGAGAAGAACGAGACCATTTACTATAATTATTAACAGTCATTAATTTCACTTTTATGTCAGAATAAAGATCAATTAATTCCCAAAAATCAACAGTATTAAAATGATTCTTATAGTAATTAAACAAACCATCTATTTTAGTGACCTCTTTATTCAAATCATCCAAATAATTAAATGAATCCCTTACTACTTCACCTCCATTATAGTAATTCACAATATTACTAAAATGACTGGAAGTAAATTCAATATAATCATTCAAAAATGATTCTATATCATACCCCGTGATTAACTTAAATTTATCCGTAACATCGCTCATAATAGTTAGTACATTTGAAATTTCACTAGCCAAAGTATTAACCCCATTTTGAATAGTTTTTGAACTTAATATTGAACTTAATGAAGATTCAGTTCCACTTGATAATTTTATAGATTCCAATGGAGCTAAAATCATCATATTAAGGCTGTACTCCCACACCATATTACGGTCTGTAGATTGATTCAATATTAAACCACCTTGAGGGACAGAAACAAGATAAGACTCACCTAATGCCATATTGTAAAAATATAGGCGGTATGGTTTATTGTTCTTACCTAATTGACTCGTCTTCTTAACCATACTTTGTAAAATCTTAATACAACCAAATCCAGATTTAACAGAAGTATCAAGTTCAGAAACACCAACTTCAAATTTATCTTTAGTATTACTTGAAAAAAATCCAAAAGTAAAATCACTATCTTTTGGGTTTGTTAGAATCTTAAAACTTCTCCCAAAATCACCTTTTATAGATAATTCAGAAGGGTTAGTTGCTGAAGAAACTAAAATAGTTGTCCCAGAAGCAGATTTCTTAATATTCGTACGATTTTGTTCTGTCTTCTGTATTGAAGAAGGATTCACAGGAAAAACAAAATATTGTTCTGTGTCTCCATTTGAATCAACTAATTCCATAGCAACAAGATACATTTCAATATCTTGAGGATACTGTACGCTCAATAACCCTCTCCCAAGACTCAAAGATTCTTGTATAATCTTATTTTGTATGTAATTTGATGTTGCCAATTTCTTTAAATTTTAATGATAAAAATAAAAAAATTTTTATGACTTTTTTAATAAATAAATGAAAATTATTAGTCTGTAAAAGACTTTTCTGAATTAATATCGGAAAAATCTTCTTCTTCTGTTATAGCTTCTATAACAGCCGTCACGGCAGCAGCATAAGTAACTGATGTTACAGAAGCAGCAGCACCAGCATTTAATGCATTAATTATCATATCAATTCTATTTTTCATTATTTCCAACTGAGACTTTAATTCATCTCCCTTTACCAGCGGAGAACCACCCGAAAATAATTTACATTCACCAGAAGGAACAATATCTATATTACCATTTTCGTCTGAACTAATTTTACTACCTTGTTTATCAATCAATGAATACACCCCGTCTTCAAATAATAATTCAGAAGTTACTTCTTCTTCATCATCTGAAATTTCAATTGTCTTCAGGTCGACATTTTTCATACTTTTTAAGACAGTATCTCCTTCTGAATATATATTTATATCCCCAAAGCATTTAAGATTAAATTTAGAGGACTTATTTTTATTCCTCAGGGTAATATTTATATTACCTTCATCCTCAAATGAAGATTCAACATTTATGAATAATTCACCTGTCTTACCCTTCCCATAAACAGTTACATTATTACCTTTATAAGATACAGTTCTTTTAAAAGAATTTTCTTCTAATAATTGAGTCTCATCATCTTTACTTATAGCACCTATAACAACCGGAATATCATAAAATTTAGGAGTAACCAGAATAACAGCACTCCCAAGACCACCATTTTCTGGAAAATAAATATCTTGTAAAACACTTTTAGAAATATAGCACCCCTTAACTGGTGTACCATTTTCAAGATAAACATCAACCCTTTCTTTCCTAAAACAATCTTGAATGTATTTATCTCTATCTTCAGTATCTGGTAAAACTATATACCCTCTAAAAACATCTGGCATATTATTCGGTATACCATTCCTATAAACACCACCCATACTTAAAATCTATTAAATTGAAACCTTTTCATAAAAAAATTAAACTGTTCTTCATTAAATTTAAAAGATAATTCAGGCATATTCATAGTTCTTTTAACTGTTTTCTGAGAGGATGCTGAAGAATCTTTTACAGTTGTGTTATTTGAAGTTTTCACAGACACCTTAGAAGAAGATTCCTTTTTAACAATGAATTCAGCAATATCTAAAGTGTCAACCTCACTTATTTTAGTCGATGAACTAATATTCAAAGTATCTTTAGCGCTATCGATATAATTATTCGTATTTTCTTCACCATTATCAGATGCTGGTGAATATTTATTAATGAATTCAGACAAAGTAAGCCCTCTACTTTTATCTAAATTTATTTGATTCACAACAGCCTTAAATCCAGATTCTGGAGAATCAAATTTAGCCCAATAAACAGTTTTAGAATTACCTTTTAATTCACCTTTTTCAGCATTAGCCTGATTAGCATAAACAAGATTTCCAGGATTATTGTGTTCATATGCAATCCGACTTGTTTCAGGTATTGTAACACTATATTTTAATTCATTTGAATTATCAACAGCATCTGTATTATCTTCAATTTTTTCTTCAGTGGTAACATATTTATTAATAATCTTAGTTTCAATTATTGAAAAATAACTAAATTTAATTTCCCTGTCCCTACCACCATAAATTTGTTGACCATTTTCATCATAACCAACATCCCCTAAAATGTATGTTTCAACCATCCCACGACTAACATTTAAAGTGGTTGAACGATTTACTGCACCATTTGTAACAGAAAAATTATGAGAAACGGAATCAACATAAAAAATTTCATTTGTGGGGGCAATTCTTATGAAAGTACCCTTTTTTATTCGCCTATCACCTTTAGGGATAGTAATAGAACCTTTTCTTGTGAATGGTAAATAAGAAGTAGAATCTATTATGTATTTCAAATCATTAATCAAAGCTTCTCTATATTTAGAACTATCATTAGTAGAACCAACACCTTCAACAATGTTTGAAGATAAGTAATTATCCGGAATAACCATTCTTTTACTACCATACATATTAGCCAATTCTTCAATATACACTATTGGAACTAAACCACCAGCCATTTCTAAAGAATATTTACCAAGCAAAGAATCATGTGGTTGTAATTGATACCATGAATACCTCGTCTCATCCCATTGTAAATTGTTATACCTTTCAATATCCTTTTCATACAAAGTTATTATTTGGTAATTACCAACTAAACCAGATTTATAAGAAATACTCCTCTTTGGGTATAAAAATGACCTTATCATTTCTTTTGTAAACGGAGGTTGCCTTACGACAAAATTAAATTCATCACCGTAAGTATCCCCAAAGAATTCAACAAATGGCTTCTGGCATATTTTATTAAATTGCTCAAGAATAGTGGAATCTGTATATGCAATAGAAGAATCAACGACTCTACGATCAGACAACCTGTTATCAAAAAATACTTTTACTATTTGCCAAATACCATTAATTTCATCTATTTTTAAATTTTCATCAGATTTCCCAGAAACAATATATTGTTTCGTTCTTCTACCATTCTCTTCATCATTACTATCGTCATTACTATCGTAACCTGAGAATAAATTATCATCAACGACACCAATGTTTGAAAGTTGATTAATTATAAAACCAATTGTATCATTAATAGACCTACGTTCATTATAAAAATGATATGGTGAGTACTTTTTTGCACTATCTTTATCAATGAACATTCGTTTAAACCACCTGTCTTCACGATTAAACCCTAAAATCGTTTTCCCATTTTCAAGATACCGTAAAGTCATAAAATAGTTTCCATCTTCAACTAACAGTTTCATTAAATCTCTCCCAGATACAGAAACAATATGGTCGCTACTATTAAATAATGAACTTTGCTGAACTGTATCAACAAGCCCAATCATATCCCAAACTCTTTTTGGTAAATTATTTTTGTCAACTTCAAAACTATTACTAAAAGAATCTCTATCAGAATCATCAATTTCGAGCCTTTCAAAGCGTATAAAAGCTAAATCATTATATTGTATCTTTTTATAAAAATAATCTAAACTGCTCTCCCCATTTACGTTATTAGGGAAGAAATTTAATATCTCTTGATCATTTAGAAAATCAATATCATCAAAATCTGTAATAGGGGATAATTGAAAAGAAAATGAACCAACATCACCTTTAGAAGTGCTCATCTGTGTAATGAATGGAGAAACATTAATTATTTTACCTAAAGCTCTACTCCAAATCCAAACTTGAATATTTTGATTAATTATTTCTAAACTATTATACTTATCTTGATAAAGAATATCCTCACTTCTTACATATTGTGGATCATTAAGTAATTGTAACAATTTATTAGCAAAGAAAAAATCATTATCCCCTTGCTTTAAAAATAAATTTTTACCTTTTATAGAAATTAATTCTGATAAAAAATTTGATTTAGGAATGAATAAAACTGTGTTAACTTCTAAAGGTAAATCCGTAAAATCTGAACCATCTAAATTATCTTTTGATGAATTAACTACCTTTATTATTTTATCATGATATTTAGAAGAATCAGCACCCGTGTATTTACTGTAAATTCTTTCTGCATTTGAAATATCTGAATCACCAGTATATTTCAAGAATTCAATAAAAGAAATACCGCTTAATAAATTCTCATTCCTATTAAAAAATTTATAAACAGTATCTTCAGAAGAATCAGTATGTTCATATATATAATATTCTAAAATCATGGTCTATTATTTTGTTTTAATGCTGCATCAACACCTTTCTGTATAGACTGGGTCTGTGATTCATAAAAAGAACCACCATAACCAAATATACCTAAAATAAGGTCAAAAACTAAAGAAGAATTTTGAAGTAAATGGTCTTTTATTGCCCCGATATCTGTCCCTAATTTTTGTAAAGAACCAACGTATTTAGAACCTTGTTGGTAATAGTAATATCTATCTTGAGCTTCTTTTTCCTCAGAATCAACAGGTCTTTTTGTAAGATTAAAATTATTCTTAGTTATTTTTTCAATATCTGAAAATGAGCCAAAACCAGAACTCATCAAGAAAAATTTAGTCCAATCTCCTCCACCACCCATATTTTTAGCCCTGTCTATAAAGGCTTTCATGTAATTAGGGTCTTGTGTTGGATTTTCTAAAATACCTTGCATTTGCCAAGTTGACATATTTGGGTATAAAGACCTCAATGTTTCCATCTGAATAGAACGTAAAACAGGGTTACTTACGCCACTACCAGAAACATTTAATAAATTATTTGTTAATCGGTCTAAATTTATACCTTCAACACCATAACTCTTACCGATTGACATCATTGTTTGCTGTAATGATGTTGAATCAATACGACCTGTCTTCTGTAATATTTGATTTGCAACCTGAAGATAAGATGTTAATATTTCAGGTAATTTTACAATACTTTGATTATTTTTACGTAAATAATCTTCAAACCCAGCTATTGAATTTATAGAAGAACCACCGCTATACCTTTGGATAGATAATAATTGAGAAATTTGTTGATCTGAAATACTCCTTGAAAGTTGTGCACCAATTAAACCATATAATTCATCTCCCATAACTATTCTACCAGCAGCAGGTGTAAATGAAGATATTTTATCCATTGCTTCACTTGAACTCAACCCTAAAGACGAATCCCTAAGTCCTGTAGCAAGAATATTAGCAAACCACATAGGTTGTTGTGTAGAAACAGAAAATTTAGATAATTCCCTTTGGTAACTATCTGTCATTTTTGTTACAGTCGCTAAACCTGCAACCAATGCCATAGGCAAAGAAAACATAGAACCAACTCCAGAAATAACACCACCTACACCAGAAATAACACCACCTACACCACCAGATGAAGCAGTCATAGCCCCTCCCGCAACACGATTAACAACAGAACCAATAGATTTCCTGTTTTCCATTGATTCTTTTTTAAGGGTATCAACAATATCTTGAACCCCTTTAATTTGTTTCGTATTAGAATCTTTTAATTCAGAATATTCTCTTTTTCTGTTTAAAACATCTTTTTTTCTGATTTATAATAGATTCTTCTCTAATACTCTTACGAACTTCTGTTTCCTTTTCAAAAGAAGAACGTTGGGATTCAGGTAATTTTTTTAGCCTCTTCTTTTCTTTGTTTTACCCATTTATCAAGTTCTAATTTTTGCTCTTGCCAACCTATTTTCCGATTTTCAATATCCCTTCGTATCTGCTCTTCTTTTTGCCTATTAAGTTCTTTCTGAAGATGAATCTTTTTTTTCAAAATCTTCCAATTCCTCTTTAGAAATCCTACGGTTCTTTTCGGCAGATTCATGTATCCTACGCTGAGTTTCTTCGAAATTTCTACGTATTTTTTCATTACTTGCAGAAACCCCTTTATCGTCAATATTGTAACGTACTGTTTTATCCATCTAAACCACCAAATTCTTTTAAAAACGATTTTGATTCTTCTCTTAACATTTCCAATTCATCTTCAATAGAATCACTAATTTCATGTTTTAGCCAATCCCCTGAACCAGGACGATATTCATCTTCTTCAGACAACAGCTCTTGAAAAAATTTATCTTCTTCAAGGTCTATTAATTGGTCTAAAAAACAAGATTCCCGATGTTTAACAGAATTGAACGGTATATTATACTTTTTTCGCCATCTATAATCCATCGGGAATCTTAAATTCCAATTTATGATATAATCCCTAATATCTGTATCAACCATTATATCTTAACCTTCAATTTCTTCTTTTCTAGGATTCAACAAATCTAAAATTTTATTCCACCAAGGAACAAATTGGTTCAAATAAGCATCTTTTAATTCCAAGAAATCTTCAATATCTAAATCCCCAAAAGTTTTACACTTTAAATCTTCAATCAATTTAGGTGCTAATACTGTGAGATAAGATTCCATATCAACCATATTAACAACCTCCATTGCAGATAATGTTCCTGTTTGTAATAGGGAAGAATACATACCTTTAGAAACTATCTGCTTCATGGTTTCAATTTCCTGAAATTTTCCAACAGTTGGAAAATCAATACGGTAACTATTACCTTTTACTTTAAATACAATCTGTCTGTCCATATTTTAAAAATTATTCATTAAAACTTACTGGAGTTAAATACCTACCCTGTACAGTAGTAGAAGCAATTCCATCTGCTGCAAGAGTCCAATTTTGACTATCAATATAACAATCCCTCAATATAACCATTTCTTCACCTGCTGATACAGTAGAAGTAACTAAATTAGTAGAGGAATCTTGAGAAGAAATTTCCCTCTTATAAATATTGATAGAAAATGGTAAATCCCCTAAAGATAAAGTGTTTATAAGTGCATCAGCACCACCATATCTATTTAATAACTTTTTCATTACTGGGGTTTCAAAATCAAGGAAAAATTGATCCAAATTAAAAGAGTTATTTGCAGAAACAGCAGGTACCTCAACTGGATACAAATCACCTAAACCCCGTATATCTTGCCGCTGGATATTTTCCGTAAATGAAATATTACGGATATATCCTGCAGCCTTACTTTCAATTGTAATATATGCTTTTGGAGCTGAAAATACTGAACTTATGTTTTTCATAATTAAGAATTAAATAAATAACCAGTATAAAAAATCTTAGTGATTTCATTATTAACTACAATACCATATGTTACTTGGTAATAATCATCAACCCTTGTAACAGTAACATTCTTAAATGATATCAATAAATTATCAGAATTTGCTGTCGCAACTCTACTTTGTAGATAAGTTTCTGTCCAAGTTTTTAAAATACCAGAACTCAAAGTATTAACATTAACCCCCTCTTCATCATTCAAAAGATCTGTTTGAGAATTTACAATTAATTCTCTGTTAATTTGTGCAACAATTCTTTCAAATTGAATTGAATGTGAACGTCCAAGAGAATCAAATAAAACAGTATTATTCTGAATAGTATTAACTCCCTGAAGAACTTTAAAACCACCCCTTGCATAATCTTGAATAGAAACCAAAACGCCATTATCAAGTGCTAATTCTTGATCCTTAACCCTTAAATTATGAACCAAACCATCAACACCAATCAATTTATTTGTAATAGGAATCTGAGGAGCTAAACCACACGTTCTTCCTAAAACAATAGCGGCATGAACAATAGAAGGCCAAATTCTAAACCCACTTGAAAGCAAATCTGTACTTTCTTTAACCCCTCCATGAACAACAATAGCTCTATTTGAATTGAAGTGATTAGCAATATCTATTGAACCATCAGTTGATGAAAATTCACTTTCATCAAACCCACCACCATAAACTAAAGTTTTTATGTATTGAGTACCTGTGTCTTTAACATGATTAAAGATAGAGGTAACAATGTCTCCATCATAATCATCCACACCATATTTATCACATAAAATGAATTGATAATCTAAATCATTAATAGATTCAAATACTTCTGTAAGGTCTGTCAAATAAGTCTCTGTACCACCAGAAGCAACATTGTAACCAGAAACAGCATCAATATCATCACTATCAACAGAACCATCACCGTCAACAGAAGAATTATCTTCATCTAATTCAAATAATTCACCTAAAGAGGTATCTTCCTTCGCCCAATCAATTAAATCTTGAATATTATCAAATTCATCGGAAGATACAATTAATTCAGGAGTAGTGTCCTCTGCATCAACTGTGTCATATGATAAACCATCAGAATACGTACCTGTATATTGACCCAACCAAATTTTCAAAATCCATTTACTAGTGTCAGCTGTACCTGATTCAATTGTAAAAGCATAACCAGAATCTAAATGATCACTTGTCAAAACCCCGTTTGCAACAGTGCCCTCATCTTTACATTTAAGAACAAATGTACCACCATTAGAACCTCCACCGGAAGCACTAAAAGTCAATTTAGCAGGAGTAGTTGTTGCTGCTTTAACGTGCATAACTTCAGAAACCCCATTATAAGAAGAATAGGGAAAGAATAATTTTACTGCAATTTTCCAAAATAAACCACCTTTTAGGAATGATTTATAAGAATCAACATCGGTGAATGTATAAATTGAATCTTTCCCAGAATAAATTTCACCATCTATCCCAGAACCACCACCAAAACCAGCGCCTAAACCTGTGTCAATAATCAGGATTTTTCCATAATCTAAAGACAATGGAGTATTCTGTTCACCAGAAGTTATTCTTGAGTACGCTCCTGGAAGTTTTCTATTTTTCCCATTAAAATATACTTGAGTTGCCATTTATTTTAATTCTAATTTGTAAGAATCTATATATTTTATACAATTTATTTTTTAAAATTATTAATTTTTTTTTCAAATTATAAAACTTTAAGACAATATTTTATGCGTAAATAATATACTATTTAGCATAGAATTCGAAGATAAATCAGGATAATTTTTTTTCATAACTAACATTCAGTCCAATTGATTTTATAAATAAAGGATCAGGTACTAATTCATTATTAGCAATCAATTCTTTGACATTAAAATCAAATTGATAAAACGGATTAACTAAAGATAAAGTGTCCTGTGAACCAATCAATAAAGCCATTAAAACTTCTTCAATTACAATTACTTCATGTCTGTTTAAAGACGTTATAAGTAATTCGAATTGGCTACCAAAACTTCTTCTCCTTTCTTCATTAAAACCACCATCGGAATTTTCAAAAATATCTGAACCTATATACCCAATAGAATCTGTCTTACCTTTATTTTTCGACGGTTCTCTAATATGTATTGTGGGAAGAGAAGCTCTGTCTCTATCAAATAACAGTCTTGTTTCAACTTTTCTATTTTCAGTATCACTACGTGTAAAAATTTCAATTGCTAAATCACCATAATCAATACCATCAGCAACATCATTTTCGTCAAAACACCTTTTCAGAAATGATTCTTCTGGAACCCCACTTAAATTCTTTTCTTCATAATCACTTTCGAGGAATTCTAAAAACCCCTCTACAAGATTCTTAATCCTTATTATACCTATTTGAGCCATATTCTATTTAGCTAAAAAATTATCAATAGAGAAATCAACAACCTTTCCTAAATCAAGTTGTTCAAATGCTTTTTCCATTAAATTTAATGGAGTGAATCCTGGATGAACCCATCCATCTTTATCACTTTTTTCACTTACCCTCCTAAATGTCATATATCCGCCACGATTTTCCTTACCAGAGCCTATTTGGCGACGATGTAAGCCCTCATATATGCTAAACTTATGATTGTACCCACTTGTAATATTAGTCCCTAATTTCTGGTATTTAGAAGGTAAATCACCAATCTTCAATGGTCTCTTTGTAACCTTAACTAATTTTTCAATCGGTTTTGGCATTTTATTAGAAAACCCACCAGATTCACCAAGAGCTTCTGAAGTAGCCCAACGAAAAGGAACTGTCAAATACCAATTATTATTTTTTCCAATCTTCCTTTTAGAACTCTTCTTAAACCCTTTTTTAATATCAAAAGGAGTAGCCCCACTTTCAAGCATCATTGCTAATTGACTTTCCCGTGGAGTAAGACCAATTACAACACTATAATCATCAGGCTGTTCAGAAAATATAGCTCTTTTATAATCATTACGAGTAGAACGTAAATTATTATCAATAAGTTTTTCCCATTCACGTATATAATTATCCGCAATATTTGCTAAAATAAATCTACTCATCCCCTTAATTTCCTCAGGAATGAGAAAAAATTCATTAGCAACTTCAGATAAATCTATGTAAACAGGTTCAAGCATTTATTCATTTGAATTTTTTCTTCGTAACTGTTCCTTTAAAATTAAGGTAAATAATTTACCATAATATTCTAAACCATTTTCATCAACTTTATCCCCAGAAATTTGAGAAGTGGCTTCAATAACACCTTTTTTATGAGATTCCAATTCTTCATCAGATAAATTAGGTAAAAGTTCTTTAAATTTATCAATACTACTTCCACCTGATTTATTTTGACTATCTACTTTTCCTTCCTTCACGACGAATATACTTAGCTTTTTCTATAAAATTTAATTCATCTTTAGTAAATGCTTTCTGAATTTCGTCTTCACTCATTTTAGAACAGCCTAAAATATTCAACTTGCGTTCTATTGATTTAATTATATATTCATTTTTACCCATAACTAAAACATTTAATCTTACCACAAACATAACAATTATATTTTACAATGTATCGTTATACAGTAAATTATCTCCACTATAATTAGTAGGAGCCCCTAATTCAAGGTGTGATTTCCTAGCTATTCCCTGTACAGGCATATTATATTCAACATTCTTACCATTATTATTTATTAAAAATGTTGACCTAAAATCATGAGGAATATCAACAATATTATAGGACACTTTATGCTCATATTCAACAGATAACACACCATTAAATGGTTCTGAATAAGGTATATCCCCAAGTTCAATGATAAGGTTATTTGAAGATTTAATTTCATAAAGTGATGGGTCTATTAAAACTAATTTATTTGAATCGGAATTAAACATCCAAATATTCTTAATTTCTTCAACCCTGTAAGAACAAAATAAAAAAGTGCTTTCCCCTGTATCAATAACAGGTCTTACCTCTGAAAATACACTATTACGAGTAATAAATGTCACCTTATCCATAAAAGAAAATCTTTCAGAATCCCTAACAGTAACATTAATAATACCCGACAATTCAGGAGACCATTGTTGATACTTAGTCTGTTTATTGATAGAGGAGATAATTGCTTTCGTTTTAAGGGCATTTATAAAAACCCAACCTGTACCTAAACAATTATTACAAGATGGCTTAGGGGATCCGCTCTTACCCCTACAAGGGCATTCAATAGCTTGTTCAATTAATACATCATACCCCTTTTGCCAAATCAATGCTTCAAAATCATTTTTACGGAACAACCCAACATTTGGTTGACCATTCAAATCAGGAGAAGCAGCAGTCCTTATACTTTTTCCATTACTCATATTTATAATACTCCAAAATTAAATCCTTTATAAAAATTCTTTAATTCTTTTTTATAAGAATCAATATCTTTAAGATACCCTTGAATACGAGCACCATAACCAGCATTAGTAGCACTTGACGTAGAACTTATTGATTGGGACAACCCATCAATACCTAATGAAATAGAAGCAATTCCTGCCCCCAAAATCAAATCACCTGCCTGATGGAATAATTTTATTGCAGCCAATTTACCAATAAAATCAACAACATCAAATGGTATATTATCAATGTCAAACCCAGTAACATACTGTGTTGAAAAGAAATTAGGTAAATCGCTATAACTTGTCATACCATAGTAAGCTGTTATACCACTCAAAATAACGGCACTTGAATTACCTACTGTCTGTCCAGTAGGAACCAAATGTATTTTCTTATAATAATGCCCCTCACTATCTTTCTTAGAATTCAACCAATCTTGAGGATAAGTTATTTGTTCTATATTATTCAAAAAACCAATCAATGACAATGGTTTTTTAACAGGTAATTTAGTTTTTAATGTTGGTATCCCTTGCCAATAATCTTCTCTAAAATAATCAATTGATTCTTCAATTAACTTAGGAGATATTCGGATTTCTAAAAATTTTTCAACTTGTTGCTGAGCAGATTTTATCTGAAACCGAATAGTATCATTACTCATAGAAGAACCATCATTAGATTGGATTTCTATACCGTAAAAATAAAGGGCTAGTAACTCCTCTGGAGAAATAACTAACCCTTCATTCTTTTTATACTTAACTTTGTAAGTAATTTCAGCCATGATTAGTTGCTTTTTTCTAAAATATAATCAATCAATTCAGCTTTATTTAATTTACCCCATTCATTTTCTGGTATCCACTTTTCTCACAAATAGATTTCAAAGCAGAAACATTTGAATCAAATAAACTAACTTTCAATTCATAATATTCTTTAAGCGAATCCATAGATTTTTTCAGTTCTGTGGATTCATTTTCAAAACGAACTCTCTTGGACTTTTCTTCTTCAGCAAGCTTAGCCCATTCATTTTTATCCTTTTCAGCAACATCAACTTGATTTTTCAATGAATTAATTTGGCTTTCTTGTTCGGTTACCTTTTCTTGTAAATTACGTAAATAATTTTCCTGTTCTACTGGTAACTTAACTTCTTCAACCTTATTATCAATTTCAGATTTGCTAAAAATAAATTCAGGATATTTTTCAACTATTTTAACCCCTTTAGAATCATCAACTTCGCAAACCCCTTTAGAATCAAATTTTAGAGTTTCATTCTTACCATCAACAGATACACAAATTTCACTCCCATAATGTTGTCTTACTGTAGTAATTTCCATTTTACAATAATTTTAAATTTTATTAATAAAAAAAAATAGGGAGGGAATAAACCCTCCCTTCTTAATCCAAAAACAGAGAAAATATAATAATTAATCAGAAGTATCAGAACCAATATTCCGAATAACTGAAATTTTTCCAGGCATATATAAAGCAAGAGCACCAAAATTGACAACCGCAAACTCTTTAGCAAGAGAAACAAGCGCAAATTCAATTTTTGAAGTAGGCATCAACTGAATATATTCCCAAAGCATATCACTCGGAGCCATAACTATCGCAGAATGAGTTCCTGCAATTTGACGGTTACGATCACGAACTTTGGTAGCAGCAGCACCATCAAACCCAGAAGCCAATTCTGAAACTGAAACTTCAAATAAAGGATGATATTTTGCTGTAAGCCTATCGGCAGGAGATGTTTCTGTACGATAAACAACATAAGATGTTGCAGGATAAGCACCACCGCCATCAGCAAACTGAAGATCAACTGATTCAGTTGCAGCAACAGCTTGACCAGAAGTATTAATTACTAACGGAGCAGATTCTCCATATTGGTTTTTTGGCAGTTACAACATAGTAATATGTTCCAGCATAACTTGTTCCAAATTTAGTTTTTGAATCGGTTTCAACCGCAATCGGAGTAGCACCAGCAACAGGAGAATTTGGCGATTTTTTAGAAGTAGAAGCACGATTATAGGCAATTGATTCACGACGGTCAAAGAAAACGTCAGATTTCAAATCCAACATACCGAACTGAGAAGCAATCTGATTAACAGACTGACCAGCAGTCAAACCAGTATTCGCACCAGTACCAAGTAAAATACGCTGTTTTTCGTACATACGAGTATTGAAATCTTTCAATACAACAGGGTTAGTAATAATGGTGGTCGCTTCACCAAAACGATCATTTACAATCGCATGAGTAGCATCCTGAACCTGAGATTCCCGAAGTGTTTTACCACGAGCATCAATAACAGCAGGGTCATTCCAATAATTATCAAAAACCTGTTCTGAAGTTCCTACAGTAGAACTATAGATTTCATTAATACCTAACATATGGTTCCGGAAGAATCCATCAAATGCAGAAGAATTTTTTACTTGAATCGGCATCAGACAAAGACAAATCAATTTGTTTTACCAAAGCCATCAATTTATTTTCAACCTCACGAGTGTAAGGGTCTTTACCATCCATATGTTTAACCAATTCTGCCTGTAGGGTCAATTTTCCACCAAGACCAATGTATTTGGTTAAAACTGATTTCCTACGGTATTGGCTGTCGCCATTTTCAGGACGATCACCTTCACTCATAAAATGAGCATCAGAAGTTGTATACTTAATCTGTTGGTTGAATTCATGAACAGTATTATAAACTGTCTTTTTAGGAATCATATTCCAAAGAACGATGTTCTTCATCGTATATTCCAAATTCTTCAACACAGGGTCAAGACTTTCCCGTTTCAATGCTTCAAAACCAGTAATACTATCGGTTAAATCGCGACCAGTTTGGTCACCAGCCACCATAGCTTTTAAAAGTTCGTTAGGGGTGCCATTCTGATTAGTCATATCATAAAGAGCACTCAGCAATTTATTATCCATAATATTCAATTTTTATTTTTCAAAATCAATATCCAGTGCTTTCTTTACGATATTAAGACCAGTTTCAGACACTTTACCTGAAATTGTGTATGAAGAGATCATATCCCTTACAACTTGTTTGTCTTTTTCATTTTCAATTTTATCAAGTGATTTTTCAAATGAATCAATAACAGCAGGTTTATCCTTCAAAGAATAAACAGCTTTACCATCTTCATCCGTTTTAATCCCTTTTTCGATCACAGAATTTTTATATGAACCAAATATACCTTTTAATGGGTTTGGAGCCTCTGCAATAGCTTGAACATCTTCACTCAATTTATCAAGTGATTTAGATAACTTTTCGTTTATTTCCCCTTGGTTACTAAAAAAATCAGTAAGAGACTTTTCTATCAAACCAAATTTATCACCAAACGATTTTTCAAAATCATTAATCATAGATTTGTTGATGTCTTCATTAACTGATTTATCAACAGAATTAGTTGGTTTTTCAAAACCAGGAACTTTTCCAAATTTATCAAGGAATTCACTCATGGATTTATCAAATTCAGCTTTTGCTGACATCACCTTATCGTAAGATTTTTTCATATCATCGCCATCATAATCATCAGGCTTGTCAACAACTTTATCATCGGATACTTCTTCAAGTTTACCATCCTTTTCAGCCTTTTCGATTATAGAAGCAATTTCCTCTTCTGAAAAATCAAGTTCCACTAAAGATTTTTTGAGTTCACCCTTTTTCAAAAGACTTTGCTTTTTATCTTCCATAACAAGATTTAATATATTTTCGTAAACAATATAAAAGAAGTACAATATGATTTTATAAAATTATAAATAATTTTACTATTTTAAAATTTTTTCTCAATTTTTTTCACAAATTTAAAATTTTTTCTACAGGGATAATACCCATAACAACAGCTTTTCTAATTTCTGGAGTAATTTTTTTCTTTTTCTTATCTAAAGATTCTGGAATTAATGGCTTCATAGAAGAGGTATCCATTGATTTATCTTCAATTTCTTCAACTTCAAATGATTTAGTTATTCCATATTTCTTACCATCGCAAGAGAATTCAAAAATATACTTACCAATAGATTTCATTAATTCAGCATCTTCTTCAAACTCATAATCAATAAAATCTTCTTTCTGTGTTCCTTTACATAAGTCTAAATAGGTATTAGTGTTAACTGGAGTAGGTGTAACTGCCAGACCTGTTAATAATGCTTTTGTAATTCTCTTAGGGTTAACATGGTCACGTTCCAATGCCCTACCTTCAATACTAAACCCAATTTTCCTATTAGATTTATTCAAAGCTAACACTTCTGCTAAATTCCAAACTGATTCTGCTAATGGGTGGCCATTATAGAGAATACCTTCAACATATAATTTTCCATCTGGAGTAACTTTAGCGAGAGTTGGTTCCCCTATAATTTTACTAGCATCTGTTTTTGCTTGGTGGTTGTAATTCAAAAATCCCGTGGATAAAAATCTTGATAAATCAAATCCAACAGGTTCTAAAGTTTCTCCATCGCTATCTACATCAGGTGTAGAAGCAATACCCTTTATTTTCATCACCTTTTCTTCGGTGCCTTTTTTAACAGATTTTTCAAATTCAGCTGGAACCCAAAAATTAAAATCAGAATTATTTTTCATTTCATAACATATACAAATTTAAAATCAATATAATTCTTACGATTATTCATTATCAAAAGTTGATTCCATTTCGGCTAACTTTGAATAATATTCAGGGGATTCCATTAAATGATCCATAGCTATTTCAGTAGCTTTTGAAGGATCGTCAGTATGTTCCATTTCAACCTTAATACCAGAAACTAATTGTTCTTTTACTTTTGAAACTTCTACACCATGTTTTTTAGCAATATCGGAAATACTTTTACCATCAGCTAAACCCCCTTTTAACTGATCGTCATTTGAATCACTTTCAAATTCAATACCTTTTATTTCCTTATCATAGTCAACATCGGAATTATCATCATTTGAACTATCTTCTTTCGTATCTTTCTGTACATTTTTTGGGGTTATCTTTATTTTCATCAGTAATATCATCACTTACAGATTCTTCTTTCTCTCTACGGGCTAATTCTTTCTGAGCAGACACCCTCAAGTCAGGGTCATCTGAATTTTTTATAGCATTTTCCAATGCTGTTTTTGATGATTTTTTAGCATATTCATCTAAATCCCCTTTAGGTGTAGAACCACTTTCTTCATCATCTTTTACCCCTTTCTTATCAGAAACAAGTTTCCAATCTTTAGATGAATCACCTGTTTCAGCAATTTTCCTATATTTTTTACCATCTTTACGAGTAACAACTTCACCAATAGACCTTTTTCTCCTGGATTTTTCAATGTCATTGATGATTATTGATTTCTCGATATTGATTATTTTATCAGCTATCTGTCTTAAATTACTAAACATTCTATTTTAAAAATTATTGTAATACCGATATTGATATTTATACATAAATATCATTTATTCATCCCTTATGGTTTTTATTTCCCACATATCATTTGCCTGTAACAATAAATCTACAACTAAAGATATAGCAGCAATAAAATGATTGACATCTCTTTGCATATATGCAAAACTTTCGGTAAAAACTGCATTACGTATATCCCTCAAGCATTTTTCATCAAGATTTTCTTTTTTACGTTCATCAAGCCATTTCTTATATTGACTTTCATTCATTTTATTCACCATAAAATCAACATAAGAAATCCCATCTTTAATGAAATTTTTATTTTCTGTAGCATCCATTATCAGGACACCGTCTTTATTTTTGAGCTCTAATGGTCTAACAAGCATAACATTTAATTTTTACTATTCAATAATCTACTTTTAATGAACAAATATATAAAAAATATATGAGATATAAAAATTATATCTAACCAATTTTTGCAACATTAATTATTCGTTTACCATTCTCTTCTGACATATGTATATTTCTAAACAATGTAAACGGTTTATGTAATACCTCATTTTCTTTACTATGTTTACTTAAATCTTTAATAAAGATTCCTCCACCAACAATCTTAACTTTAGTGTCTCCAGAAAAACCATAAGAATTAAATGAAGAACTTGAACTCCATTGTGTCATGACAATATCATTCGTATCTTTATATTGATTAACAAATTGTTCTTTATACTTTTTATTGTTAATGTTTAGTCCACGTGAAAATACTGATTCTTTCCAATATTCAGAATTTTTCATACCTGCTTCCATTTTAGCAATGGTATTAACCAACATTTTCAATTTAGCAACCATTAATTTATTTTTACCCTTTAAACCAACATACTTGTAAGTATTTTGAGGAAGTTCAACAGGCTTTTCTGCAATTTTTTCTTCACCTCCCCCAATATTCAATTCTGGTAATTTGTCAGAAATTTCTTCTGTAGTAGGCATAACCTTAATTTTAGTATCACTTACCACATTTGAGAAAAATTCATCATACTTCTTCTTTAAAGAATTTAATTTTTTAAGGTCTTCCATAGGAATTTTTATTTCACCCTTCTGGTACCTTTTTTTTAATTTCATTAATTTCTTCAAATTTTTTGAAAATATTATCATATTTAACTTTATTCATTTCAGACATTGAAAGACCATTATCTTTCTTAAAATTAGCACTTTTAACTCCTAATAATAATGTTTCATAAGCACCCTTCATACTGAAAGAATTATTACCATCAGAAACTTTAACCTTTTCTGTTGGTATTTTTCCGTAATGTAATTTTTCTTTATTAAAATTAATATTCCCAGAAGGAGATGTTGTCATTGATTTTGATAAATCATTATAAGAATGATAATCACTTCCAGTAAATTCTCTAACAATATATAATTCAAGAGGTGATACACCTGCTTTTTTTGCTTCATCAATTAATTCCTTATTAACATAGCTTTCTATATGTTCATTCGCATAACTTTCTGTATAATACTTATTTTTATTGAGTACTTCCAAATCTTTATCAGTTATTCTTAAATCTTCATTTAATTTATCATAGAATTTAATAACCTCTTTAGGGGTCTGTGTCGGGTTAAAATCATACAATTTACCTTTAAAATTATAATCATGGTTTTCACTTAACTCTGACGAATTCTTTTTAACATAGTCTTTCATATATTGAATCCTATTAGCAATGGTTTCTTTAATTACATTACTAATATTAGGATCGTTAGCTATGTCTTCTTTTGCCTTTTCCCATTTATTAATTGTTTCCTTAACTTGACCTAAAACATCAACATCTAAAAATGTATTGGAAGCCTGTGGGTTCAATTTAGGATCAAGAAGGGTTTCAAGTTCTTTAACTTCACTACCAAATTCTTTTTCACCACCTTGAGCTCTCTTATCAAGAGAACCACCAACATCAACTCTAAAGAATTTAGGATTCAACCCCCATTCATTTGCAGACACTAAAACATTGTCATAATTCAACCCCATAACATCCCAATTAGCCAACAAAGCATCTACACCAAAATTCTCTTTAAGAGCTTTATTTGACTCTGAAATATTACCATATTCAATTATTGTCTTACCATCTTCAATATATTGAGTATATAATTCACCTTTATCTGGGTCAAATTTATGTATTGCAGGAACATCAACACCTAAATAATTATACAACTTTAATGCCTCATATTCCCTTTTTATATGTTCTTTATCTGCGCCTGTTTTACGAACATATTTATTACCAAAAGTGTCTTCAACCAACACCGCACCAGTTGAACCACCCAAAGATTTAATTACTTTATATTTATCTTCACCAACACCACTCAATTTCTTGAGAACCTTCATAGCTTTAACAGGAGACCAAACAACTTTCCCAGTCTTTTCATTATAAACACCAAGCCATGCACCACCTGTTTTTGGATTGTAATTAATATTTACCAATTCACCACGAACAATCCTTCTGGAAGTAGTAAATTCAATCCTATCACCTTGCTGTAAATTTTGATCAATTATATCGGTGTAAGTTACTTTTTCCTTTTCCTCATCTAATTCCCCTGTTTTTACATAGTAAGTAGCATAAACTATTTTACCGTCTCGATAAATCAGTTTTTTAATTTTATTAAGTTTAGAAATATCTTTCTTTGCTTTTTCTATTTCCTCTCCTAATTTTTCAGCTTCTTCTATGAACCCTTTTTCAATTAGGAAATTCTTTTTAGTTTCTGACTTTTTTATTTCATCAAAAAAATCAAAATAAAGCTGATCCAATTCTGATTTATCAACAATAAAATCTTCTTCTATATTATCAGGGTCACGACGTTCTTTTAGTCTCTTAAGTTTTTCAATATAATCTCTCTTTTTGCCATCCTTCAATGCACTTTCTATGATTTCTAATACTTTATCACCATAAGAACCTAAAATATTAGTTCGGGTATTCTTAGTAATATATTTTTTATCCTTTTTAGGGATATCAAGCATCTTAATTAGATTGTCTTTCATATTAAAGACCATCTCATAATCATAAATCTCATCTAAATCAATCCATCTTAAATCCCTTGCCTCAAAATAATCAAGAACAGGTTGATTCTCGTTTGTGTTAATTGTAGCAGAAAAATACTCAATATGTGCTTTATCATCTTTATATTGCCCAATATTTTTACAATCTTTAACGACAAAACCACTTTCTTCCATTAATTCACGTTTTGCGGCAGTCTCAAAATCTTCTCCCGGATCAACATGACCTCCAGGAATAACCCAAGCCCCCTGATGATCATCTTCCCACACAGAACGTTTCAGAATTAAAATTTGATTCTGTTCATTAAACAATACAAAATCAGCATATTTCGTTACATCACTTTTTGTTACGCTTTTTATAATGGTATTATAAGACTCAACAGAAATATCTCCGTCTTTATATGCCTTTTTAATTTTACTAAAAGCTTCGGATTTCCTTATTTCCTCAAGAGCAAAAGCAATCCTCTTATCTGATTTTAAATTTTCGTAACTTTTCTTAATTTTAGAATATTGAGCCTTAGTTTTACGAATTTCGTCTTTATGTAATTCAACAAATTTATTAAACCTTTCTTTTATTCTTGATTTAATAAATTCATCTTCTTCATTTTTCAACCTTTTTTCATATAAACTCTTCTCAATATAAAATTCTTCAGATAATGAATCAAGTTTTTTATCTATTTCATAATAAGATTTTTCAAGGGTCTTACATTTATTTAATTGATCCTCTAAAGAATCAACCCCTAACATTCTTTTTATTTTATTGAAATTTATATTCATAGTACTATTTTTTCTTAAATTTCTTATAAAAAATGTCTGACAGCTTATTAAATTCTTCTATTTTATCCATTATTCTACCAGCATTCTCCCATATACTTTTGAAATAAATAATATTCACGAATACTATCACTGCATTAAACAGGTAATTAAATACTTGTTCAAGTGCCCCTCCTTCAAATTGGTATTGGAAAGCATTAAGAATAAATAAAACACAAAGCCATACAAAAAGCATCATTAAAAATGATTTCATTCTCCTTGAGGTAATAGGAACATGTTCAATCCAAGAAGCAAAAATACCTGATACCAATTCTGCCGAAAGTAATACTATAAATGCAATAAAAACAATAGGCTGTAACCCAAATATTTTTTCAATAAAACTACCAATAATACTTGCTGGAATTGTTATATGTAATAGTTTTGGTCTAAATAGAGATTCTAAAAAGTTAGAATGAGTAGAAAACCCAAATTCTGTTAAAAATGACATATTATCCATTTCTTTTTCACTGTGCACAGTCATAAACACCAATATTTTATAAAATTATAAAATTTTTCAATTTTTGAAATGATTACACTACAAATTTTTTCTTTCCAACATGAACATAAACATTGCTTTTTCGGTTAACCTTACGTTTAAAATCATCAGGAATTTCAAACATTTTCTTTTCTTCATTCCAAGTATAACCATCTGGTACATAGTTAAGAGTACACCTACAAAAAGGATGCATCCCACCTAAAACTGGTTTCCAATCAGCAACTTTTCTACCTATATTTGTTCCATTCGCTTCCAGTTCTGATAACTTGAAAATTTTTGGTTTACTTCCCAACCCATTTGTTAGGTAAGCCTTAATACAATGTCTACAGGCTCCTTCGTAAACATCTTTATATACTAAAGGGTCTCCGTGCTTTTCCTTCAATTCTTCTGCACGACCTTTTTGGAATATATTGTTCATTTCAGTATCAACAATTCTATTCCAATCATGCCCCCAAACACCTAACCTATTCCCAAGAGAACTTACCACAGATTGAGTTGATTTCCTCTTTAAAACAGATTCATTAATTTCTTCTTTTACCGCTGTTTCATATTGTTCTCTCGTTATTCTTTCATCTTCAAGAAGGATATTTTCAAATTGCTCTTTTGCATTATTTTTAAGCCCTTTTAAATGAGTATATGTCTTCCTCTTAGCTATTTCTAATTCAAATTTCTCTCTTTTTGTCAAAGGGAAATATTGACCATGTTTAACATGGTATAGAAAATCATTATATGATAGCCTCATGGCATCATTTTGGCTCAATATAGAAGTCAACTTACCTAAAAGGTACATTTTATTGTATGGCACATTATCTGTCAAATATGGGGCTAAATCAACCCCAAAACTTTCTAATAATGCCCTTTCTTGTTCATTTAATACATCTGCTCCGAAACTAATCGTCATTGTATGTAAAAAATGAAATTCAATAATGTTCAAAAGCTCTTCTATTTGATTTCTTGTAAGTATCATTTAATACCCCAAATTTTTTTATATAAAAACCAACCTAATACGCCAGTTAATAACACTACAAAAGTAACAATAATATCTCCAATCATAACTAAAAATTTTTAATAATCTTCAATTTCTTCCCAAGAACCATTTCTTAATTTATCTTTAGCTCTTCTTTTTGCCTTTTTAATTTGCTGTTTCTTAAATCCTTTATTAACCCCAGATTTCTGTTTTTTTAAAACTATTTTTCATTTATTGAATTCGATTAATTTTTTAGTAACATCAACCAACATTTTATTCATATCTCTAGAGAATTGAGTCTTCACTTCGTTCTCAATAGGTATGATTAATTTCGGAAAACGAGGTGGGTCTTTTACCTTAGCTTTCTTCGGTTTCAGAATTGGTTTCATCTTCTTCAGATTCATCTTTGCTTTCATTTTTCTTTTTAAAGATTTTACTAAAAAATGTTTCCTTCTTTTCTTCAGGGTTATCTGTTGCTACTTGCATAACATCAACCCCTTCTGAATTCTTGATTTTAGCTTTATATATGGTATTAGAAATTTTATTAAATTCCAATGGGAACTTATAAACTAAATAATACATTAAGCACATACCAATAATAACTCCCAACAATAAATAAACTACACTATTCATATTATTTCTCTGTTTTAAATGCTTTTTCTATATATTTATTCATTTCTTTGACAATAGGGTTACTTTCCTCAGATTGATTGAATTCTTCAAATGAGTTTGAAGTCCCCTCATCTGGTTCCCCTGTCATTTCATCAACAGCTTCGTTACTTTCTTCACCACCATACATCTTCATTTGTTGTGCTTGCTGAAATACACTATTCAAAATTGTATGTTTCTTAGGGTCATATTTCTCTCCTTCATATGCTTCAAACTGCTTTTCAAAGGAAGTTATACCAGCTTTCAAAGCAGTGTCTATATTCTTTAATTTTGACTCCTCATCTTCTAAATCAATACCCGTAAATACAAACTCAAAGCCAGGGTCAATTTCAGTGACTATATACTTAGTTAAAATCTTCTGTAAGAAAATAAGTAATGGTTTCAAACCTTTATCTCGGCTATGGTCTAAACGTTGTTTTTGCCCATCTTGTCCAAATAAATTACTCGCCTTACTAAGATTAAAACCCATTTCACTGGGGTCAATTGTATAAACAGCACAAAACATTACCAATAAGAAATCCAACCAATTGTTGAATTCCATATCTCTATTCGATTGCTGTAAATCATTCCATTCCAAATCAACACCCTCAAAAACAGGTATCCTATGTGAATTCTGGGCACCAGTCATCATTCTTTTCCAAGTCTGACGGAAATCATTGATGTTTGTTTGACCACCTAACCCACTTTTAATATTAATGAATCCTTTAGGGTTACTTCCATTTTTAAAGAAATTCCCATTATATTCCATTCCGTAAAGCAGCCAAGTGGTAATATTAATCAAAGTTTCTAATTCACTATTACCATATCCATTCTTAAGAATATTTGAAGATTTATTCCTAATACCAAACCCCAATTCCCAAGGATAATACACAATCTCATCATTTGTAATAGGGTTCTTCTGAATTTCTGTCCCCCACACCTGTGCATATCTCGGTAAAAAGCCATTTATAAGGTCATATCGACGTGTTCCATCTTTCCAGTACCTGTTATCTATTGTATCAAGTATACGTATTGTAGAAGCATCAATGGCTTTATATGACAATAATTCAAATTTCCGATTCCTTTGTAACTCAAATGCCAATTGGTCATAAGTCAAACTATCGTCAACTATCATCTGAATAAACTCTTCTAAATCGTCAAAAATGTCCCATTTAGAAGAATCAAAATTTATAGCTGATTTAGTTTTTTTCAATGGGGCTTTTGAATTCTCAAGAAAAGAAACAATAAAAGATATTTTCTTCTTATCCTCACGGGTCAATTTAAGGTCTTCTTCATTATCAAATAACCCTCTTTTCTTTCTTATTGTAAAGCCTTCCTTTTGGTCATCTGTAGAAAAATTAAGAAAATCCTTAATCTGGTTTATTCTCGTCCCCTTTACCATCTTAGCAATATGAAGATCCCCCATCCGTTTCAAAACATCAAAACCAACTTTCTTCTGATCCCTTTTATAACCTTGACCATTATATTGAGCACCATAAGGGTCGAATAAATAAGCACGTGTCTGACCTTGTTGCTGTTTTTTTGAATTTACAATATAGGATTGTGCCTTCATTATTTCCTGAGGATCACCGCTTTTCATAGCTTTTTCCAACATCAAAGCCTTTTCGATGTTCATTTTTTCTATGACTTCATCATATTGCTCAAAAGATAATTTTTTATCTTTATTAGACATATATTAATTTTCAAAAATTTTTCCTCAATTTAAAAATAAGGTGTGAGGATAAATTACTCACCCAAACACCTTATAAAAATAAGATTAATATTTTTAATCTTCATTCACACTCACTGTAACTGTATAAACAACACTATTATTTCCAGTTTCATCTGTAACAGTGAAATCAACAGCATTAGTGAAATCAACAGTAGAACCACTAACTGGGGTTACAGTTGAACCGTAACTAAGAGTAATTTCCGGAGCAAGAGAAGAAACATCGGTTCCAGAAGCAACTAAAATTTCAATAGTTTTAGCATCATCATCGATATTAGCTTCAGATTCTTGTTCACCTAAAACAAAAGAAGTTATTTTAGGAGCGGCTGCAACTAAAAGCTCTTCTTCTTCTGATTCATATTGTTTAGTCAAACGTAATGAATTATTTTCTGCCAACTCAACTAAACCAACCTGAGTTATTTCATCTCCTAAATGAACAGGTAGCCCAGCAGCAACCATCTCACTATTGAGATCCAAATCATAATTACCATCTTCATCAATGGTTTTAATATTTGTTATTTTTTCTGAAATGGAATTTTCCATACCTGATGTTCGATATTCCACTGACCAAGTATTGTTTTCATCTGTAAATCTATAAAATTTCATTTTATTTTATTTTAATATTATTCACTAACACTTTTTTTAAAAAAACCTTTACCATTATCTCCCCTAGCTTTACTAGCAATATTTTCCAAACTTTGTTTTAATTTAGCTACCTCAGCGTCACTAAAGACATCTGCACTTTTTAAATCCTGTGTTGCCTTACCGCCTTGTTTTTTCATATAAGAATCATTACCGTTAAATCCAGTAAATCTTACTATATTATTACCTGAAGCAAGTTTATCAACTTTCATTGAATTTAAAATATGTTTAGCTTCACTTGGAAATTTATGCATATCACCTAAATCAATACTTGAACCATTATTTTTAATTGATGTGTCAGAAGATAATTTATATTCAGATACAATAGGTACGGTTACTTTTTCCAATTCCTTAACCAATTTATTAAACTTTTTAGGATCATTCTTTAATTCATTAAACATATTACTATCAGTAGAACCACCACCGCCAGTTTTAACATAATCCATTGGGTCTTTTTTCAAATATTTTGAAAGAACTTTTTTCTGAGCATCCCATAATTTTTCTCCTTCATCTTCTGGTTCATATTTTTCAGTAATTGACTCAAAAGATAAATCATTCATAAATTTCTTCTTTGTTTCTTCAGATATTTTATTTGAATCATCAGAAGATTTGTCTTCCCCTCCTTCTTCTTTCGCTTTCTTACTACCGTATCTTTGACCAACACGACCAAGTTTCCCGTTTAAAGCTGTATCTTTATAAACACCAGCACGAGCTTTGATTATCTCATCACCATCTTCTGATTTTTGAATTTCATTTTCCCATTCAATTTGTTGTTCCCTTAAAAAATAAGTCTCATATTTCAACCCTTTACTTAAATCATCTTTTTCCGGAGGTCTTACTACCTGAACTTTAATGAATGAAGAAAATTCTTCTTTAAATTGATCTGCTTCGGCTTTTTCAATAGAGTCAGCAGAACCTAAATCGGATTTCTGTAATTTTTCTGAAACATCCTGAACCCAATTATTTATTTGAGCTTCTGTGAATACCTCTGGATTCATCCTACGTTTCAAATCTTCAAATTGTTCACCTGTTATACGTATCATTTTTAAAAATTTTAATAAATTTCAAATATTTAAAGTTTAAATTTAAAAATTTTTTATACAAAAATAAAATAAACTACTAATTTTTTAACAAAAAATCACTGCTAAATTACTTAACGGTGACTCAAAATATTCACTTTCAATTTATATACTCCTTTTTAACCCAAACCATTTCACCGTCATCATTTTCCCTTTTTTCATATTTAACCTTCCCATTCAATGCATCAATCTGTCCTTTACGGTAACGGTCTGTTAAATCTATATGAAACGTTGCAATGATAACTATTGCTAATAAGAATCCTAAAAATACTAATAGAAATATAGTAGCGTATACATCCCCTATTGTTGCTGTGTGAAAATCATTCAGAAATAATTCATTTAAACTCATCATATTACCTTTCTTTAGTGTACAAATCTAATATTACTCCATTCTTACCAAAACAAACTTCTCCAGGACATATTTGATAACCCATTGCAATAGCAATACAATCAAATTTAGTTCTACCATTATATTGTTGCATTAAATCCACAACAATATTAAGAATCCTTATTTTTTCATCTTTAGATAAATTCTCATACGCAGCTTCTATGTATTCAGATGTATCGTTTCTTTCAATCTTGTATTCCATTTTATTATCGTTTTCCCCTCCCTCAAAACTCACTATAACAATGTATAACAAACATTTGTCAGTAGCTATTTTCAAGGTTAGTAATTAATATTTAAGTTATCTTTTCAATCTAAAATTCGTTAAACGTTTGTTATACTCAACGTTATGTACAAGCACTACATCCGTTCATCTAATAAAGGTTGTAGATCAAGTCCATAATTTTTAAAAATTTTCCCCACCCTCTCTTTGCCTTTTTCAAAGTCAATAGGGTTTTTCTCAATAATTATAAAGTCTCGGTTCGTATTTATACAAGCTTCTGCAAGTGTTCCGCTTCCGCTTGTATTATCAAGTACCAAATCACCTACATCAGTATAGGTTTTTACAAGATATTCTATCAGTTCTATTGGTTTTTGTGCAGAGTGTATTCTACTATAATTATCTACACACTTAAATTCAAGTAGATTTGTTGGGTATCTTGTTGTTTTACCCCCTTTATAGTCTCTCTTATTCGTTCCGTGATATGCTTTACCGTTACTACAACCTTTAGCACTATTTGTAGGTTCATGTCCTTCTGTTATTTGTGGATAGTATTTACCTTTCTTAAATACTACAACCTCTTCAACTTTTCTTGTTGGCATTCGCTTTGCATGGAAAAAGTTTGTCGCTTGATTCTTTACCCAATACCAAACATATCTATAATCTTTCTCATTACTACTTATTAACTTGGTTGTAAATGGCTGAGAAGCAAACAAGGCTATTGTTCCATTTTGGGATATTACCCTATTATATTGCTCCCAAAGTTTGTCGGCAGGTAATATTTCATCCCATTTTGGTGCTGTCATACCATAAGGTAAATCACAGCAAACAAAATCAATACTTCCATCAGGTATCAGTTTCATCTTTTTAAGGCAATCGCCTTGTATTATTTTGCTTTTTTCAAAAGCATATTGTCCATCCCACATTTTTAAAAATTATTACGTTCGTACTTTTAATCAACTTTGTACTGTATTTACCGTGCCAATACATAACACGCAATAAAATTAACCCTACGGGTCGCTTCGCTTAATCTTATAACTATCGTTAGCGTGCATTTTTGCAGGAATATTCTACAAGTTCGGAAAATCCGAATCTATGCAAAAACGTACCCGTTGGCACGGTAACAACATGTAAAAACAATACCTACGTTTCAGTAATTAATCAACGTCCGTGCAGGTTTTATTTTCTTTTTGCCCGCCCGCCTCAGCCGTGTCCGGCTGTTTGGAAAGCGTTAAATTTAGCACCTGCATAATTTTTTTAAGTTTATCAGAACCCAGGTTTGATTTGCCGTTTTCAAAATCGCTAATAGTTGCAGGTCGAACTCCTATACTTTCGGCTAATTGCTTTTGAGAAATAGCCGCTTCTTTTCGGAAAGCGGCTATTTGCTTTCGTAATTCAGTCATGCGGATGTGTCTATAACTTTTAACATGTATTCTTCGCTGTGGTCGTTGTAAACAGAAAAGCGGGTATCTCCACCCATCGACATTTCAATTCGGTCGGCATGGTGGTTAAATCCAGCTTCTTTCTGTGTTATAAACTCCCAGTCTGCATTTTCCCACTCTTTTTCAAGTCCTTCGGCTTTAATACATTCGTCGATATAGTCTCTTAACATTTTTTTTTGCAACTTCTTCGAATTGCTCCTGTGGCATTTTGTAAAAACTCATGATATTTGATTTTAAAGTGAATTTGCTATTACTTCTAATTGACGTTCAGTTGCTACCCCGTTTTGTTTTCTTGCAATTGTCATCATGACTTTTGCAGCAAAAGTACCTTGAAGTTTAGTATAAAGATTATTGAACCCTTCTTTGTCGCTTACTTCGTAAGTACTTTTATTACCGCAACGTGCATCAATTACTAACCCTTTAGATTTAAACAAGCTTTTAACAACGTTTTCTTTCATAGCTTCTTTTGCTACTTCCCAAGCTAACTTTAAACAAGCTGACCATGTTTTATAAACCATTCTTAAAACTGAATCGTTCCAAATCCTCCAGGCTTCTTTCATTATCTCGCTTCTGTTGTATTTTTTAGTAGTTGTCATTTTGCTTTGCTTTTGTATTACTATGTAAATATACGGTATATCGTAATATAAAACAATAGCCGGAGTAAAATAATTACGAAATAACGTATTTGTTAACATTGAGATAACATTAAAAATCCCCCCAAAAAGAAAATAAAACAGCGAAGTACCAGCAATTAATTCAGGTTATCGGTAATTTCCGGTACAGATTTTTACAATTTCCGTTAGTAGCAAGCGGGGTTCAGTTCTCGTATCAAAGTTTCTACGTAATTGAAAACAAAAAAAAA
>FUIF01018403.1_pt1 | contig 34036 bp, 42 predicted proteins | sample 1003461 | NCBI WGS metagenome assembly FUIF01 (sample SAMEA80401918, study PRJEB19352) | marine metagenome
GAAGCGCCACCGCTCCGCCTGGTTCGCCTGGCGGCCGGTCCGGCTGGCTCAATCCTCCCCGGTGACGTGGGTCTGGCTCGAGACGGTCTACCGCTACAGGCTGGGCGGCGGACCCTGGCTCTACTACGACCACGAGCTGAGCCTCTAGCCGCGTCACCTTCTCGGCCGAAGGGCCACCCACCTCCACACCGAAGGAGCATCGATGCTGAATCTCGAGCTTGATAACTGGGCCTGCCACGAGCGGGCCGTCCTGAAGATCACGGACCGCGCGCTGGTCTTCGGCGCCAACGGGAGCGGGAAGACCGCGATCCGCGACGCCCTCGAATTCCTCTACGTCGGGACCGGGCAGCTGCGCGGCATCACCACGAAGAAGGACCTCGCGAAGCTCAGCGTCAGGCGCGGCGCGAAGAGCTGCCGCGTCGCCGTCGAGACGGACCGGGTCAAGCTCGAGCGCTCGATGCGCGCCAGCGACGGGACCCAGACGATCACCCGCTGGCAGCGCGCGACCCCCGACGATCACTGGGGCGACCCCGAGCCCGTGCCGCTTCGCAAAGACGGCCGGAGCCCGCTGGGCGACCTGGCGGCCGACGTCGTCCGGGTCATGCTCGAGCCGACGGCCTTCTTCACGCTCGACCCGACGCGCCGCCGCGAGATCCTGATCACGGCGACCACCGATCAGAGCGCCGCGGAGGAGGAGATCGTCGAGGCCCTCGAGGCCGCGCTCCGCCCTGACTGCGAGGCCGACACGAAGGCGATCGAACAGGCGGCCGGCTGGGTCGCGAAGCTCGGGTTCCGCGAGGCCGAGGAGAAGGCCGGCGAGACGCGGCGCATCGCGAAGCGCGAGCTGGCGGCGCTCACCTTCCCCGAGCGGCCGGAAGTCGACGCGGACACCGAATCGATCCTGGCTGCCCACCACCTGGGCGAATTCGAGACGCGCCTCCAGGCCGTGGAGAAGGAGCTGGCCCAGGCCCAGCAAGCGAGCGCCCGGAGCCTGGGGACGCTGACCGGGAGCCTGGAACAGGCCCGCGCGCAGCTCCACGACGCCGAGAACGCCGACTACGAGGACGAGGACCGGGACGCCCAGGGCGCGCTGGACGACGCCGAGGAGGCCTTCCAGAAGGCCGAGGACGCGGCGCTGTCCGCCCTCGAGGCCGTGGACCGGGCAGACAAGGCCCTCGAGGCCGCCAGCGCGGCCGCGAAGCCATTCACGAAGCCGAAGCTCTGCCCGGCCGCCCCGTTCGAGTTTCGCTGCACAGTGCGCCAGGAGACCTTCGACAAGGCCCGCGCGGCCGGGAGCCCCGAGGACGCCGAGCGCGCCATGACCGACGCGCGCCAGGCCTCGATCCAGGCGCAGGAGAAGGCCGACGCGGCGAAGGAGGTCAGGGCCGAGGCGAAGAAGGCCCGCCAGGCGGCCCAGGAGCGCGTCCAGAAGGAGGCGGACCGCGCGAAGCGCATGGACGCCCAGGTGAAGGTGATCGAGGCCTCTCGGGCGACCGTGAAGGAGCTGGAGGCCCAGGTCCAGGCGGCCTCAAAGGCGGATCGACCCGACGAGAATCAGATCGGCGACCTCGAGGACCGGGTCCAGCGCGGCCGGCGGATGGTCGACCTGAAGAAGCGCTGGGACGCCTGCCACGAGGAGAGTCAGAAGCTCCACGAGACGAAGCGCACGCTCGAGGCGCGGCGCGACAGGTGGGATGCAATCTGTGGCCAGCTCGGGACGGACGGCGTGGAGAAGACCCTCGGCGGCGACAGTCAGGACGCCTTCCGCGCCCTGGTGGGAGAGCTGGAGAGCCTGGCCGGCCAGATCCGGCTGACCGAGGATTTCGACCTCCAGGTGGACCGGGACGGGACGGCCTGGCACCCGCTCCAGCTCTCGACGGCGCAGCGCCTGGCCGTGGGGCTCGCGATCCAGCACGCGCTCTGCTCGATGGTGGATTTCCCGGTCCTGGTCGTCGATCAGCTCGACCTGTTCGATCGGAGCACGCGCGGGGCCTGGAGCGGGTTCACGAAGGCGGTCCAGGGGCGCTACGCGGCGATCCTGGGCCTCTGTACCGAGGAGAAGGGCGCACCCGCGCCCGGCTACGACGTCTTCATGTGCGGCGAGGACGGCCTCCGGAGGCTCGCCGAGTGAGCGGCCTCAAGCTCGACGGCGAGGGCCGTTACCTGGTGGAGCCGAAGATCGGCATCGTCGCGGCCCTGGTGGCCGAGGGCGCCGTCCGCCTGGCGCGAAAGCCCCGGAAGTTTCCCCTCGGCGAGGGCCGCCAGCTCGTCGCCGTCGGGATCTTCAGCGGCCGCGATGCCGGGCTGTGGATCACCGATCCCGAAGACTTCGCGGACGTCCAGGGCTTCCCGGCGGTCGTCTGGCTCGACGTCCCGAACGCGCCGCTATTCGAAGCGGACCGCGAGCCGCTGCAGCTGGGCGTCGATAGCGCCCACACGAGGATCGAAGCGGGGCCGCCCTCGCCGATCGGGGGTCCACTATGAGCGAATCCGTGATCTTCGTCGCTCGAGAGCCGTCTCCGATCGAGATCTTCGACGGCTTCGAAGCCTGGCACGTTCACTGGGCAATGCACACGACCTGGTGGCACGCGGCCGAGACCGACGAGCACCTCTACGGCTTGGCCCAGATCGATCCGCGGCTCCCGCGCCAGGTGGTCTCGCTGCTCGCCCCTGCGCCGCACTATGCCGGTGTGTTGCCCTGCGATCCCCGTGGCTCGGTGCTCATGGGCGGCGATCTGGGGGGCTTCCTCGAGGCCGCGACGGGAAACGTCGCGCACTACGGGAAGCACGGTCTCCGCGCGTTCATGGCCACATGGCACGGCGTCATCCAGCGGACGGACGGCCGCGTCGTGGTGCCCTGGAGCGCGAGCACCTGGGACGAGGTGAATCTCCTCCTCGACGAATTCGACGAGCGGGGAAAGGGCCCGCACCCGCGCGCAGAGAAGGCCGACCCGGGGGCCGGGACGAAGCTCTACGTCTGGCCAGAGATCAGCCAGAGTGATCTGCGCGAGGCGATCAAGGGCGGGAGCTACGCATGAGCCATGACGCGGGGGCTAGCAAGGGCCAGAAGTGGCTCCCGCGCAGCGAGTATCGGCGACGCCAGCGGAAGAAGATGGTCCGCTGCGCCGGCTGCGGGTCGCTTGAATTCCCGGGGATCCGGTGCCTACGCTGCGACACGGTCACAGACGAGAACGGCCACGAGGTCGAGGGCCCAGAGGGCTAGCCGGCCACCAGCTGTTGGGCTTCGAAGTCCGTTTCGTACCAGTAGGCCTCGATCCCCAGCTCTGCAGCGGTCGCGGCCGCGTTCGTGAGGCGCATCAGGTACTCGGTCGACTCCCGGAGGATGATCTTCGTCTTCGTGTTGCCCCATCCGCCCGGCGCTCGCCCGCCTTGATTTGACGGGATCAGCTGCGAGACGACCCGCTGTCCAAGCGCGTCGACTGTGGGAGCTGTGAAGATCTCCACGTCCGCGAGGTTGGCGGAAGCGCGATTCAGGTTGATCGGAATCTGTTCGGTCCCTGGCGCCGTGAACGTGGTTCCCTCGTAGAGCGCGGCGACCGTCGCCTGGGTCACCGAAAGCCCCAGCGAAAGCTGGGGGAACACGCCGGCAGGGACCGAGATCCGGAGATCGAGGTTTTCGCCTTGTGCGACTCCGGAGCCCTGGATCGACGCGGCGAAGAAGATCCCCCGCTGAATCGCCAGCTCCTCAGTCGGGCCCACGCCGAGGACGCCGTAAGAGACGTCGGCGACGTCTCCGTCCTGGCGGCCTCGGATGATCACATTCTGGCCGCCCATGGCGCGCCCTCCTCGTAGCGTTGCGTGCTCTGGGCCCGAGGGTGGCACAACGGGAGAAGGCCGCCAGGGGTGAGGCTGACGGCCTTCAGTTGAGGGTGTCGAATGAGTGACACCGGAGCGCTTCGTGGTACGCTTCCGCCCTTGGTGGCCCCGCATGGTGGCCGCGACCAGAGCCCACCCCCCGTGGCCGGAGACCCCTCCCCGGCCCTAGCTCTGATCGCGGGCGCGTCCGAGGACGCACAGGAGCCCCCAGCCGTTCGTGCGGGGGCTCCTCCACCGCCCCATCAATCGCCGACCCCTGACCGAAGGCGATCGATGTAGGCTCCGTATGCGTCGCACCTCCAGAGGTACTCCGCCGTTGGGTCGATGACCCCGGTCCGCTCCTGGTCCCTCGAGCGCATGACGGCCTCCGCCTCGGCTGTCTCCGGCATGACCGGGGGCGGCCGAAGCTGCGAGAAGTCAGGAGGGGGGCTTGCCGCGCAGCCGAGCGAGGCGGCGCTCCCGAGCGCGACGAGCGCGCTCTTCGATCGACAGATCCTGATCCAGCTCCGTTTCGGCATCCCTCAGAGCCCCTCTACTCGCGCGCCACTGGCGCATCCGCTCCTCCGCCCTGGTTCTCGCCCCGACGGCTTTCGCCAGGGCCCAGACGAGCACGATCAGGACGAAGATCACGCCCCCGATCGTGGCGACCGTTCCGCCCATCGGTCATTCCTCGACGGGAGGCGCTGACGCCCCGCAGAGAAACCCCGGGAGGAGCGTGTTCACCTTGGGGATCAGGCACACCCCGCCCACCAGATCGGCCGAGGCGTTCCCGCACCCTGTCGTGAAGGTCGGGAGCCCGGCCTCGAAGTCGAGGAAGCCGAGGCCGTTCACGCCCACCGCCGGCGGCCAGGCGAACCGGACGAGCTTCGCGTCCACGCCATTCGCGAAGTTGCAGTCCGCGGCCATCGCAGGCGAAGCCGATCCGAGCGTCAGCGCCGCCAGGCCGGCCACCAGCAACGCTGGCGCCGCGTTCTCGGTCACGATGTCGATGAGGTCCTGGGTCGCCTTCTTCGCTTTCTCGAGCTTGCCAGCCACCCCTGCGCCGAAGATCGAGGCCGCGATGCCGGCCGCCCATGTGGCCTGGGTCCCGTCGATGACCCCGAACCCGAGGAGGAGGGCGATCAGGGCTCCGAGCCCCGCGCCGATGTAGCTCTTGTATCCGTCGATTGCGTTCATCTCTCCGTCTCCATGGCCGGGCATTTCCGGCGTTGACTGGCCTTCAGCTGGCCTTCGAGGTCGGCGATCACGCCGCCCAGGTGGACCACCACGGCCGCTGGGACGCGCTCGCCCTCGATCTGCCGAGTCGCGCTCGCGCCCCCGTTGAGGCTTCCAGTCTGGAAGCTGCCGATCAGCGCTGCAATAGCGCCCACCACCTTCAGGATCTGGCGCAAGTCGTGGCTCACGCCCTCGCGTGCTTCTTCCGGGCTCAACAGTCCAGCTCCGCGTGAATGTGGAGCGTCCTTCCGGCGCCGTGCACGTCGAATTGATAGCCGGGCCCGAGCATTCGGCGCATTCGCTCCACCCACGCCCACCCAATCGCGCGGCGCTCTTCCTCCGAACGCTCGCCGATGCCTGGCACGTTCAGAGACAGATCGAATGCCTGACACCTCTCGTGCAGGTCGAGGGTGTTCCGGATGTGCCGATGCCCCTCGCTCACGAGGATATAGGACAAGCCCTCGGGCGCCGTGAGCGCGGCCGCGCGAGGGATCGCGGACACCTCGGGCCGGAAGTGGTGGGCGTAGAGAACGGCCCCGCGGCCGATCGCTGAATCCCTGTCGTCCTTGAAGATGATTCGCGGCCCGGTCGGCATCAGCTCGGCCCCCCGCCGCCGTGCCTGAACCATTCGAGCAGCCCGTAGAGAACACCGCCCACCGCCCCGCCCGATGCGGCCGCCGTCGGGATGGGGCTCCCGCCGTCCTTCTCGAGGACCTGGCCCTGGAGCGCGGCAAGCTTCTCGTTCGTGTGCCGCTCGAAGTCGCTGACCCGCTGCCCCAGGACGGCGAGCCCTTCGCCGATCTCGGTCTTCGTCTCCTGGTTCGAGTCGATCAGCGCCTGGACTGTGTGGCGCAGATCGGCGACGGATTCCCGGACGTGCGCGACCTCGGCCGTCAGCTGTCCGATCAGTCGGTCATCCTCGCGGGTCCCCTCTCCCGGCATGGATTCTTCCTTCTCAGCAAGGGCAGAAGTGTTAGCCCAGTCACAAACAAGAGGGGGGCTGGCGGTTCGTCGGCGAACAGCGGCGCAGGTGGCGGGTCCAGGCATACCCCCCGGTTGACCGGCCCGCTCGGCATGGAGAGTAATACACCTTCGGGTTCGCCGTCATCATCCAGATCGAGTAGGGGCGTCCTCAGCCGCGCCGTGATCGTGACACAACCATCCCAGCTGGGCGGGAGGAGGACCGTTGATTTGTGGGGGCCCACACCCGGAAACGGGCCGGACGGCTCGCTCTCCACTCCGACCCCCCATCGGACGACCTGGCCGAACTCGTTTACGCCGTACAGGTGCTGTGGCACCGCTTCGAAGATTATCGACGTATCGTCGCGCTCTTGGGTCGATGTCCGGATCCAGTCGACCTCCTCGAGCCGGTGGTTTGTTCCGCTGGCCTTTGCTTCGCTGCACATCCCGACGAGCAGCACGAGCGCCGCGATCACCAGAGCGGAGCCGATGCCGCCTGCGATCGCCTCGAGCGCGTGCCGCTTCCAGCCAGGATTCGATCTCATGACGGCGGCCCCGCGCTGCTCGCCCTCGAGATCCACTCGGCCAGCCGCCCCAGAAGCTCCCAGAGCGTCACAGCGCCGACCATCCCGCCGCCGCCGATGGCGGCCGCTCGGCCCTTGGAGAGTCGGACCTCGCCTTCCTCGACGCGCACGAGCCCCGAAAGCGTGCCCATCGCGTCCGTGCGGTTCTGGAGGCGCTCGTGGATCCGATCGATGTCGGCGATCAGCGCCCGGACCTGGGTCGCCATTGCATCCAGTCGAGATTCCAGGCGAGCTAGCTGTTCCGCGTTCTGGAGGTTGTGAGCGTTCCGGTTGTCGAGCTGGCGATCCACCAGCTCGCGGAGCTGGTCGAGCCGTCGCCCGACGTGTTGGAGATCCGCCTCGACCTTCCCCTGAAAGCGCTCGATCTCTGACACATCCACCACCCTGCTAGTCCTCGAGACGGAAACTCGAACGGTAGTCGTAGGCCAGGTTCCCGCCCGAGGACTGATAGACTTCCACGACGATCGTGTCCGTCGCGGCCAGGCCCTCGTCAGCGCTACAGGAGACCGTCGTCACGCCAGCCGCCGCCGCGTCGACGAAGGCCTCCGCGACGATCGTTCCGCCCGCCGTGATGCGGATCCCGCGCTGGCCGGCCGAGTCGGCGACGAACCGGGCGAAGGCCTTGAACGAGTAGGAGCCGTCGAAGCCGGTCGGGACCGTCGGCGTCGAAGGACTGCCGCCCGCGTGGAAGCTTCCGACGTCCGTCTGGACGTGGGCCGCGTCGATGTCGACGACGTCCCAGGTCCCGGTCCCGCTGTCGTGGGTCTCCCCAGTCGCGGCCGCGATGAAGCGCCCCTGGGTGGCGCTGGTGCGCTGGCCCTGGGCGTTGATGCGGAGCGCCTCGACGCCGTTGGCCGCGAAGCCGAGCGCGCCGGCCGCCTGCAGGAAGAGCCCGGTCGTCGTGTCCGTGCTGAAGGCGTAGGCCGGGGCCGCGCCGGTGCCCGCGAAATTCGGGCGCACCTGGGAGGCCGTGAGGAGCAGCGCCAGGACGCCGCCGATCGACAGGCCCAGCTGGCCCGGTGCCGCGCGATAGAGTCCCATGGCCTCCGAGGCGAAGCGGATCCCAGGGTCTGCAGCCGAGCCGTTGCCGAAGCGGATCGAGAGGCCTGGGGGCGACTCGCCGGCCAGGAGGGATTCGATCGCCTCGAAGCGCTCGCCCACCTGGTCGAAGTCGCGGCCGAGGATGGTCCCGCCCGAGATCCGGCAGCCCGCCGAGACCGTCTCGTCGACCAGCGACTCCGCGACGGTGAGGACCGTCGCCGTCGGCGCCGCGTTGATCGTGTAGGTCCCATCGTTCAGGAGCGAGTCGAGCACCTGGATCGTCATCCCGTTCAGGAAGCCGTCCGCGATCCAGCTCCCGGAAAGCCTGGTGATCGTCGAGCCCGAGGCGCCGAAGGAGACCTGGACCGAGCCGTCGAAAACGGGATCCGTCCCGCGGCGCTTTCGCTGGCGCTCGTAGTCGTCGCCGTCGTTCAGGACGTCCGCGATCCGCCTGGGGTTCGAAAGCACCTGGGAGGGCGTCGCGAAGTCGAAGACGTAGAGGTCCACCTCGCGCTGTCCGAAGGCCGTCTCCAGAGTCGGAACGCCCTGGGTGTTGACGGCCAGGACCCGGATATTCGTCTCCCCGCCGCCCTGGTCGGTGGCCGTCAGCGTGACCGGCGTCGCCTGGACGCCGCGCACCCCGTTGATCAGGACCGAGCCCGTGTCGACGTCGACCCGGTTCTCGTTCGGGCTGCCCTGGATGGTGGGCGCATAGGACGCGATGCCGATCAGGCCCGAGGAGACCTGGCCGCCGATCCGGTTCTGGGCGTTGTAGGCGAGCAGATCCACCGGGAGGACGCTGTTCGGCCCCTGGACGCCGTTCACCTCGTCGACGAGCACGTTCACAGTGTTCTGGAGCGTCGTCAGGGAGGTGTCGAGGTGGACCGCGTACAGGGTGTACGACGAAGGCCCGCCCGGGAAGCCCTGGTTCGCCTGGCCGTTCGCGAAATCGTTGTAGAAGGTCGAGCCGACGACGATCTTCTGCGCCATGGGGTGCTCCTATGCGGGGTTTCCGTCGCCGTCGACGAGGGTCACTTCGGGGAAGCCGATCGCGCTCGAGCCGTTGTTCCAGAAGGCCGTCCCTGGGACGATCACGCCGAGATTCGAGAGCGGGCCCTCGTCCACGAACGGATCCCCCGCGAATTCTAGGACAGTCCCGCCGCCGCTGATGGCTGCGATCGTGATCGGTGAGCCCGGGGGCTTGCCATTGGCGGCCGTGCCCTGGATCGACACGGCGTCGCCGACCTCGAAGTTGTCATCCGTCCAGGACCCCGCCGCGCGCGTGAGTGTGTCATTGCCCCCGGTGTTCGCGAACGTCAGCGCCGGGTTTCCCTTCATCGCCTTGGGCCCCAGGTAGAATTCGAACGGCTGGACGAGGAAGGAGAAGCCCCGATTCTGGTCCTGGCCGACCTGGTTCCCGGTGCCGAGGTCGTATTCCTTGGTGATCTCGGTCGTCGCGAGCCGGTCGCCGGGCCCGATGATCTGCCAGCGGCCGAACGTGTTTCGCTTGATCTGGACCGTCTGGCCGCGCTGCGCGTAGAAGCGCACTCCGTTGATGGCCTTCACCGGGACGTTCCGCATCGGCTTTCCCTTGCCGAATTCGACGTCCGTCACCCATACCGGCGCCGTGTCTCCGGGGCTCATCTCGAACATGCGCAGATCGCCGATCACGGTGACGATCTTCACCTCTCGGCGGCTATCCACCTCGCGCGCGATCAGCTTCTGGGCTTCGCTGCTCATCCGGCGACCTCGATTCCCGTCGTCACTTCTTCGGCGCTGACCGTTGCCTGAATCGGGTCCCCGGTCCTCGATAGCGTCCGCGAGACGCCGGTGCAGAGGAAGCTCCGCTCGTCGTCTAGCGTCGTGAAGACGTCGCCAGGCTCGAGCGCCAGATCGTGGAACATGACCACGTCGCGCGGGTGCTCGGTGGCCTGCTCGAGGAAGAGGATCTCCCGGGCCACGATCTCGCAGGTCGCGGCGTCGTCGATCAGGTGATTCTGGACCTCGATCTCGTTCGTCGTGAAGACGGGGGTCCCTGCCACCACCGCGCGCCGCCTGATCTCGGGAAACACATACTCGAAGGGCTGCGCCTCGATCTCGTAGATCCCGCGGCCGAGCGAGGTCATGATGATCATTGCAGCCGAGAGCGCAATCGCCTGTGCGGCGCGGCCGATGGAGACAGTCACGATCGTGACGAAGCCAAAGCCGCCGCCGAAGCCAGTGTCCGGGACATAGGAGAGCGCGATGTAGGTCACGAGGAGGAAGACCGAGAGCCAGGGCGCAAACCCGGTATCGATTGTCACCTCCATCCCGACGAAGCCCTCGTTCGTGGTGTTCGGCGCGGGGATGCCCGTCGCCAGCTCGCCACCGCCGAGCGAGGCGAGCCCCCCGTTGACGCTGCGTTTCACGATGAAGACTGGCTCGTCACAGAGAAGGGTCCGGTCCTCGCTGAAGTAGATCTGGATCCGCTCATTGTCCGTGAAGTAGCCCGTCGTCACGCTCGCCTCGGCCACGACCTGTCGCGGCTGGTTCACGCGGGCCAGATTGAAGTCGAGCCCGAGCACCACCACCGCGTCGGCCGCTTTGATGTCGCTCTGGGGCCAGCCGATCGAGACAAATACGCGCTTGTCCTGGTAGACACGCTGGACGCCGCCCGACAGGAAGGCCAGGCGCTGGGTCAGCTTGCCCTCGCCATTGAACCGGGGGAGGAAGCCGTCGGCGAACATGACCCGCGCGAGCAGCGTCAGCGCCGGCTCGTTCGCCAGCGTCATCGAGGACTGGCGGAGCGTCCTCGAGCCCCAGCCCGAGAAGTCGACCTCGGCGGTCTGGAGCCCCATCTCCTCCGTCGCCAGGCTCGTTCCGATCGTGAGGTAGGTCTCGCCGAAGGTGTACTCCCGGGACGTGACCGAGATCCCCAGGAAGTCGGCCTCTCGCGAGAGCGCGCGCACGGTCAGCTGGGAAGAGCCGTCCTGGCCGGCCGCGCGGCTGCGCAGATAGCCCGCCTGGCCGCGGATCACCATCGTCTGGGTATTGGGCCAGGTGTTCTCGGGTGCCTGGCTGTCGCCTTCGTAGATGCGGACGACGTTCCCGCTCCTGAACCATCTTCCGTCGGCCGTCGGGTCGGCCACGAGGAGGAAGGGATCGAAGAGCCCGTCCGGGTCTTCGAATGTGAGCGTCGCGAAGTCGGCGACGATGCTTCCGCCCTGGTAGCTCGAGATCTGCTCGGTGATCTGCGCCTGGCGGCAGAATGCCGAGACGTCGAGCGGGCCGACGATCGGGTCCAGCGCGTCGCCGGCCACGATGTTCGAGATCGTCGTCGTCGCGCTCGAGCGGACGTCGTAGATCTCCACCCGGAAAGACGGCGAGCGCCTCGAGGCGATGCCGGTCGAGAGCCCGTCGAGCAGCGAGGAGAGGACCCGCATCAGGCCGCCTCGCCGATCACCTTCATGGTGAGGACCACGTTCTGATCGATGAAGCCCGTGAAGGGCACGTCCCAGCCATAGGTCCCGTTGTCGATGGCCGAAGGCTCCCGGAAGCGGACCTCCTTCAGGTTGAAGGCCGCGTTCTGGTCGCCGGTGCCCACCTTCAGCGAGACGAGCTGGACGTTGTAGACCTTGTCGCTCTCGTCGCGCGGGGCCCATTGGATGTAGGTCTGGGCGGCCGGGTTCAGCTCGGGCGGGTTCAGCCAGTAGTTGTAGAACAGGCGGAGCAGATAGCCCGGCATGGCGCTTTTAGTGAGCTTGGCGCCCTCCCAGGTCTCCTGGACGATCACGTCGTCCAGAGCCGCTTCGAAGCGCGTGAGTAGCGTCGTCCCGATGGTGCGCCGCGTCGATGCGATCGGCATCGGGAGCGCCTCGTTCAGGAGGTTCGAGGTCAGGTCGGGATTGACGCCGTAGACGATGGGCGGGAAAGAGTCGGCGAGCGGGTGGGTCAGGGTGCGGAGGGCGCCGATCTCGCCCGTCGCCCCCACGCCCAGGAGCGGCGCCTGGGTCGTCTCTTCGACGGGAGCGCCCAGGGTGATCCCGTAGTCATTGAACGTCGTCGGCATAGGCTCACCACACCCTCACGCGAAACTGGACGTTGGCCCCCTCCTGGCCGCCATCCGTGGGCGAAATGTAGACCCGTTCCGGGATCTCGCCATCTGGTGTCGTCTCCTCGGTGTTCTGCGCGCCCAGCGTGCCTGGCGAAGGCGGGACCAGCTCGATCACGGCCGTGCGGTTCGAGGCGACCTGGGCCGTCTCGGCGTCCGTCACGCTCGCGCGCACTCGCGCCCCGCCGCTGATCCGCTGGCGCCTGTCCGCGCCCAGCTCGTAGGTCAGCTCGGGCTCGGCGATGTCGACGATCACGAGGAAGGAGCCCACCTCTGGGCCGTTCAGATCCGCTTCGCCCCAGATACGGAAGACGGCCCGATGGTTGCGCGGGACCTCGTCGTTCACGAAGGAGAGCCGGATCCAGACCGGCCGATAGCTCGAATTGATCTGGTTCGAGCTGCCACCGATCCGCGGGACGATCCGCAGGGCCTGGAGCTGGGGGTCCGCAAACTCCTGGGGGATGTTCAGGCCGGCCTGAAAGAGCCCGCTCGAGGAGGTCTCGATGTCTGGGCGCGTGTTCTCGTTCGGGATGAAGGGGATATCGGCGCCGAAACCCGACGTGATCGTCCCGGTGGCCAGCTCGAGGCGCAGCGGGCCAGGGTCGATCGGCTCGACCCAGAGAAAGGCGGGAATGATCTGGGCGCCTGGGTTCCCGTAGTAGATCAGGCGGTAGCGGTCCAGCCTTGAGCGCGAGGCCGAGGGCGTATAGGCCGCGAAGAGCTGGTTCGCCTGGAAGATGCGGAAGTTGTCGCCCACCTGGGGCAGGACGGGGAACGCCTCCTCGAGCGTGACCTCCCCGGTCCCATCGTTGAAGGCGATGATCCGCCGCTCGACGTTCTCGTTCCCCGTGCGGTCGTTCATCACCACATAGGAGCCGACGGCGATCCCCTGGCCGATCAGCGTCGTCGAGATCAGGACCGTCGCGCTCGTGACCGTGGTCCAATTGGCCTGGGCCGCGCCCTCGAGGTCGGTTGAGGAGACGACTCCGCCGAGGCTCGCGTTCGGGTCCGGCTGCGGCGGAGTGCCTGGTCCCTGCACTGCCAGCCGCGCCTGGAAGTCTCGCTGACGCGCGCCCATCAGCTGGTCGTCGCGCTGACGCGGTCTCGGGTGCCGACGATGTCCGGGTTGTCGTCGTAGCGGACCCGAGTCTCCGCGCGGCCGTCGGCTCCGGTGATCGACGAAGCCGTGAGAAGCGTCCCATGCGGCCCGGCGACCGGGTTGTCCGTGTGCGCATAGTCGACCGTGTAGGCCTCGCTCGAGACCGGCTCGGGCGCGATGAATTGGACCCCCGTCGTCGTGAAGTTGTAGTTCACGCCCTCCGTCAGCGGGGAGCCGTTCTTCAGCACGCGCCGCGCATACTCGACCGTCAGGTTCACCGGCTGGTTCGTGACGGCGATCAGGTCGCCAGGGCTCGCGCCCGAGACGTTGAGGCCCTCGCCCTCCGTGGAGGTGCGCTGGAGCGTCCAATCCACCTGTTTCCCTGCGACCGGCTCGTTCAGGTCCCCGCGAAGGTCCGTCGACCAGAGCACGATGCGGCCCGTGTCAGGCTGTCCCAGGGACGTCGGCCGCCGCTGCGTCGAAAGCTCGACGCCCAGGCCATACTGGAGCAGCTGCATCGAGCGATCCACGTTCAGCGCGCCAGAGCGGCCGGCCATCAGAATGAAGCGGTTCCGAGTCGTATCGAAGACGAAATACTGGTTCGCCAGGGGGTTCGTGTTGCCGAGCCGGACGTTGCCGGGCGGATCCGGGAGCAGATCGCTCGAGTTGGCGGACGCGGACGCGAGGAGCCTCGAGAGCAGAATCTGTCGCTTGTGGACCCGGGTCGGATTGCCTCCGGCGCCGGTCGGGTTCCACTCGACGAGCTTCACATAGAACCGAAACTCGTTCGCGATGGTCTCGAGCGCCGTGTCCGGCGTGAGGAAAAGCACGCCCTTGGGCGCCGTCGCGCGGCTGTCCGGGTCCGGGATGAATTGCAACATATGGAAGGCGACGTTCACAGTCTCGCCGAAGAGCGGGCCCGCCTCGAAGTCGTTCGCGGGGCCGGTCGCTCTGTAGAAGATCGGGAGGTCCGGGATCGGGATCCCGAAGCCCGTGTCCAGGTCGATCTCTACAAGCGCGGTCCCGTTGAAGCCTCCGGGCGCCGGGACGGCCTGGACCTTCACGCGGCCGCCGGACATGATCATCTTCCCGAAGTCGAAGAAAGGGACGAAGTCCCCGCTTCCGGCGCCGATCTCCCAGTAGCCGATATCCGCGTTCGTGAGGCCAGAGGCAGGCGCCACCGAATTGCGGAAGATGTTGGGCCAGATCGTCCCGATCGCGACCGACGGCGTGTCGATGTTGTACTCCGTCCACTGCGCGGCCGCGTTGACGTTGTCGGTCCCGATCATCCTCTGGGCGTTGGTCTGGGGGTCGTAGTCGCCCGGGAACATGAAGAAGAAGCCCGTCCCGGTGGACCCAATGGCCGGCGAGGTGTTGTCGATCAGCTCCGGGTCATAGCGCCCGCTCTGCCACTGCGAGCCGCCCGGCGGATCGTAGAGCGTCTGGCCCAGGCCTAGTCGCTGGATGAACCGGGTTGGGTTCCGGTACTGGCTTAGCAACCGGAACGAATCGAAAGGGTACTGGCCAGACGAGAGCCAGACCCCGGTCGACATGTAGGGGTGAGCGTCCACGTTGGCCGCCAGCTCGAGGCTCATCCGGCGCCGCTCCCTTGCTTGCCCATGTTCTGGACCATCGTCCGCACCTCCGGCGGGACGCCCTGCATGTTGCCGAGCAGCTGGGAGAGCATCGCGCCGACGTCGGCGGAGCCGTTCGTCGCCTTCTGCGCCATGGCCTGGCCCTGGGCGGCGAGCGCGCCTAGCTTCTGAAGCTCCATCACGGCCTGTTGGACGCCCAGGAAGATCCCGAAGAGGAGGAGCGTCTGATTCGCGGCCGCGTCTTCCGTGCCGGTGGCGGCCTCGGCCATCGAAATCGCCCAGGCCTCATCGGCGCCGGCCGGCTTGAAGTAGATCGTATCGCCCACGACGACGATCGAGGGCGCGGCGCTCTGCTGTTCGTGGTTCTCGGGTTCGGGCATTTGGGATCCTCAGGTGAAGAGCGGGCCGGAGGTGCCGAGGAGCGATGCGGCTCCCGAGTCGCCGTCGGCGCCGCTGGCTTGAATGGCGACGTCGGTCTGATTCTGGATCGCCTGCAGGATCGCCGCCAGTAGATTCTCGATCGTGGCGTTCGCATCCTCGAGCGCGCTTCCCAGCTGGAAGATCGGCACACTCGTCGGGCCGGCGACGACGCCGCGCCGCGCCTGGGCATCCTGGACCGCGGCGCTCCGGACCAGCGAGTTGCGGACGTCGACCTCGGTGGCCTTCAGCGCCCCAGCCAGCACGGCCGCGCCGGCGCCGATGCCCGCCCCCAGGCCCTTGCCGAGCGCGCCGCCCAGGCTGTCGCCGAGTCCCGAGAGGATCCCGCCCTCTCCGGTGAGCCCGCCGAGCAGATCGCCCAGGCTGTTCCCCAGGTCCGAAAGCACGCTCTCCAGGCTTTGCTGAAGCTGGTCGGCCGCGAAGTCCGAGAGCAGCGAGGCGACGTCGAAGCCCTCCCCGGTGAACGCGGCCCGGATCCCGCCGCTGATCGCCTGATCGAAGAGCCCCTCCAGGTCGCCGCCGAGGCTCGCGGCCTCCTCGCGCGCGGCCTCGAGGCCCCGGACGGCGTCTTCCTCGATTCCCGCGAGCGCCTCGTTCAGTTTCTGGAGCCCGCCGCCCTCGGCCTGGGCCTCGCCGAGCGCCTGGCGCAGATCCGCGGCCAGCTGGGGCGAGGTCTGCGCGGCCTGGGCGATCAGGGCCGCGATGCGGGTCTGGAGCGCGGCCTGCTTTTCCAGCTCCTCGGTCTTCGTCTGCTCGAGCGCCGTAATCTGCTGAGTGATCAGCGCGCGCGCCTCGTCTCCAGCGCCCGCCTGGCCGCTCTCCTGCTCGAGCTGCTGGAGCGCCTCGAGCTGCTGGCGGAGCGCGAGGACCTGGGCGTCCAGGGGCTCGACGCGCTTGGCCTCGGCCACCTGGAGGCGCTGAGTCACGGCCTCGATCTTCTCGAGCGCGGCGAGCTGCTCGGCCGTCTGCGTGGGACCACCTGTCCCGGTCGGGAGCTGGACGTCCGGCGCGGCCGGCCCCGTCTCGGTGAAGTCGGTCGCGTCGATGCCGCGGCGCAGCGCGCCGAGCTGCTCATTGAAGGCGTTCAGCGCGGCGTCCCACTCCTCGGTCGCCTTCCGGCCCTCGCGCGAGTCGTTCGCGAGGTTGTCGATCGACGAGCGGATTTGCTGCTCGCGCGCGCGCGTCTCGTTCACGGCCGCATCGGAGAGAAGCCCGACGCTATTCAGGGCCTCGGCCGCCTGGGTGTCGATCTCAGCCAGGCCCAGGCGGAATTCCAGGAAGGCGCCCACGGCGTCGCGGATGAAGTCGATCAGCTGGTTGATCGTCTGGATTGCCGCCAGGCCGGCCTGGGCGAACGCCACGAAGCCGCGGACCGCACCCTGGAGAGCCTCGGCCGCGAATTGCGTCAGGCCCTCATCGTTCTCGACGATCAGGTCCCGCAGGTTCACGAGGAAGGGGATGATCGCCTGGCGCGCGGCGTTGATGATGCCCGGGGCGAAGGTGTCGCCGAGGGCTACGCGCAGATTCGCGGCCGCGTCGCCCACGTTCGAGAGCGCGCCGCCGAGCGTGAACGAGAGCGCCTCGGCCGCCTGGCCGAAGATGCCCCCGGTCCCGAAGGTCTCCTGGAAAATCGCCTCCAGCTCGTCCGTGGAGAGCTTCGTGGCGTCCGGGATCCCGCCAATCGACTCGATCAGCGCACGGACGCCGCGGTCCCGGAACAGATCGGCCGCACCGATGCCCGCAGATAGGGCCCGCTGCAGATTGCCCGCCGATTCCTGGAACGACAGGCCCGTGACGGCCGCCAGGTTCGCCGCTGTAGCCGTCAGCTCCTCGAGGCGCTCTCGGTTGCCGAGCGCCGCTGCAGCCAGCGTGGAGGCGCCCTCGACGATCTGACCCACCGCGAAGGGCGTCCTCGCGGACAGCGTCACGAAGTTGTCGAGCGCCTTGTTCGCCTCGTCCTGACTGCCGAGCAGCGCGGAAAGTCGGACCTGATAGCTCTCGAAGGCGACCGAAGCGTCGACGGCCCCCTTCACCACCCCCTGGAAGCCGTTGATCCCGGCCATGACGCCGAGCGCCACGGTGAGCGCGGTCACGGCCCTGACGGCCGTTCTCGAGACGCTCCCGACGCGGCGGATCCCAGCGGCCGCCGCCCTGCCCCCGTCCTCCTGGATCCGGATCCGGACTACTTCATCGGCCACGGCCGCCTACCCCCTCGCCCGGATGCGCCCGGTCAGCGGGTCGCGATTGGGGACCCCGATCCCGAATCGGTCGAAGGCCTTGTCCACGCCGCGTCGCGCCGCGTCGCGCACGAAGTCCGGAGGCGCCTGGGGCGAGCTGCCGGCGTTCAGGTTCCCGATGTAGGGCGCGCGGTTCACGATCCAGGCCTCGTCGCCGATCCGGAAGCGCTTGGCGACCGTGTCGATCCTGGCAATCGTGGCCGAGCCCGTCGGGTCGAGGAAGGAGACCGGCGTCGTCGCCGGCGCGTTCAGCGAGGGGCGCCAGTTGGCGCGCGCGAAGCCCGTATCCACCGGGGTTGCGGGGACCAGCTCGCGACCGATGTCCTCGACGACGGCCGTCATCAGGGCCTCGGTGTTGCGCGTGAGGCGCCTCGCGACGCGGTTAAGCCTGCGCTCCAGTGTCTCCGGCCGATCGTCCGCCATCGTCGCCCCCCTGATCGGGCTCGAGTGTATCGCTCTCGGCGGCGTCCTTCACCGGGACCCAGTTGTTCCGGAAGTCGCAGAAGCTTCGGAGGTTCGTGAAGTGGACCGGATGCTCGATCAGCCACTCCGCCCAGCGCTCGCGCGTCATGTCTTCGAAGCCTGGCGTCGGGCTCGCTCTGATCACGGCCTCCGCGTAGAGACGCGCGTAGAGCCTGGTCGCCGTCTCCTCTGTGACCTTCCCCAGCTCGATCGCCAGGCGGTAGGGATCGAGGATCGCGTGGGATGCCACACGGAAGAGGAGGTTCAGGTCCGGGAAGGGCGGGAGGCACTCCAGCTCGAGGTGCGGCTTCTGGTGCTCGCCGCTGAATTCGATGATGCGGATCTGCATCAGGCGCTTTCGGCCTCCTTCAGGGCAGCTCGCGCGGCGCGTCTCATCTCGGCGAATTCCGGGGGCTCCGAGGCGGCCTGGGCGGCTGGTTTCGTTCCGTCTCCGAACACTGGGGTGACGGCGTCGCAGAACTTCTGCCAGGCCTTGCTCTGCTTTCCACCGAAGGCCTGCGCGATGGCCGACAGGGTTCCCCCCGCCGCGATGATCCTCTCCTGACTGGTCTCTTCGTGCTCGATCCGGAGATAGGCTGCGAACTCCTGGTAGGTCAGCTCGTGGCGGAGCTGGTGGGGAGTCGTGCCCCAGCGACGCGCTAGGAATGCGAGGCTGCGGCGCTTGAGCGCCTCGACGTCTTGCCCTTCGAGGTCCGAGCCTTCCGGCCCGCGCGTTTCTTCGCGGCGCGCCCCTGGCCGGAGCTGCTCGACGTAGCCGAAGGGCCTTCGGCCTGGCGCTGGCGGATCAGCTGCGCGATCGCCGGGCCCGCCATGGTCAGGAGTTTTCCCAGCTGGCCACCTCCACCGGGCCTCTGGATGCTGGTCTCCCAGACGGCCTGGGCGAGCGTGTAGAGGTCCTCGCCGTCCAGGTCGTCCCACTCGAGGCGCGCGTCCTCGAGGCCTGGGGCAACCGTCCTGCGGACGATCTGCGAGACCTCTCGGTGGCACTGGACCATCAGCTCGGCCAGCGAGACGCCCTCCTCGCCGGCGCTGATGCGCTTTACGTAGACGTCGACCAGCTGGGCGACGAGCGGGAATAGCTCGTCTTGCTGGGCCATCGTCCAGGGCCTGACGGCGACCTTCGCCGACCCCCCTTTGACTTCGACCATGCGGGTCGGGTTGGTGGGGGTCGGCGACGTCGTCATGTGCTCACCTTTCAGCCTGCGGCCTGGGCCTCGCTCGCGTACCGGATCGTACCGTAGCGGTCCTGTCCGCCCCCGTCATTGATCTGGAGCGAGAGCACGGCCTGGATGAAGTCGTCCGCGCCGAAGGTCAGCGCGTCATCCGTGAGGCGGATCGAGGCCTGTGGCACGGTCCACACGAAGTTGATCCCCACATCCGGCAGGTGCTTGATCGTCGCCTGGCCGGCGAAGGTCAGGCCGCCCTGGGTGAAGGGCCGGAAATCGAACCCGGCCTTCCGGTTGTACTGGTAGGAGAGCTGGGCCGTCTGCCCCTGGCGGAGGAGCGGCCCCGCGCTCTTCGAGGCCGCGGAGTCGAGCTTCGGGAAGCGGATCCGCCCGAGCAGCGAGTCCAGGTGCATGTCCGGAGCGGCCGCCGTCTCGTCCTCCTCCATGTTGTGGGTCGGCGCGTAGTCGGCGCGGATCGTGTGGCCGTTCGGGATGTTCGCCTGGAATTGCAGATCGCCCGAGTCGGCCCCGGTGCCTCCGGTGACGGCCACCTCGCCCGCCGACGGGGCACCCGCGGCGATCACCGTGTAGACCTCCTGGGAGACCCCAGCGGCGTCGAAGCGCTCGACCCGGGTCACGTCGCCGAACACGTTCGGCTTGTAGGCCAGCGCGAAGTCGCCGTTCGTGGTGCCGCTGGTCCCGTCGCCGGTGCCGACCAGCTCGTTCACGACCGGCGCGGCTGTCAGCGTGAGATTCGCCGGCGTCGGATCGATGTCCGCCTGTTGCAGCGGCGTGAAGATCCGCGTCGCATCGTCGCCACCCGGGACCACGATCGGCTCGTTCACGACCGGCTGGGCCGCGTTGGCGACGACCTCCGTCAGCGACTCAGCCGCGAAGATCAGCTGGGCCACGTCCGCCCGGAGGTTGTAGGTCGTCAGGTTGAAGCTCGGGATCAGCTGCGAGACCAGCTCGCGGGCGACCGACACGGTCCCCGCCTCGCCCGTCAGCGCCTGGATCACGGTCACTTCCTTCGCCAGCTCCTGGGCGGAGAGGATGCCGATATCGATGGGCGTGAGCAGCGCGCCGGTCGCCGGATCCCTGGGAGCGAATTCCACCCGGGAGAAGCCGAGGCCGAGGTTTCCGACCGTGAAGTTGTCGGGAGCGCGAGGTTCGAGCGGCATGGGAGATCCCCCTAGTTCAGCGCCGAAGCGCGGTCTGTGAAGTAGAACCAATCGGCGGAGACGCTGACCTGGGCGTAGGTCCCGTCGTCTCCGAGCGGTACGAAGGTGCCGAGGTTGCGGAAGCGCACGTTCGGGAGCTTCCATGCCTCGATGAAGTGGAGCGCGGCCTCGAGGAGGTTCGTCGCCAGGTCGGTCCCGCCCTTGTCATTCTTCGGGGCGTTCGCCGTGAAGGTCAGCGTCCCGTCGCGCTGGAAGTGGTTCCGATCGACGCTGTGCGAGGCCTGCGTCTGCCCGCCGGCCGCGCCCGTCATGAGCCATTCGATGTAGCCCTCTGTGGGATCGATCTTCGAGCGCACCGAAGGCCGGTTGGGGCTCTGGATGTAGGTCCGGCCGGCCCAGTAGGTCGCGAAGTTGCTCATCACCTCGTCCTGGGCAGCCTGGAACGTGATCTCGCTCATAGCTGGACCCTCAGGAAGTAGAGGAGATTCAGCCCGCCAGGGTTGACCGGCTGGGCCAGGAGAATCGGGTAGTCGAAGCCGTCCCCGATCAGGCGCCACTCGGTGCCCAGCTCTTCGGGGATCTCGGGCGTCGAGGTGATGACCCAGCGCGCGATCCGGACCTCGGGGTTCAGACCCGCGAAGGCCTGGTCCTCCTTCGTCAGCTGGATCTGGACGCCCTGGATGCCCTCGATCAGCTGCGCGGCGCTGGTCTCCGCCGGCCCCTGGTCGGTCTCCCAGGGCTTCTCTGGGGTCCGCGCAGCCCTCGAGAGCTGGACGTCCTGCCCGAAGAAGGGGATCAGGGTGTCCGGAACGTCAGCCTTGAACGAAGCATAATCGAAGGCCATGGGGCCCTACCCCGTCTTCGCCAGGCCGAGCCCCATCGCGTCGCGAAGCTTCGAGATCTCGCGCGCGAGCGCGGCGCGCCCTCGCACCTTGATCAGGTCCCCGCCGACGCCAATGCTCCACCAGTTGCCGGAGCCCCCGCTCACGGTCACGCCAGGCGGGAAGGGAGGGACCCCCTCGACGGATGGGAGTCCCTCCACCAGCCCAGTGCGCACGTTCGGGCGCTCGAAGTCGGCCAGCTCGATCGATTCCGTGATCCAGAATCGCCGGAGCTTCTGCCCGGGGAGCTTGCAGCGGACCCGCTCGGGCATCCGATCGCCGCGCTGGAACGATTCGCCGTCGATGGTCATCGGTCGTCGGAAGACGAACGGGCCCGCCGCGATGAATCGCTGTTTCCAGTGCCGCTTGGGTCGGATGACTCGCATCAGGTCCTCTGCTCCCAGCCCTACTGGGTGATCGAGTTGAACATGTAGCCGAGGTCGGCCGAGACCTTCTTGTGATCGTAGGCCGAGTCGGCCTCGATCCAGTCGGTATCGGCGAGCTGGTCTCGCTTGTTCCGGATCCGGACGCCGTTCGGCGAGGCGCCCAGGTAGCCGGTCCACGCGAAGGTGTAGCCGGCGCTCGGGATGAGGATCCCGGGGCTGGGCGGGGCGTAGGACAGGAGCGCGTGCTTCCCACCGATGAAGCTGTGGGCAGCGCTCGCTCCCTTGGCCGCCGTGTTCTGGATGGCGTCCATCACGAGGACCTGGTCCACCTCGAACAGCTCGGCCAGGTTCTGGCGCATCACGATCGCCGGGCCCGTGGTCTGCCCTCGATCGAGTCGCCCGACGATGTCAGGGTGATCGAGGAGGACGTCGTAGACCGGGCGGCCGAGCGTGAGGGTGTTCGGCCGGAAGCCGGTCTCCTCACCCACGAAGCGCTTGCCCTGGCGGATGTCCTCGATCGGCGTCGAGTTGGCCGCGTCCCAGAAGACCTTGTTGTTGTTCGAGCTGTTGGTCGGATCGAACGACGCCGAGGCCGAGGCGTTGCCCTGGGCGGCGAAGGTCCACGTCACGCCCGGGTTCGCCGGCGTGAAGAAATTCTGGACCCAGTCCACCTCGCGATCGATCATCGCCTGGAGGGTGCAGAGGAAGGTTGCCTGGGTGTTCAGGCGCACCGCTGCGTCCTCGTTCGCACGGACCTCGTCGGGGATCTCCGCGTGAATCGCGCGAACCTCCGCGTTGAAGTTGTCCGTGTTCTGGGCCCAGGTGATCGCTGCGGACCGCGTGCCCGGCGCCTTCTTCCGCATCTGGTTGCGGTTGAATTCGCCGCGCGGCGCGTTGAAGTAGACGTTTGACTTCTTGTCCGACCCGATCACGGGGAAGACCCGATCCGCGACGAAATTCTCCATCGCCTGCATGAAGGCGATCGAGATCTGAGTCAGCGCCATGTCCACATGGACGTCTCCGGGTGTGGGCTCGACCGGCATGGTTGATTCCTCTCGTTAGGCCGCTGCGGGCCGAGTTGATGATCCTGGGACCGCCCCGCCTAGTGCTAGGCGTTGACGGTTCGGAAGTGGACGGCGATCTCGACGACCTCGCCGGCGTCGCCCCCGGCGAGCAGCGGCCCGCAGACCACCTCCCCGCCGACGGCCGAGGCTGCGACGGCCTGGCCGGTCGCGTTGGCCGAGACCATGACACCCGCGGCCAGCGTGGCGCCCAGCTCGATGAAGGTCGTCCCGCCGACGGCCACCTGGGTCGATTCGCCGCTGGCGCTCGGGTGTCCGCTGATGCCGAGGCCGGGATTCGCGGCCGCCGCGGCCTGGATGATGGTCCCGGCCGCCTGCATCTGGACGAACCGATTCTTCGCGATCGCGGCGCCTGCGACGAGGCTGATGTTGATGGGGTACTGGGCGACGGCCATGTCCGTATCTCCTCAGAGTGTGTTCGTGGTCCCGGCCTGGGCCGGCCCGTGGGTTGATCCGCTGCCCCCTACTGGAGGAAGCGCTCGTTCCGCTGCTCCTCGTAGAGGGCCTCGCCCTCCGGAGTCGCCAGCGCCTTCTGCATCGCCTCGGGCTTGCTGATGTTGTCGCGCTTGGCGATCTGCTCGGCCATGTCGTCGAGCTTGGCCATCGCGCCGCCCTGCTCGAGGTCCTGGCCGCCGCTCGCCGAGCCGACGCGCTGGAAGCCCTTCGCGAGGTTCGAGTTGCTGACGCGAATCGCCTTCAGGGCCGCTTCGCGCGCGTCCTCGTCCTCGATCGAGTCGATCGCCTCGAGGTGCGAGACGTGCTCCTCGAGCGTGCCCGGGAGGTTCCCCATCGTGTCCTCGGCCCGCTTCCGCAGGTCGGCCACCTTGGCGACCTTCTGGGCCGCATCGGCGCGGGCGTCCGCGGCGTCGGCGCGCTTGGCCAGAAGGGCCACCATGTCGCCGTGGCTCTTCCGGATCTGCGTCCCGTCGGTGCAGGTGTAGATCACCGGATCGTCGGCGTTGCGGGCCTTCTCGACCTTCTCGATCAGCGCCGCGCGCTCGTCGTGGGTCGAGGTCGCGAACTCGGGCTTCGCGGCGTCGTCCAGGCCGTCGAAATGCGCCTTCTCGACGTCGGTCATCCCGACGAGCAGCCCGAGCAGCGCGTTGCGCTCGTCCGCCTTCTCGATCTTCGCCTCCAGGGCCTTCAGGGTCTTCTCGTCTGCGGGCATGTCGTCTTCTCCCTTTCGGGCCCCGCGTCGGCGCCTTCGCCGGCCGGAGTCTCCCGAGGTTGCGTCGTCGTATTCGCCGGAGCCCTTCTTCGCTTCCGGCGGGTCAGTCTCTTCGGGCTCGTCCTCCTCGGAGAGCCGCTTCTGCATCTCGACGAGCGCCGCAGTGACGCGCGTCGGGTCGATCGTGTGGCTGTGGCCGGCGTTGGCGCCGATGCGGACCGAGCCGTCGGGCTCGAGCGTCCAGGGGTGGTCGTGGTGCCCCTCTTCGCCTTCCAGGCGCTGCATCGTGGTCTCGCCCGCCGTGCCCCAGAGCCAGACGATATGGGCGTGGCCCTCGTCCTCGCTGGTCATGATGCCGGGCGTGTCGCCCTTCCAGACGATGTCGCCCGGCTTCGCGTCGCCCTGGCGCTTCATCAGAACGGCCTGGGCGGGAGCCTGGGCGGGGCGATCGACCGGCGAGAGGAAGTCGATCTGGAATTCCTCCATCACGTTCTTCTCAGCGGGCCGCCGCCGCTTCTGGAGCTTGCGCCGCTTGGCGTGGCTTCGACTCACTGGCGGGCCTCCCACTCTGCGGCCGGCGTGTCGGTGATCCGAGAGCCGCCGATCGAGAATCCCGTGTACTCGCCGGAGGCGAACTTCGCGCAGATCTCGGCGCCAGGCTGCGCGGCGATCATCCAGCCGCGCTTCTCGCACTCGATCCCGAAGGCGTCGCAGACCTCGTCGGTCAGCGGGAAACCGTGGACGACGACGCCGCGGGCCACCTCGTCGTGCATGTCATCGGTGGCGCGCGAGTGAAGCTGGAAGTCGGTCACAGCCTTCAGCATCGCGTCTTGGGGGATGTGATCATTCTGGAGATCGAAGTAGGGCTCCCCATCGATCTCGCAAATGATGCCCCATCCGAAAACGAGGCCTAGCTCCTCGTTCACGCCCTCGGCCTTGATGACCTTCGGCTGGAAGGTCTTCTCCGTGGGTGCCGGCATCGTTGATTCCCCCCGAATCCGACGCGGCGACGTCAGGGGGGAGCGTTGCCCATCCGGATCAGGCGCGCAAGGTCCGATTTACCCTGCGGCGATCCGCTGATCCAGGGGGATTCGCACACGCTCGGCGCGGTTCAGCCCTCGAGCGACCACGCATCGACAGTTGACCGTGTCTTCGGGCGGCGCCAGCGGGTCGCCAGGGAAGCGGAGCCGGTTCCCGAGGCCGCTTTCGAAGGGCTGGCCGAAGGGCTGCTCCTGGCCGTCCATGAAGTCGTGGCTCGGCCTGGTCTTCCCGTCGTCGCGAGCGTTCCAGACCTGGGTGATCGCGTCCGGTGTGACGATCCCCGATTCGATGGCCTGCGCCCAGGCCTCCTCGTCGCCCGCGTGAACGGCTGCGACGGTCTCGGTCCGGGCGATCGTGTTGGCCCGGTACTGGATGTATCGGTCCCGGTAGCGGTCCACCATGCGGTCGATCTGGGCCGGCTGGAGGACCCTGCGCCCCTCGGCGGCCGCGCGGATCGATGGATCGAATCGCCGGTCCCGGAGCTGGCGCGTGAGGGCCTCGTTCAGCGCCGAGGCGTTCCCGCTCTCGAGCATTCTCCGGAAGTTGCGGACGGCCCCCGCCTGGCGCTGGGTGAGACCGATCGAGCCGCGCATCACCCGGGCCTGTTCGATCGGCGCTAGCCCCCGCTCGAACGCATCCTCTAGCAGGACCCGGGTGGCCTCGCGCTGGTCCGTGGTGAATTCCCGGACCAGCCGAAGGCGCTCGCGCTGCAAGGTGGCGACGCTGCGAGCGTTCAAGGCGTTGAAGTTGAAGAGCGTGTCCGTATCCGCCCGGATCACGGCCGCCGCCGAGACCCCCGCCGCCGCGTAGATCGACTCGAGGGAGTTGGCCATCCCCTCGGCCACGCCGTCGGCTGCGCGCAGCGCCCCCTCCACGTTCCCGGCCTCGAGGAGGTCCGCGATCTCCTCGAGGGTCCCGATCCCGCGCGCGGCGCCTACCTCCTGGATGAATCGCCGGCGGACCGCGGGCTCGGCCCGGTCCAGGAGCGCGACCATCCGATTCAGGGCGCCGAGCGTGCCCTCCGGAGCCTGGACGACCTCGAGGGCCGGAAAGCTCATGTGAGGCCCGGGATGCTCTGCTCGTAGTTCAGCTGGCCGTCATCGAAGGCGCTCTCCCGATCCGCGCCAGAGGCTACCACGAGGCCGCCGAGCGCCGATCCCTCGAGCCAGAGCCCGATGTAGCCCAGGACGGGCTCGGGCCACTCGGTGAGCTTGCCGAGCGTGCGGGTGAAGAATTGCTGTTCCCGGGTCTGGGTCACGGCGCCCTCGACCCGCTGGGTCAGCTTGTCGACCTTCACGTTCGAGCCCCGGCCGTCGGCCTGGTTCGCGGTCTCGTCTGTCGCCAGGAAAAGCGCAAGCTCGAAGTTGCCGTAGAGGACCTGGTCGGGGATCGCGCTCGAGTCGAGCGGCTCGCCCTCGCTGTCGACGAGCCCGGTCCGCGGCCAGGCGAGCGGCTGAGTGCCCACCGGCTGGGGCTGGGTCTTGCTCCGCGGCTGGGTCGGCGCGCCCTGCCACCCGGTCCGATCGAAGGAGCGCGTCGCCTGGACGAGAGCGCGATTCCGGAGATCGCTCGAGAGCCCAGTCCAGGCGGCGCCCGTGGTCGTCTGCGCGAAGTAGCTGGCCGCCTCGTTCCCGTCGCCATAGACCTCGACCGTCTGGCCCCCGATGCTGATCTGGCTCATGGGTCAGTCCTTCACGCGGTAGGCGAAGAAGATCGTCGCGGTGTTGACGAGGTCCGCCCCGAAGTTGCCCGCGATCAGTGCCCGATTGTTCGTGGCGTCGCCAGAGACGCTGATCGCGAACGGGAGCGTCGAGTCGTCGCCGCCGCTGCCAGCGATATCGGCCAGACCGTCGATCTGCACGCCGAAGGGCAGGCTGCAGCCGATCTGGTAGAGCCCGGTCCCGGTCGGGTCTCTCGTGAAGGCGACAAAGCACATGCACAGATCGCCGACGATCGCGTAGCGCGCGGAGAGGAGGGTCACGTCGTCGACGTTGAGGACCGGCGTCAGCGTGGGGACCCAGGCGTCGTCGAGCTTCGCGCGGGACAGGTTTCGTAGTGCCATCGGAAGCTCCTATTCGGCCTGATAGGCCAGGACGATCGAGTGGGGCTGGGCCGTCGTGCTGGGTGCGTAGGCCTTCAGGCGCACGGCCTCGGCTGATCCAGGCTCGGCGAGCGCGACTCCTGCGAAGCCCAGGCCGCCGATTGGCGTCGTCACTCCGATCAGGTCGCCCGCGTTGGCGAAGATCCGCGCGGCGCGGCGAGGGAGCGAGAGCGTCAGCTCGGTCTGGCCCTGGTTCGTCGCGTCTATGTCGATCGTCCCCGCACAGATCACGGTCCGGCCAATCGAGGAGTAGAACCCACCCTTCCAGGTGGCGGCGTCCAGGTTGACTAGAGGAGTGACCGACGGGACCCAGATATTGCGGCGGTCCGGCCGCTCGACGGCTGTCAGGCTCACGGCTTCCCCCTCCTCGGCGGCCAGTGTAGGGGCGGGGCGGGGCTTCGGCCAGGCGCGCTCTACTTGGTGATATCCTGCTGGATCTCCCAGGAGCCCTTGAGGATCGTCTTCACGGTCCCGCCGCTGTCGGTCCATTGGATGTCGTAGAAGTAGTTCCCGGGGTCCGCCTGGGCCTGGGTCCCGTCCGGGGCGAAATTCACCTTCCCGTTCGGGCCGTCGCTGATGATTCCGGTCAGCTGGTAGAGGTTGTTCGAGTTGTCGGCCGGCGACTCGCTGGGGTCGACGGTCAGGAGGAAGCTGCCGCCGGTGATGTCGATCGGCGTCGATCCGTCGCTCGTGATGGTGAAGCGCTCCGCGTCCGTGTCGCCTCGGACCCGGCAGACGGGATTGGTTGCAGGGCACGCCATCTCGTTAGCCTCCCGGAATGGTGATGATGGTCTCGCCGCCCACGGCGTCGACCTTGATCTCTGAATCCGGGACGACGACCTGGACCGGGTCGGCCTCGGCGACGATCACCAGATCGTCGAAGGCGATGACCCGGATCGTCCCCCCGCCCGCCTGGTAGAACCCGAAGGGGCCGCCGCCGACGATGCTCACTAGACCCGCCTCCGCTCGGCGATGTAGATCGTCGGATCGGCGAGCGGGTTGTTCCCCGCGCCCGCGGAGCCGAAGATCGCGGCGCCTGTCTGGTCGTACAGGTCGTACAGCTCCCAGACCACCGAATCCCCGGGCGAGGCCTCGTCGAAGACGTAGCGCCGCTCCTGCCATGGGTTCGTCGAGAAGTCCACGAAGGCCCTCGAGGCGATCGCGTTCAGGAGGAGGGTTAGGGCGTTGCCGAAGCTCCCGGCCGTCGTCTCGGCGCTGCGCAGCGTGCTCCAGACCTGGCTGGCGATCGCCGCCGCCGTCGGATCGTTCAGGCCGGCGATCTGGGCCGGGATGAGGTTCCCCGTATCGTTCGCGATGACGGGGATCGCCGCCTCGTTCGCGTCCTCGAGGTTCGAGAAGCTCCCGGCGACGTAGCGCTCCTGGGCCGTCACCTGGCCGGCGGCCGTCGGGTCGCCATCGGCCCGCCAGGTGTGCGGCGCCGAGATCGTCACGGTGTGATCGTAGGCGAAGAGCCCGTCCCCGATGTTCGTCATCGCCGCATCAGTCACGACGAGCGCCCCCGTATCCGCTCGGCGGATCCGGACCGTCGGCGCCTGGCTGGGCGCGGTCAGCGGGACGGCGTCGTTCGTGAAGAAGGCGACGACGAGCATACTAGACCCGGCTCAGCGCCGGCGCCTCTGCGCCCGGGTCCGGCTCGAGGTCGACCTCCACCTCCTGGGCCTGGGCGTGGCACTCGCGAAGCGCCTGGACGACGCCCTCGACCTGTCCGTAGGGGAGCTGGACGAGGATCTGGAGCGTCGCTTCCAGGAGGTTCTGGGGGACAGGGCAGACGGTTTGCTTCACGGGTGGGTCTCCTAGTTGTCGAGCTGGCGGCAGCGGGTCCGGAATTCGACGCCCCGGACGATTGCATGGTCGCTCGCGTGGTCGGTCTTCGTGATCAGGATCCGAACGTAGCGCGCCCGCTTGGGCGTGAGGTCCTTCGCGTTCCAGCCGTCCGTCGCGCCGTCATTGAAGGCCAGGCCCGAGCCGATCAGATTGCCCTCGTCCTCGAGCTGGTTGGGGTGGAGCGCCGCGTAGACGTCGACGGCCGCCAGGTTCTCGCGCGGTCCGGGCTTGGCGCCCTGGCGGACCCGGATCCCGTCGATCCGCTTGGGGTAGCCCAGGTCGATCACCACCTCCGCCGGGCTGAAGCTGATCTCCCACCGGGTGGAGAAGTCGGCGTCCAGGATCTTCGAGGCGCCCACGTCGGGTCCGTCCATGCCCGAGCTGTAGAGGATCCCGGCCGGCAGCCCTGGGAGCGTCGTGGCGCCAGGCCTCATCCAGTAATGGCTGATCACCTCGATTGTCTCTGTGATCAGCTCGCCGTTCCAGTGATCGTGGAGGTCGGCTAGCTCTTCGATGCGCTCCCGGACCCGCGCGTCGTAGTCTGACTCGCTGATGACCTTCGCCAGGCCGCCCGCGATGCGTCGCTTGAGGTTCGGCGCGAGGGCCTGGATCTCCTGAAGCTCGGCGATCTCGGCCTCGATCTCGCTCTTCCGGAGCGTCTGGGGCTCCGGGTAGAATTGGATTCGCTCGGCGCCCAGGCGCTCCCAGAACCATCTCGCCATGCTCCTAGCCCCCCTCTTCATGTGCCGGATCCGAACAGGATTCTCCAGCGCTGCGTCGTTTCGTCGTACCAGATCCAGGCCGACTGGTCAGGGGCCAGGGTGTAATTCAGACCAGTTGGACTGATGAAGCGATTCGCGGCGGCGCTCCCGGCGTTCTGATGGGCCAGGACCAGATCGTTCGCGCCGACGTTCATCAGACAGAAAGCGTCGCCGGTCTGGGTGGCGCCGAGAACCGCGGAGTTGATCCCGGTGATGGTCCGGCTCGCGTCGGTCGTGAAGCGTAGCCCGAAGGCCTCGTTCGGGTGAGTCGGGAGGGGGTAGTCGTTCCGATCTGCGACGATCTGCGTCGGGCTCTCGGCATCGAAGTTGAAAGCCCCCTTCAGACGGAAACGGCCGGCCACCCGGAGCGCGTGAACCCGCGTCGAGTTGGTGATCAGCATCCCGTCGACGTGAAGCGTAGACTCGTCGGCGACGCTGCCGCCGTTCAGGATCTTCGGGGCCGGGACAACACGCATCGTCGCGCGTCGGTCCAGCGCGACGCCGTTCACGTCGAGGACGCCAGTCGTGAAGACTCGGACGTCGTCATAGCCGGCCGGGCTTCCGGCCGTGCGTCCGTTCGTCGGTCCGAGCGTCATCCACGCGAAGACGCCGTTCGAAGACTGGCCGAATTGGTAGCGGGTGAAGCGGAGCGAGATCGTCGCCGGGCTCGCCGAGACCTCCCGGATCTCGAAGAGCCCGAGCTGGAAGCGGAAGCGGGCCGGAGCGAATCCGCCGGCCGGCTGCCAGACCAGCGAGTCGACGCCGTCCCAGAAGACGCCGACGTCCTCACCGGCGCCGAAAACGAAGCGGGCGTTATCCCCGAGGAAGCACCAGCCATTCCCGAAGAAGTGGCGTCCCGTCGATGCGTTGAAATAGCTCCATTTCCCGGTGGCGTGGCTGATCTGGCTTCGGAAGCCGATCCGGTCGCCGGAAGCGGGGAAGGAGATCTCCTGCGCGTCGAAGCCGACGTAGCTCGTGAGCGTCGTCGTTCCGACGTCCGGTTGGAAGAAGCCGACCTCCGGATTGAACGTCGCGAACCCCACCAGATCGCCGAGGTTGACCGTCGCGCCAGCGTCGTCGGTCGAGTAGGTGGGCTCGAAGGTGGCGCCGCGAATCGTTCCGGTGTTGCTCATCGATCCGCCCGCCGCTTCGGCCTTTGTGAGGCATCCGGCGCGGACACCGGTCGCCCCGGCGAAGGTGCCGGCGATCGCGTTGGGGTTCCGCATCTGTGGCGAGAGGTTGACCATGATCGGGGGGAGCGGCGTAAAGCTCGGATCCGTTCCCTGGACAAGTTGCGGGCCGGCGTTGAAGAGTGTGAAGGCAGCGAAGAACGGGACGACGCCGGACGTGATGACAGGCGCGGCGCTGACGCCCTCGTAGATGAAGCCGGCATTCGTGAACGTGACAGTCTGGCCGAGCCGCAGGCCGCCGCCGGCGAGCGGATCGGATACGACCCCCCAGTCCGAGTTATCGGAGATCAGATCCGCGATCCCGCTCGCGAACGAGCCGGCGATGCTCGAGAAGTCGACCGGGCTCTGGAGGCGGATCTTACCGAGCGCCGCTTCGGAGGAGCCGCGAAGGACCAGCTCCTCGGCCGCCGCCGTCCCGCCGACGATCGCCTGGCCTCCCGCGCGCCCAGGCTGAAAGGGGTGGTTCGGGTGATCGTCGTCCGACAGGCCCTGCAGGCCGCCGTGATCACGGAAGGGGGCGTTCGTGGGCCGGCCGTCGTTCGTCGCCATCTACTCCCCCGCGGCCTGGTCCAGAAGGTCCTGGACCGGGTCATCGTCCGGAGGCGGCTCCGGGGGTGTGGGCGCGCCGCCGCGAAGCGAGGCGTCCAGGTCGTCGGGCTCGGGCTGGGGCGAAAGGCCCGCCAGCTCGCGTACCTCGTCGATCGCCGGATCGTCGACGGCCAGGGGAGCGCCCGCGCGCGCCAGGACCTCGAGCACGTCGGCCAGCTCGGCGGCCGTGCGAAACTGCACCTTCTCCGGCTTCAGCGTCGGCCAGAGATCCTCGGGGATCCCGTTCAGGATCATGAGCGTCTCGACGAGGTCGACCTGGAAGGCGTCCTGGATGTCGGTCAGCGCCGAGTCGATCACGAGCGCGAAGGTAGCGCTCTTGTTCTCGGCCAGGGCCAGCGAGCCCACGCGGTTGTCGCCCAGGAGGATTCCCTCCGTCCCCGACAGGCGCGCCAGCTCGCGCTGGAGCCGCTCGATTGACCGGGCGATGGCCTCGGCCGAGGTGTTGCCCCCGGTGATCAGCTCGAGGTCCCAGAGGTACTGGGAGGAGGGGCTCTCGTTCTCGCCTCGGTCCCGGTAGGTGGTCGAGTCGAGCGTGATCCCGGCCTCCGGGTTCCGGATGTAGCTCTTCACGAACTTCGTCAGCGGCTCGAGGATCTTCGCCTTCTGGACCTCGGTCAGCTTCTTCGCGCGGACCTGGGCGTTCAGCTCGGCGATCGGCGCGCGGCCCTTCGGGATGCCGCGGAGGTCCTTCTCGAAGCCGAAGGCCTCCAGCTCCTGGTAGCGCTGGAGCCGGTAGGCCGTCTCGACCATCTGGCGGAAGAGACCGACGCCCTCCGGCGAGTCACTCAGCGCGTCATCGACCAGATAGACGAGCTTCTCCCGCGGCAGGAGGGCCTCCTCTCCGGTCTCGAACACCCGCTGGAGGACGTCGGTCACTCGGCCGTTTTCGTCCGTGGCCCATCGGTAGATCGTGGGCTGTGGCCTGGCGGCCACCTCGTCGAAGCCCAGGCGCCCATCGTCGCGCCGGCCGGCCGTCCACTCCTGGATCGAGAAGCCCCAGTAGCGGTACATCAGGGCCCGGCGCACCACCCGGTGCCAGGTGGGCTCCTTCATCCCCATCAGCTCCTCGAAGACGAATTCGGCGATCTCCAGCGCGGCTTCGCTGTCGTCGGCCGGGTCGACCTTCCACTTCGCCCGGCTCCCCATGTTGAGGTAGTAGCGGACCGAGGCGCCGACGATGTCGACATTCAGGAGGATGTCCGTGTAGGTGGCCCAGCGCTTCATCCCCACGACGGCCGGATTCTTCTCCCGGTTCTGGACCATGCCCGCCATGATGACGGTCCCGGTGAAGCCGAGGGTCTGAGTCGGGCGTGATCGCGAGTTGGGCCGCGCCGTGGTGAAGAAGTCGAGCGGGCTACTCATCGTCGGATTCCCCCATGTCCACCAGCTGAGGCGCGGCGATGTCCTCGCCCGAGCGCTTCTCCAGCTTGATCGCCCGAGCATAGGCCCTAACGGCGCTGTCGATCAGATCCTTCTCGCCGCGCGGGAAGAGAGTGGCCTCAGCGATGAAGGTCGAATTCCACGAGCCGCGCAGTAGGTACAGGTTCCCATGTTCGGACTGCGCCGCCAAGGGGCGCGCGCGCGAGGGCTTCGATCCGACCTCCGGGCTCGAGTAGTAGTCGTAGCCCTGGAAGAGCCCGCCCAGGTGGCGCCGCTGCCATTTCCCAGCCTGGCCAGGGTCTTGCGGGAAGTCGATCACGGTCCCGGGGCCGTCCTCCTCGGCATAGGCGACCATCCAGTCCTCGACGTCGCCGGGCGTCATCCGGTCGCGGTCGGCGTGGAGGATGTAGACCTTCCCGTCGCGGACCGCGATCTTCGAGCACGCCGTCCAGGCGGCCGTCTCCTCCTCGCTGGCGGCCAGGTCGTAGCCGCGGCAGGGGGACAGGCCAGGCGGCAGCTGCGAAAGCTCGATGATCTGGAAATCCTTCCGCTGGAACATGCCCCCTTCGCGAGGGGCCGGGCGTTGCTGGAGCTGCGCCGCTTCGTTGTAGGTGCCCCCGTCCAGGCGGAGCTGGGGCTTCAGCGTCCCGTCGAGGTACTCGCGCGAGAAACGCTCCTCGTCGAGCAGCTCGCCCGCCTCGGTGCGAAACTCCCACGGATACAGCTCCCGCCAGTCGCCGACCCTCGTGGCGTCGGCCGGAACGTCCTCGCCCTCGTGATACCACTCCGGGAGGGGCTCGGTCTCGCGGATCACCTTCCGGACCTTGCGCTTCTCGGTCCCCTTGCGCTCGACGGTCGTGTAGCAGCGCGACTCCACCCGGTCCCGCACGCGCTCGCCCATCAGGTCGACCCAGACGGCGGGCTCGAATTCCATGGGCAGGCAGAGCCACTCGTAGCCCAGCTCCTCGGCGAGGATCAGCCCGGAGACGTCCTTCGCGTGGGTGCGCTGTTGGATGACCACGATCGCAGAGCGGCCCGGGTCATTGACGCGAGTCGGGAGCACGGTCGAGAAGAAGCGAAGCGCCTCGTCGCGCTTGGCCTCGCTCTCGACGGTCTTCGTATTGTTCGGGTCGTCCAGGTTCAGGCGGTCGGCCCGCTCGCCCATGCCCACGCCGCCGACCGAGCTGGCGAGCTTGAACCCGCCGGCCGTCGTGTGGAAGTTGGATTTCGCCTTCTGGTCGGGCCGCAGGCTGAAGACGTCCCCCCAGAGCGCCTGGTAGAGCGGGCTCTCGATTACGGTCTTACAGCGCAGATTGTCCCGGATCGTGAGCGTCTGGGAGTAGCTGAAGCCGATCTGGCGCAGGTCGGGCCGCCGCTTCGGGCCCCACTCCCAGGCCGGGAAGTAGACGTTCGTCAGGAAGCTTTTCGAGAAGCCGGGCGGGACGTTGATCAGGAGATGCGTCAGCTCGCCCCGGTGGACGGCCTCGAGGTGCTCGCAGATCGCATCCCAGGCGTATCCCCGGACCAGAGCGCGGCGCGGTTCATTGATGCGCCACATCAGCGCCGCGAAGTCGGACAGGCGCTTCTCGGCCAGGAGCCGGTCCAGCTCCCGCATAGCCGTCTGGGGATCGTGGGCAATCGCCCGCTGGATGATGGCGGCCGGGTC
>FUIF01014683.1_pt1 | contig 33997 bp, 30 predicted proteins | sample 1003461 | NCBI WGS metagenome assembly FUIF01 (sample SAMEA80401918, study PRJEB19352) | marine metagenome
GCCTGGAGCTGAAGCGCCCCCGTGTAGCCCATCCAGGCGGCGCGTCGCCGCCACGCGGAAGCCACCGAACTCACCATAATCCGGGCATCGAGACGTGCGATCGCCGCGGTACAGGACGCTATCGCCGCGACTATTTTTTGGGGTATATTCGGGGCCGAAACGGGCAGGAGAGGGGGTGTTGCTCATACGCAATTATGAACCGAAATGGCTTCTCAGTAAAGTATGCTCGAACACACAGTGTTGATAAGGGATGCTTATCACCACTACATATGACGAGCTTGCACTGTAGCAGCGCAATGCGTTATGGTATAAAAAATGTCGAAACTGGCGACAAGAGGAGCATGATCGTGGCCACCGCCGCCCATCAACCACCGCGCCGCAAGCAGCGGGCAATCACCATCCGCTCCGATCATGCGTTGAAGCGCTTGGAGCTGCTTGCCCGCGACGGGCGCAGCCAGGTCGACATCATCGAAGAGGCGCTCGACCGCATGCCGCTTCCACCTGCGAGCGACGGTGAAGCCTTTCGCGCGGAAGTTGAGGCCATTCTCGCAGGAGTGCCCAAACGCACATATCCGACGATGGCCGAGATTGATGCGGAATTGTGGGATGAGGATGGGTTGCCGCGATGATCATCGACACGTCGGCGTTGATCGCCGTGCTGACCGACGAGGAGGGCAGGGACGCCTTGTTGGATGCGATCATTGCCGAGCGAGGTGGAATACCGGCGCCAGCCCGCGTGGAGTTCCTGCGGGTCGCCGGCAATCAGCGCTTTGGCTTGCGGGAAAAGGCCAAAGAGATGCTCGCGAGTTTCGAGCGCGGTGGCTGCGCCACGCTGGCATTCACGGCAGACCACGCACAGATCGCGATCGAGGCCGAGCCGCGTTACGGCTCAGGGAACGGCAATGGCGGGTCGCTGAACCTGCTCGATCTCATGGTCTATGCGGTGGCCAAGGAGTCCGGCGAGCCGCTGCTCTGTACCGGCAAGGATTTCGCGGCGACGGACATCATCCTCCATGCGGCAAGCCGGTCGTGGTGAGATCATCGCAACCGTTCGGGCTGATTTCCTGGGTGCAGCGGCATGTCCGCTGACCCCTTCGCATCAGCCCCATGGGGTGGAGAGAAGACGCCTCGCGCAGGGCAGGCCATCGAACCGATACTTCGCCGCGCCGTAAAGGAGGATGTTCCCGAGATTCGGGCACTGACGCTCGCCGCCTATGCGAAGTGGGTCGGCGTCACGCCGCGGCCGCCGCGCCCGGTCACCGCCGATTACGACCGCGCCTTTCGCGACCACCGCTTCGATCTCCTCGTTGAGGGCGGTCAGCTTGTCGCGCTCATCGAGACCGTGCCGGAGGACGCCGAGCTACGAATCGTCAATGTCGCGGTCGACCCCGCCCGGCAGCGCGCGGGGCTGGGGATCCGGCTGATGCGGCATGCCGAGGATGTCGCGCGCGCTGCGGGCCTTCAGGGAACGCGGCTCCATACCAACAAGCTCATGGCGACGAATATCGCCCTCTACGAGCGGCTCGGCTACACGCAGGAGCGGGACGTGGATCATGGCGGGGGGATGGTCGCGGTCCACATGGTTCTCCGCTTCGCACCATGACCCGCGGGGCCGTCACCGGGGGGCACGCGTTGGCCCGTTTCTCGGCCGATTCTGCCGATCTGGTCGGCGAGGTGCGCGCCCTGGTCGGCGCCGCGACCCCGATCGACGAAGCCCTCCTCGACGCGGCGCTGCGGGGCTGGTCGGCCAACACGCGCCGCGCGTTCCGCTCGGACCTGACGCTCTGGGGGGCGTGGTGCCGCAAGCGGCGCGTGGCCGCGGCCGAGGCAACGCCCGCGTTGGTCGCGGCCTGGGTGCGGGCGCTGGCCGGCATCGATCCGTCGGACGAGACGCCGCGCGCGATGGCGACGATCGAGCGCTACCTCGTTCATGTCGGCTGGGCCTATCGCATGGCGGGCCTGGCCGACCCGACCGCCGCGCCGCTCGTCAAGCTCGAGAAGAAGGCGGCGCGCAAGAGCCTTGGCGTGCGCCAGCGCCAGGCGCGCGCGATCCGGTTCAAGGGCGACATCACCGATTTTGATAGCCCGGCTTCGGGCGTGTGTCTCGCGCATCTGCTCAAGGCCTGCCGCCGCGACGAGCTTGGCCTGCGCGACGCGGCGCTGCTGCGGGTCGCCTATGACGCCGGCTGTCGGCGGTCGGAACTGGTGGCGATCCTTGTGCAGCATATCGAGAAGGATGCGCAAGGGGCGGGGACGCTCTTCCTACCGTCGTCCAAGACCGATCAGGCGGGGAGGGGCCTGGGCCTATCTGTCGCCGGTGACGATGGCGGCGATCGCGCGCTGGCGTGACAAGGCCAATATCTGGAAAGGTCCCCTGTTCCGGCGGGTCGAGACCCATTTTGACGGGTCGGTCGCCGCGATCGGACGCGCCCGACTCCATCCCAACAGCATCACGCTGATCTACAAGCGGCTCATTCGCGCCGCCCACGCGCAGAAGCTGCTGGGTGAGATGAGCGACATCGAACTCGAGCGGTGGGTGCAGGCGGTGTCGTCGCACTCGATCCGGGTCGGGGTGGCGCAGGACAATTTTGCCGCAGGGGAGGGGCTGCCGGCGATCATGCAGGCCTATCGCTGGCGCGATCCCAGGACTGTACTGCGATATGGGGCGCAACTTGCGGCGAAGAGCGGGGCGAGCGCGCGCATGGCGGCACGCATGGCGATGTCATCCCCAGAGGTGTGAATCGGCACCCAAAGCGGGATCCCGGCCAATTTGAGCTATCACACTGAAATTGCGCTAGACCTACAGCTGGCGGGGTCGTGGGATCGGCGTCCATCGGAACTCCTCAGGTGAGCAAAAAAGGGACATATTATCCGCAACCTGTTTGAAAGAACGGTGGGGTCCCGGATTGTACGCCTATCGACACCCAAGACTGCTATTGGCGCATGAAATCGGCGTCGGAGGGCCTGCTACTGGCACTCCGACGCCGCGATTTTCATGCGGTATAATTTTTCCCGTTAGATTGGGACAGCTAAATCATTAGAATTTTGCGCCGATCGCGACACCATAACGCCGCGGATCAAGCGTGTAGATATTCGTAAAATTGCCGGAAGATGCATCGGTGACATAAAGTCCGGTAACTGAGTTGCTATCGAAGATATTCTGAACGAACCCCCGGACAAACCAGCGCTCGTCGGCACCATTCAACTGCAAAACCGCATTAGCCTGTACGAAAGGTTCGATGCGATTAATCCTGCCGTTGAAGATATTGCCATATTGCTTTCCGGTCATGGAAATGTCGACGCGGGGGACGAGTGTCATACCATTTCCGACCTCTGCCGTGTACTGCACGCCCATCGAGACCTTGACATTCGGTGCTTGGGGCAATGTGTTGCCCTTGATGTTAACCTCGACGCCAGGACTCAATACCTGGATCCCGCTGTTCGCAGGGATAGCGCTCGCGAGGACACCGCAAATGCCGAACGCGCCGCTGGAGGCGATATTGCCGTCCGAAGGAAATTCCTGCGGTGCGCGAAGGCCGAGAGCCGCATTTACTCCCGCAACGAACGCATCAGCAACGCCAGGCGCAGGTCCCGTGACAGCGCAGTGCGCACCATTGCTGATGTCCTTGATAATCACGGCATCAGGATCTCCGCCGCCCGGATCACGCGGATTGGAGAAGAATTGATCGCCGGCGACCTTGGCATTGAGATAGCTGAAGGACAGATTGATAAGCCAGTTCGGGTCCGGCCTGATGACAGACTCCAGTTCGACACCCCAGATATTGGCGTCAACCGTGTCATTCACAGACGTTCTTGCCACGATGCGGCTGAGCTGCAGTCCACTATATTTGTAGTAAAATGCGGTGGCATTCAGTTGCAACGCGCCGTTTGCGAAGACGTTCTTGGAGCCAATCTCGAAGGCATCGATCGATTCAGAGCCGAAACTCTCGCTGACGGCGAAAATCGGAGAAAGCGGAGGATTGATACCGCCGGATTTGTAACCCCTCGAGTAAGATGCATAGAGTGAATTGTCCGGCGTAACCTCGAAGGCCAGAACTGCTCGTCCGGTAATTTCGTCGAAGCTTACTTCGCGAAACTGGGCGAGCTGTTGGCCCGGTGTCCCCGGGTCGGCATCGAAAAGTCCAGACGGCCCGGTGAGAGGCGTTATCGGGGTATCGAACGGATCTCCATCGTTGGCATAAGGGTTCAGGAAACTGATCAGTGTCGTACGCGCCGTTACATCCTTCTTGTCATTGTTGTAACGCAGCCCCCCGGTCAACGTCAGCCGGTCGCTTAGATCGAAATAGACCTCGCCGAAAATCCCATAGCTCTCCAGATTCGATTCCAGCGAGTTGTTCCGATACATCGACGTCGCGAAATAGGATGGCGGAAGGCCGCCCGACAAGGAGCCGAATGAACCCAATATGGCACTGGCGTAATCGAGCGCAAACGAGTTCACATAATAGCTATTGTCGGTGGTTTTCGATTTCGCGTAAATTCCCCCCAACAGGAAATTGAACGGCCCGTCGAAGTCACTCGTAAGGATGAGCTCTCCGCTCCACGATTCGCGTTGTTCCGAAGATCGATCGAAAGAAAGCGGCGTTTCGGAACACAGCGAGTTCCCTTCGAAAGCGCCTCTGCTTCCATCATCATTATCCGAGGTGCACAGCACGCCCTGCGGACCGTCCGGGATGAGAGCGCCGGCAATCGGCGAAAAATAGGCCGAGGAGCCGGGAATGAAGGCCGGCGCCGGCGGAGCAAGACCCGTCGGCAATCCGTTAGCCGCAAAAAAGGCCAGCGTATTGAGCGCCGGGGCGAAACCGGCACGGCTTTGAATTCCAAGAAAATAGTCCTGCCTGGAATCGACTTCAGTATCCTGATAAATGCCGGTGGCCGTCAGGGTCATCGCGCCGAATTTTTTGCTCAAGGCGCGCCTGCACCTGTAGCTCTTCCGCAAAATAGAAGGGCGTATAGGCCGTGTTGACGACACGCACATCGCCAGGCTCCTGAAACCCGGAAAACCCGTCAGGGCCATAAAGGCTGCCAAGGCCGAGTACGGCGGGAATGCCCTGAATGGCGAAGAACTCGGAAGAACTGAGCGTCGCACCGACCGTGGAATTTGCGTTCGTGGTATCGAAATCACGTCGATTGTTCAGGCATCCGAGCACGCCCAATGGATCGCGTTGGCACGTTTGTTTCTGGTTTCTGAGGCGCGTGTCCTTTTCCCGGAAATAATAGCCCATGAGATCGATCGTCGTATCAGGACCGGGCTCGAAACGAAGTGAGCCTCGCAACGCGTAAAGGTCCCGAGTGTCGATGTCCGATCCATCATAAAGATTCGTCGTATAACCGTCGCGGTTCACATATATGCCCGCCAGTCTCACGCCGATCATATCCCCGATCGGGACATTGACCATGCCACGCGCTTCGATGCTGTTGAAATTGCCATACTCGAATTGCGCTTCAGCCTCGAAACGGGAGAGTTTGGGTTTCGCGGTCACGACATTCACGACCCCGGAGGTCGCATTCCGACCGAACAGGGTGCCTTGAGGTCCGCGAAGGACTTCAATCCGTTCCAGATCGAAATATTCGGTCTCGAACAGGCGTGTTCCGAACAAGGGTGATCCATTGACATGAATTGCGGTCGCAGCATCGCAGGTGACGCCGACGCACAGGTCGCCAACGCCGCGAATAGTGAATGAAGCTGAGGTGAAATTGCCTTTCGAGAAAGATACATTGGGCAGCGTCAGCTGTAGATCCGAGGCATTTTCGATCTGCTGGCTTTCAAGCGCCTCAGCGCTGAATGCGCTGACAGCTATCGGCACGTCTTGCAAGCTTTGCGCCTGACGTTGCGCCGTCACGACGATGACATCGTTACCGCCATCTGGCTCTTCAGCTATGGCTTCCTGAGCATTTGAGACCTGTGGCAACGCCATCAGGACGGCGCTTGCCAACAAATAAGCTTTGTTATTCATCACCCTTCTCTCCCTGTCTCGATTTTTTAGTTTCTTACGCGAACCCGTCCTTTTCCCCGATAGTCGATGTTCAAAAATGGGGCAGCTCGCCGAGCTGCCCCGAGTTTGAGAGGTGGCCAGAAGGAGATTTCCGGAGAGGAAAAGATTCTCGCCGCCCGGCTTGAAGCTGAGCAGTTTTTCGGTATTTGGTAAAGAACTTTATTATGGCACTTTATTATATTGCTCGGGGCGCTGGGAGGTGTTCCATCTCAGATCCGAAGAAATCAGTTTATACATCCGATGCTTGCTGTCAGCGCTTCAGCCTTGGCACGGTCGAGCGCGCGCCGACGACTTTTGGATGCGGCTGCGGTACGGCACGCCCGATCCCGAGCGCATGTCCCGCCGAAGCTGGACAGCCTTTTTGTGGCTCCATGACCTTGCCTTGCTGTTTGCCTCGGAAGGCATATCGACCAACTGTGCCACGATAGATTTCTTTGTGGCGCCAAGCAACACAGGCAAGAGAAGAAGATCTAAACAGAACATATGAACTCTGCTTGGTTATTTCTGCCTCGGCCTTAGTATTTATGTCTTGCTGTGCAAAAGAGGCCTCATCGTTTAACTAAATGTTGGATCGGCAATTTTCGCATCGCCATTACGGTCGCATGCAACCATAAAATCGCGCTAGACGTTGCTCAAGTCGGCGCTTCCCAAAGCCGGAGAAGGCTCCTCAACGCGGTGACAAAGGCCAGCGGCTGGTCGAGCATCAGATGGTGGCGGGCTTGAGGCACGGCAATGATCGGAATGGCTCCTCCCCCCAGTTCACGAACATATGCCACGGAATCCCGGTTGAAGAGCTGGCTCTCCTCGCCGTGAACGATAGCCTTGCGGCCCGGCGCGTTCACTAGGCGCTCGCCGATGGTGAGCCACTCGTCGGGCCGGTTGCTCCTCCGGAACACTTCGGGAGAGAATTTCCACGTCCAACCCTCCCCGTCACGCCGCAGAGAATGAAAGGCCATATAGTCCAAAAGAAATGGCTCACCGACAGGCTGGGGTGGGGAAAGGACGTATCGACTGCGCGCCGCGTCGTAGCTGGGATAGCGACTTTTGGCTTTGTCCGGGTCGCCGGATCCGGGGCTGGCGCGGCGGAGATTCCAATACGCTTGCAAGAGCGCAGGTCGCATGACCATCAGGTCGCAAACCACAATGCCGGAGAAGGTATCGGGCGATTGGGTGACGGCCGTCAACGCTGCGCCAGAACCGAAACTGTGGGCAATGATCGTGGGCTTGTGGCCATCCGCAAACAGTCCAAGCGCTTCGGCAATTTCGCCGAACTCGCGCCCCCTGGCCAAGGGGTCGGCGTGCCCTCGCATTTCGCTGTCGCCCATGCCGGCAAGATCGAAGGCCACCACATCATAATCTTCGGCCAGAAACGGCGCGATGAAGGAAAAGCAGCGGGCATGCGAGAGAAAACCGTGCGTCATCAGTACCTTGGGTTTCGCCCGGTCGCCCCAGCGAAAGTAATGCGCTTTGGCACCCTCGATCTCTACATAGCCTTCCTCGCGCGGCACCCTGAGAGCGGAAACGAACCATTCGGGCAGATGCGAACCATCGCCCGCCCAGAGAGCGTCGATGTCCTCGGGGCAATCTTCAATCTTTACCGCCTCGTTCATATTGTTGGGCCGTCCTTGCGTGTGAGTTTTTCGAAAGCGAAGCCAGCATAGCTGCCGGCCGCCTCTTCGTCGCAGAGCGCGGCATAGCCAGACACGCTCGGAAAATTGATGAGCTGGCGCTTCTTTCCCGGAATATTCGCGCCCATGTACCATGAGGCCGCCTCGGGAAAGAGCGTCATCGCGCCAGCCGCGGCAACCATTTCAGTCCAGCCAGTTTCGGCAGCCGGTTTGCCCTCGAAAAGATCGATGTCCCTCCTACGCAACCAGACCATGAAATCGCAAATCCAGTCGCCCTGTATTTCCGCGCTTGTCGGGCCATTGGCGAAACCCGACGGGCTGAGAGGACCATAAGCGAACAACATGTTGGGAAAACCCGACACCGCCATGCCGAGATAGGCGCGCACACCGTCTTCCCACGCCTGCCAAAGGGGAAGCCCCTCCCTCCCGGTGATGTTCATGTCGATCAACCCGCCACGCCCGGCATCGAAGCCGGTCGCAAAAATGATCAGATCGCATTCGACCTCACCGTCTTCCATCTTGATGGCCTGGGGCTCGATACGGATGATCGCGTTTGCCTTCAGATCGACCAGCGCGACATTATCCTGCTCGAAAATTTCATAATATCCCTGTTCGAGCGAGGGTCTTTTCGTGCCGAAAGGATGCGGCGGCTCCGCAGGCGCAAGTTTCTCAGCCAGAACGGGGTCGATGATCCGCGCGAGAACCTTTTTTGCGCCAGAACTCATAGGCGTAGCGGTTCGCTTCGCGATTGGTCAGTATGTCGGCAAAGTTGTTGTACCAGAATTTGAGGCCGCCCTGCCGCCACAGGGTCTCGAAATGGTTGTTGCGCGTCGTGGCGTCTACATCGAGCGCGGAGATGTCAAGCGACTGGCATTCGAATCCCCCGTTCGTTCGCTTGCGCCGAACAAAAAATGGCGGGATAGCCCTGCTTATCACGCTGCTGAATGTCTTCGGTAAGCCGTTCCTGGCGCATGGGCAGGCCCAGAATAGGAGTCCTCTGAAACAAGGTCAGCTTTTCTGCACATTTGGCGGCCTCCTGCGCGATCTGCACTCCGCTCGCACCAGTGCCGATGACGGCGATCCGGCGGCCCGAAAGATCGATACCCTGTTGCGGCCATCGCGCCGTGTGACACCAATCGCCTTCGAACGCCGCGATTCCTGGCATATCGGGAATATACGGCTTCGATGCGAATCCCAAAGCGGGCAGAAGGAAGTGTGTCGATATTCCTTCCCCGCCCTCAAGCTGCAGGCGCCACCGTCGTCCCTCTTCATCGAACCTTGCGCTTTCGACCCTCGATCCCATCCGCATAAGCGGCCAAAGGCCCAGCGTATCGCAAACATGCCGGAAATAGGCTCTGAGCTCCTTCCATCCGGGAAAGCGCTCGCTCCAGGCCCATGATTTCCAAACCTCGGGTATCGAAAACTCATAGAGCGGTACCTGCGAGTCCACGCGGGCACCGGGATAGCAATTCCAGTACCAAATGCCGCCGGGCTGGGCGGCCGCATCTACCAGCAGCACCTTGAACCCGGCGTCACGCAATTTGTGCAGCAGATAGATGCCGCTGAAGCCTGCACCGACGATCACGGCATCGTAATCGGGAGAGCCAGTCGATCTCACGTCGCGACATTCGATCGTTCGGCAATCGCTTTTGCCGTTGCATAATCGGCCTTGCCGTTCGAGGCTCGCATGGGGATGTCTGTCGGAATTATGGTCTTGGGGGTTTTGTATCCCGCCAAATGTGCGCGCACATGGGTTTTGACCGCTTGTTCGTCGAACTGGGCGTGGTCGTTGAGGTGGACAATCGCGGTTACGGCTTGGCCCCATTTATCATCCGGCACGCCTACGACCAGCGCGTCCCCGATGGCGGGATGGGTCTTGAGCACTTCCTCGACCTCCTCGGGATAAACTTTCTCTCCCGCCGTGTTGATGCAGACGCTTCCGCGGCCGAGCAAGGTAAGGCTGCCATCGGCTTCTACCCGACACCAGTCGCCCGGAATGGAATAGCGCACCCCATCGATCGTGCGAAACGTCTTCGCGGATTTCTCGGGGTCCTTGTAATAGCCTTTGGGGATCGCACCCTTCCGGGCGATAAATCCCGGCACGCCGCTCCCCGGTTCGACTTTCTGGTCGGTTTCGTCGAAAACATCGCAGAACTCGCCGATCCCAAATTTCGCGGTATTCGTGCCGCCCTCCGCAGTGGTGACGGCAAGGCCGAAGCCCAGGCCTTCGGATGCGCCAAAACTGTCCATCAGTACGATTTGCGGAATATGCCGGCACAGGCCGGACTTGACCTCCTTGCTCCACATCACACCGGAAGAGAGGATTGTAACGAGGCTGCTGGTATCCCAGCGGCCAGGGTGGTCGTCGAGCGCGGAAAGCATTGGCTTGGCAAAGGCGTCGCCCACGATCGCTATGCCTTCCACCTTGTGCCTTTCCACCGTATCCCACATTTCCTCGGCATCGAAAGACCATGCCTCCAATGTAACTATCGCGCCGCCAGACATCAGCGTGCCGATCGCAGTGATAAAGCCCGTTCCGTGCATCAGCGGGCAAGAGGAAAGCGTACGCCTGCCCGGGCCTTCGCGGGCGATCAGCGCGACATTCTCTTCGAGTGTCTCTGGAACGGGGCCGAGCAACTTCTGTGCGTCGAGTTGGGCCTTGCGCATGTCATCATGACGCCACATCACGCCCTTGGGCATTCCGGTCGTACCACCCGTATAGATGAAAAGCAGATCGGCGGGCGAGCGTGTAATGCCGAGCGCCGATCCGTCCCCCTCTTGCGCGAGAGTCTCATAGTGGATCGCAAAGGGCGCGATTGAAGACAGCTCGCCAATTTCGACGAAGGTGCGAACCTTCCTAAGCCGGTCGTTGAGTTCGACGATAGTGTCGCGGAATTCCGAACTGTAAACGATGACCTCGCTGTCGGAATCGTCGAAGATATAAAACACCTCTTCGGCCCGATAACGGTAATTGATGTTCACATGCGTCAAACGCCCCTTGAAGCAGGCCGCCATCAACTCGCCATATTCGGGTCGGTTGCGCATATAGAAGGCGACCTTCGCGCCATCGCGGATGCCGCGTTGGCGCAACCCGCGGGCGATATTGTTCGAGCGCGCCGACATCTCGGGCCAGGTGACGATCCGGTCTCCATGTATCAGAGCCGGCGCATCTTCGGGCATGACGGGCTCGATCGCGTCGAGAATATCCCCGAGATTCCAGTCGATCACATTGATTCTCCTCTCTGGACGGGGCCGCAGCATCGGCGCGCACGACTCCCAGTACTATCAGGCTGCTCTCGTCCAACCCTGCAGAGCCGCTGCCTCGGCTCGCACCGCTTCGGGGCCACCCAAGACCTGCCGATCGAAGCCGATCCGTTTGAACCAGTAGTGCAGGCCGAGCAGATCGGTGAACCCCATCCCGCCATGCACTTCAGTGGCGGTGCGGGCGACAAATCGGTGGACGTCGCCCGTGAGGGATTTCGCATGGCAAGCCGCGAGAGATGCATCCTCCGGCAGCGCATCGAAGACATGGGCGGCGTACCAGACCAGCGCGCGGCACGGTTCATGGCGTGCGGCCATTTCGGCGCACATGTGCTTTACCGCCTGGAAGCTGCCGATAGGGCGGCCGAACTGCTCTCGCTGACCAGCATAATCGACCGCCTTTTCAATCATGGCCTGCCCTGCGCCCAAGCTGTCGGCGGCAAGGATCACGCGGCCAGCATCGCGCAGCCGAGCCGATGCTGTGCCGCCGTCGTCGGCAAGCGGATCGGTCTCGACAGCCGCAAAGGACAATTCTCCCACGCTGCGCGTGCGATCGATGGTGGTGAGGCGGGTCGCCTTGAGTCCCGATGCTAGGGCTGGGACGAGGTGCAGCCTGCCACCGGCGTCCGCTACGAGATACGCGTCCGCGCCTTCGAAATCGAGGCAGAACAGGGCGGTGCCGCTAAGCTTCCCTTCGGCGAATTGAACTCCCGCGCCGTCGCGCGCCTGGACCGTCGCGGAAATCGCGACTCCGATACGGGCCTCGCCACGCGCGATCTTCGGAAGCCATTGGCACTTTTGCTTGTTAGTTCCTGCCTCGCTCAGCGCGATCGGGGCGAGAACTACGCTGGCTAGAAATGGCGCTGGTGTGACCGCATAGGCGAGTTGTTCCGCCACGACCGCAGCGTCAAGAAGGGTCATGCCTAGGCCACCATGCTCTTCGGGGACAAGCATGGCTGGGACCGCCAGATCGTGGAGGGCTCCGAAAATAGTGTCACTTAACGGGTTGTCGCGCCCGGCACATTCGCGGACATGCTCAAGCGGGGAGGTATCGGCAAGACACCGCGCAACCGCGTCGCGCAGTATCTGCTGATCCTGCGAAAGGCCGAAGTCCATCACGCCGCTCCCTGCCTGTCGGTCTGCATGCCTGCAGCTCCCTTCGCTTCGTCGGAAATCCGCGCCAGCTTCGGCTCGCGCGGCATCTCGAGGCCACGTTCGGCGATGATGTTCTTCTGGATCTGCGCGGTGCCGCCACCTATTATGAGGCCGAGTTGGAACATATAGTTCCATTGCCAAGCCCCTCCGTCTCGTTCCCGCGGGCTGCGGTGATACAAAATGCCCATCTCGCCCATCGCGTCGATCGCCAGCGCAGAGATCTGATGCGCGACCTCGCAACTCTGCAGTTTGACGATCAGCTTCGCCATGCCGCCAGGCTCGCCCTTGAGGCTGTTCGATAGAATGCGCATTCCATTACATTTCATCGCCGTCACTTCGGCCTGGAGCGCCACCAGCCGGTCGCGCAGGACCGCATTGTCGATCGCCCGACCTTCGCCGATGGATTCCTGCTGCATCAGGCCGATCAATGCCTGCAGTCGGTTCTCGAGTGCGTCGGGATCGCCCAGCATTCCGCGCTCGTGGCCAAGCGTTGCGTTCGCGACGAACCAGCCCTGTCCTCGCTGGCCGACGATCTGGTCCACCGGAACCCGCACATTAGTAAAGAATGTCTCGTTGAACTCGGCGTGACCGGTCATCGTCTTCAAGGGGCGTACCTCGATCCCCGGTATGTCCATCGAGAAAATCAGATAAGAGATACCGCTATGCTTCGAGGCCTCGAGTTCGGTCCTCACAAGGCAAAAGATCATGTCGGCTTGCTTCGCGGTGCTGGTCCAGATTTTCTGGCCATTTATAACGAATTCTCCATTCTCGATGCGCGCGCTGGTTTTGAGGTTGGCGAGGTCCGATCCCGCACCCGGTTCAGAATAACCTTGGCACCACACGATTTCACCCGTCAGCGTTGGCGCGATCCACCGCCGCTTCTGCTCTTCGGTGCCCAACTCGAGCAAGGTGGGCACGAGCATCGAGATGCCCTGATTCCCCAGGCCACTCGCAACGCCGGCTCGCGAAAAACTCTTCCGCGATAATGCGCGATGTGAGGATATCCGGGTCCGCTCCGTAGCCGCCATATTCGGTCGGTATCGTGCGCGCGGTATAGCCGCGCTCGATCAACAGCTTCTGCCATCGGATAGCCTCGGCCGAGGGCCGGGAGAATCTTATAGCTGAGGGTGGAGCAAGATGTCTGTGCGCATTGATGAAGGTGCGCATCTCCGCGCGGAACGCATCATACTCTGGGCCATATTCGAGATCCATATCGGCTCTACCCTTCACGCGGACGAAAGACGGGCAGGCGAAAGTCCCCTCCGATCAGCTCGAAAGCGAGATCGACCGGCAGATCGAGCGCGAGTCTGTCACGCTCGCAATCCACGAGGCGCGTGGCCATGCGCACGCCTTCCTCAAGTTCCACCACGGCAGCCACGAACGGGACGTCGGCGGCAAAAGCGGGGTGCAGCGCCTGATGGGTCACGGTCCAGGAAAAAAAGCGTGCCCTTGCCGCTGCTGGGTTCCCAGGAATAGTCTGGCGAGCCGCATCGTGCACACATGTAGCGAGGCAGGTGGCGAAAGATGCCGCAACTTCCGCAACGCTGGAAATAGAGTTGACCGTCCTGGCACAGCCTCCAGAACTCCTGTTCGATCGGGTCCTGCGGCCGCGGCCGCGGCTTGGCCGGCGTTGCCTGCGCGGAGGGCCGCGCCTTGGGAGGCACATCATGCTCGTCGCTCATGCAAACCTCCTGAGGATCGCGATGCTGCCATCGCCAAGGTCTCCCCAGCCTGTCACAAGGCCGGTCTGGGCTCCGATCACTTGACGCTCGCCGCAGTCATGGCGCAGCTGTCGTACTGCTTCCACAACATGGTTGAGACCCCAGACATGCGCCTCGCTAAGCAAGCCGCCATGGGTGTTGATCGGTAAGCGCCCGCCCAGCTCGATCTGGCCATTGGCGACAAATTCGGCCTGCGCGCCAGGCTCGCAATATCCGAGCGCTTCGAGCTGCAGCAGAACGATATAGGTGAAACAATCGTAGATCTGGAGGAAGTCCATGTCGTCGCGCGTGACGCCCGCCATATCGAATGCGCGCGGGGCGGCATCTCTGAGGCCGATCTTGAAGGGGTCGGGGCGGGAAGGGATGTCGTCGGCGGGATAGGGATGGCCTTCGGCCGCGCCGGCGATGCTGACGGGCACATGCGGCATGTCTTTGGCACGGTCCATGCGCGAGAGGACGACAGCACAGGCGCCATCGGTCTCGAGGCAGCAATCGTAGAGGCGAAACGGCTCAGATATCCAGCGCGCCGAATAATAGGTTTCCGCGTCGAGTTCGCGGCCATAGGTAAAGGCGCGTGGATTCAATTGCGCATGACGGCGGCAGGCGAGCGCCACGGCCGCCATGGCATCTTCGCCAACGCCGTAGAGCTTCGAGTGACGGGTCGCCAGCCAGGCGTACATCTGCACCGGCAAGAATACGCCGTAGGGGCTGTAGTAGCCTTGGATCGTATTGGTCAGGGTGTTCATGTTCATCGGCCGGGTGGGCGGGGCGCCCGGCTTAGGTCTGAGAGCGGAATAGCCGTTCCAGCCCAGTGTCACGAGCACATGATCGCATAGACCACAGGCGATCGCCATGGCGGCATTCTGTAGTGCCGTTGTCGGGCTGGCGCCGCCCATGTGCACGGTTGCCGCATAGCGCAGCACATCAATGCCCAGATTGGCGGCCATCTCCTCCGACGTCGTATAGATTGGCGGCGGCACCATGCCGTCGATATCGGAGGGTTTCAGTCCAGCATCCGCGATGGCCCGGCGCGAGGCGGTGAGCATCATTTCCACTGCAGTCCGCTCGGTGCCCTTGACGAAATCGGTCTGGCCGACCCCGGTGATTGCTGCCTTGTCGGCAAAGGAAAGGGTGGATGAAAGATTCATGCCGCGTCCCTGTCTCGCTCGCCGGTCAGAAATGAGTTCCGGCGCCGGCCAATGCTCTCTCCGCGCCCTCTATAAGGTCGCGCATCACGACTGCCGCTGGGCGGATCGCATCGATCAGACCAATCCCCTGGCCTGCGAAGCCGGGCATGATGTCCTTGCGTGCGGCCTTGATGCCAGAAGCCATGACAGGCCCCGAAACCATCGACTGATAAGGCATCGGAAGCGGCTCTTTGCCGGCCGCCACCCAAGCATCGGCCCATTTGTTCCGAATCATCCGGGCAGGCTTGCCCGTTAGCGATCGGCTGACCACCGTATCGGCATCGCCGCTTTCGGTGATGGCTTCTTTCTGAAATTGTTCGATACCTGCTTCGTCGGTTGCGAGGAACGCCGATCCGATCCACGCCCCCTGGGCGCCGAGCATCATCGCTGCGGCGACTCCGCGACCATCGGCTATTCCTCCCGCACCGATTACGGGAACACGATCGCCGACTGCATCAACCACTTGCGGAATCAGCGAGAAGGTTCCGACAGGAGAGTTGTGGCCGCCGCCGTCGTGACCCTGCGCGACGATCAGGTCGATACCCGATTCCACTACCTGCAGGGCGTGCTTGACCTTTCCGATCACCGCCATGACCTTGGTGCCATTGGCATGAAGGCGTTCCATCCACGGTTCGGGATTGCCAAGGCCTGCGGCATAGACCGGCACTTTTTCTTCGATGATTACTTCCATCTGCGCTTCGAAGAACTCCCGCGAGAACAGCTGCAGTCCGCCCTTGCCCATGTCCGGGGCGCCCGCCGCGCGCATCGCCGTGGCGGCGTCCACTGCGGGCAAATGCTCGCGCTCCATGAATTCGCGGGTGAACTCCTGATATTCGCCGAGCAAAGCCAGGGGGTTTTCTGCTACACCTCCGCTCTCCGGCGCCGAACCGCGCCTGACAGACGCCGGCAGCAAGGTATCGACCCCAAAAGGCATGTCGGTCATCTCGCGGGTTTGCCTGATCCAGCTACGTAACTGGTCGGGCGAGCATGCGGCAGCGCCGAGAACACCAAGTCCGCCTGCGTTCGACACCGCGGCAGCGAGTGCAGGCACGCTCGCCCCGCCCATTCCAGCCAGAAGAATCGGATATTCGATCCCGAGAATTTTGCAAACAGGGCTCTTCAGCGCCATTATCCTACCCTCTCCGTTCCGCGCCCGATCAGACGCAATTTTCTAAATCTGCCCCCACCTGACACGCTGGGATACAAGCTCGGGGCTTCGCTCTGCCAGATAGGACGCGGATCCCGAGACGAGCCGGGCCATGGCCTGACGCGCCGCTTCGGAATCCCCGGTGCGTACTGCTTCGAGGACACGGCGGAGGAATCGCAATTGGACCGCTCGCTCCTGCGCCGAATAGCCAAGTGAGTGAGAGAATTCGCGCGTAATTAAATGCAGCGTCGACGTTAATAGCCCGAACAATGGATTGCCGCTGGCCCAGCCGAGAAGGTCATGAAAACGACGGTTCAGTTCCTCGAACTGGCCTCCGGCTTCATTTCGTTCCAGCTCTTTGAGGCAATCGGCGAGTGCGCTCAGGTCGCCGGTAGTCGCGCGCTGCGCGGCGTAGGCGGCAACATCCGCGGCGATCGCTTCGCGTAGTTCGAGCAGGCCTCTGAGGTCGGCGTCCATGAAATGCAGAATTAGCGAGAGACTGTTTGCAAAGTCGCCGGTCTGCGGACGCGCAACCACCGGACCGCCGCTACGGCCCAGCTGAAGATGGATAACGCCCTGGAGCTCAAGGAAGCGGAGCGCTTCGCGCAAGGTCGCTCGCGCGACATCATATCGCGCAAGCATTTCTTCCTCACGCGGCAACCTGTCGCCCGGGGCGTGTGCACCTGCCTCGATATCGCGAACGATGTGCTGGGCAAGCGAGAGTGCGCGCTTAGCTTTCTTCGCGTTTTCGACTTTCAGCAACATCACTCTGTCTCACCCCTGTCACGAAGCCTTATAAGATTTAAGTTCCGTTTATGTCCATGGGCGTGAGATAAAAATGTTTCAGATGCAAAAAAATGATAAAACCTTATAAGCATTATTGACTGAGCCTGAGAAGGGATTTACGATTTCAAGTAGGGCAATTGTGCTGTTATCGACGAAGGGCGCGACATGGATACCGACATGGTGGAGCCGAATATCCGCGAAAAGGTCGCTTTCATCCCGATCGACGAGATTGATGTTGCGCGTCCGAGCCTTTTCCAGAAAGACACGGTCGGCCTGTTCTTCGAGCGGCTTCGCCGAGAGGAGCCGGTCCACTACTGCCGCGAAAGCTATGTCGGACCATATTGGTCGATTACAAAGTTCGACGACATCATGGCCGTGGACACCAACCATAAGGTATTTTCGTCAGAGGCGAAGCTCGGCGGTATCGCCATCGAGGACATGCACTCGGCGAAAAGCGCGCTTGAACTTGAAATGTTCATCGCGATGGACCCACCAAAGCACAACCAGCAACGAAAGGCCGTTACTGGTGCGGTCGCGCCGTCCAACTTGCTGCTGCTTGAGCCAACTATCCGCGAACGAGCATGCCAAATCCTCGACGACTTGCCGGTCGGCGAAGATATTGATTGGGTTGATAAGGTGTCGGTCGAATTGACCACAATGACCCTTGCGACTCTGTTCGACTTCCCGTGGGAGGAACGCCGCAAGCTCACGCGCTGGTCCGACGTCACAACGGCCGCCCCTGAAACTGGGATCGTCGCATCCTATGAGGCGCGGCGCGCAGAGCTGATCGAATGCGCAATGTATTTCAAGGGTCTGTGGGAGCAGCGCATCAATGCGGAGCCGAAGAATGACCTGATCTCCATGATGGCGCATTCTCCGGCGACACGGGACATGCCCTTCCTGGAGTTTCTGGGCAACCTCTTGCTGCTTATCGTGGGTGGCAATGACACCACGCGCAACTCGATCAGCGGTGGTGTCCTGGCACTGAACCAGAACCCGGACGCGTATTTGAAATTGAATAACGATCCTGGGCTCATCACTAGCATGGTGCCAGAGATCATCCGCTGGCAGACACCGCTGACCCATATGCGCCGCACGGCGCTGCAAGATTGGGAGATCGGCGGCAAGAAGATCAGAAAAGGCGACAAGGTTGTGATGTGGTACCTGTCGGGTAACCGCGACGAGACGGTCATCGACAGGGCGGACGAGTTCATCATAGACCGTAAGAACCCACGGCATCATCTGTCTTTCGGCTATGGCATTCATCGCTGTATGGGCAACCGGCTCGCAGAACTGCAACTACGGATCATCTGGGAAGAGATCCACAAGCGGTTCGCGAAGATCGAAGTGACCGGTGAACCCGAGCGCCTGTTCTCGAACCTAGTGCGAGGGATTACGAAACTGCCGGTGAGGCTCCACGCCCGCTGATTGGCTGATTCAAAAAAAAGCGGAGCTTGATATGGTCAAAGTGACGTTCGTTTCCAGCGATGGAACGCGGAGGGCAGTCGACATAGCCGAAGGTGAGACAGCGCGCGAAGCGGCGCTGTTCAACGATGTGCCGGGCATCGACGGTGATTGCGGCGGGGTGTGCGCTTGTGCAACCTGCCATGTGTTTGTGGATCCGGCCTGGATCGACAAGGTCGGCCGCTTGGCCGAAGGCGCTGCGGAGGCAGACCTCCTGCAGTTTGCGGAAGGGGCGAACGAATATAGTCGCCTCGCTTGCCAGATCCCCATCGAGCCCTTGATGGAAGGTCTGATTCTGCATGTTCCCGAGCAGCAATACTGACATGCCTGCGTGACGCGTGTTTCACACGACGCTCGACTGTCTGAAATCGCGAGTAGAGCTCAACCAGGAGGTACTTGCTACCTTTCAGAGGTTCCACATCAAATGGCGGATCTGTGCTGACCTAGCTCTCGTGCGCCCGCGAGTCGAGGGGGGCGTGCCAACAGTGCCTTTCAACTTAAAATTTCATACGCTGCGCCGTATCCTGCGTTGGCGGGAATAGTGAGGATGTTCTTGCCGTCTCGCTGGATGACTTCTGGAAGGACCGGCACGATTTCGCGAGCCTTGGCCCGCGCGACGCAATCGTCTGCGCTCGCAGCTTCGGCTAGCAGTTGCAGGTTCAATCGCGTGGGAAAGATGATCGTTCGTTCACCGCTGACACCCAGTTTCAGGGCTTTGCTTGGCGAAAGCCATTCCGCATCAACGGTTTCATATCCATCACATGCTGCGATCTGGCGCTCTGGGGCGCGAACGACGAAGAAATGAGTGTCGAAGCGCTTTTGCATAAAGCTGGGCGTGATCCACCGCGCGAACTCGCTCAGGCGATCAAGGCGCAGTTGCACATCGGCCTCGCGCACAATGTCGAAAAAATTCGCGCTCGCCTCGCTCGACGGCTTTGCGGCTTTCAAGATCGCAAATATCCTCGAACTCGCTACCGTCGCGATGATCGGCCAGCAGGATGCCTGCTTCCTCAAAGGCTTCACGAATCGCGGCAATCCGAAGGGTGCGCTGCGTAGGATCTAGCGTTTTCCAGCCCCTGCAATAATCGGCCCATTCAGGCGCTTCATCGGCAGCAGAAGGCTTTCCACCGGGAAAGACCAGCGCGCCGGATGCAAAATCGATCTGGTGATGCCGCTTGACCATCAGCACCTGGAACTCCGGCTCGTCGCGAAGCAACAGCATGGTGGCTGCGGGGACCGGATCGACTGGCTTCTGCAGTGTCATCATAAACTCCAGTTCTCAGTTGGCCTGATATTGGACGCTGGCCCGTTCAAGCTGAGCAACGATCTTATCGCCATTTGCGCAGAAGAACCAACCCGGCAAGAGCCACTGCAACACTTGCAAGCACCCAGGATTGATTCGCAAGCAGCGCCGCGGAGACGATAAGTGCGGCCGCCACAGGACCTTTGACAGGCTGGCTCGCGCGGCGAATGGCTGCGAGCTTCTCAAAACTTGCCGGATCAATCTGGACAGGCACATGCCCGGACTTGGCTATAGCGGCGGCGTTATCGAGAAGGTCAGGCATGATCGCCGCTAGGGCGAGGAGTTGTCGGCGAACTTTTTTTTAAATTGGCGCGATTCCTGCCAAGGGAGAATCTTTCTGCGAACAGCTCCAACATGATGGGGCGTGTTTCCTCCCCGATATTATAGTCAGGCGCAAAGGAACGCGCAAACCCTTCCGCCGTGAGCAATGTTCGAAGAAGGATCGCCAGATCAGGCGGAAGTGCGAGCTGATAGTCTCGCAGGAGATCGAACACGCGGCTGAAAATATGCGAGAACTCAATCCCCGAAAGGACGGTTCCTCTGAATTCACCTATCAGCTGGTCCAAATTCTGGGTGAGCCCATCACGGTCAACTTTTGGATTTCCGGCCCATTCGAGCAACACGTTCGCGACGTCGGCTGTGTCCTCGTCGGCTATAGCCATGACAAGTCGCACCAGCTCCTCGCGTCTCGCCTTCGTGAGAGTGCCGACCGATCCAAAGTCGATAAAGCCCACATCCTGTTCCCCGATAAGGAAAACATTGCCCGGATGCGGATCGCCATGGAATTCGCCATTCAGAATGATCATGCGCAGGACTGCATTCGCATATTGTCTCGCGAACGCCGCCACGCGTGGGTCGGTCGAGCCGGCCTCGAGCGCAGACGCGGGCGTTCCATACAGCCGCTCCTGGACGTTGACCCGTATCCCCGTCAGTTCCCAATGAATTGTTGGAGTCTTGATCCCAAGCGTGTCAAGATAGCCACCGATACGCTCGCATGCACGAGCTTCGGCTGCCAGATCCATTTCCCAGGCAAGATTTCTGCCAAAGGTTCGCAGGAACTCTACGGGGCGATAGCGGGCGATTTCAGGGGATCGATCCTCGGCAACGGCGGCGAGGCGCGTCAGCAGCCGCACATCGGCCTCCATTCGCGCAGCAGTGCCCGGACGCCGCACCTTTATGATAACGCCGGCGCCGTCGAGCAGCGAAGCAGAGTAGGTCTGCGCTACCGAAGCCGAAGCCAGTGGTTGTTCATCGAATTGGGTGAATTCCCCTCGCCAGTCAGCTCCCCAGCTTGCGGCAAGGATGGGCTCGATTTCTTCGAATGGCACCGGAGAAACCTGATCGTGGAGCGTCGCGAAGGCAGCAATCCAGGACCTGGAAAACAGATCGCTGCGCGTCGCCAGCAGCTGTCCAAGCTTTATTCCGACCGGACCAATGTCGCGCAGGAGTGCGACGACCGCCGCCGGCCGCAATTCACCTGGATCGATTGAATTGGCAGGATGCGGAATGACGCCGAGCGCGCCCGCCAGGCTTTTGGCGCCGTGCCGGACAAGAATCTGTCCTATCTCGGCGGCGCGTGCGATGTCTCCTATCGGTTTATCTCGGAACCCAGGCATATGTCCTATTCCGCATCGGTCCGGCTCTGATCGAGATTCGACGCAATCCGCACAAGAATGTCCAGCAACGTCCGTTTTTCGTCGCGCGTGGCGTTCCGCCATAAGACCCTATGCAGCCCGTCCGCGGATTCTCTCAGTTGGGGCAACAACCTGTCGAGCTCCTGGGTCAGGATGAGCTGCCATGCCCGGCCGTCCGTTTTTGGCTCGTCGCCTTTCCATCAATCCTTTCTCACAAAGGCCAGCGACGGCTTGACCGATCGTGGCGGATTCCAACTCTAGTCGCTTGGCAATTCCGGCCTGCGTCAACGATGGTTCGCGGAGAAGTTGTCCGATGATGCGCCACTGCGTCTGATTGAGGCCGCTCTTGGCAATCCGTGCGTCATAAGCGCGCCTCGCCCCCCGACTAATCTCGTCCATCAAATATAGCATACGGTCGTCGTCGGTGAGGGCGCCTTCGCGAAGCCGTGGCGGCATTGTGTCGAGATTTGCGTTCATACCGCTGCCTAGTCCGTTTCGTGGGAATGCCAAAACGCAAATTACTAAACGATTTTACTAACTGGATGGAACGGTCTACGCCACGCCATGAAGCGACTTAGCACATGTCCAAAATCCTTCGAAAGAGGCAGATGACCGACGAACCAAATGAGCGGGAACAGGATCGCGCGCCCGCATCCAGCCTGAAATCGCAACCCAAATTTCGCCTCATCCTCATCATAGCCATCACTGCTGCGCTGATTGCAGGTGGTTGGTGGTATTACAGGCATGTCACCTACGGGCAGTACATGCAGTCGACCGACAACGCCTATGTCGCGGCCGACAGCGTTGTGGTTTCATCAAAAGTGGCCGGATACGTGGACGCGGTGCTCGTCTCTGAGAACGGGCGGGTCAGTCCCGGCGAGGCGCTCGTGCAACTAGATGTGCGAGATTATAGAGCCCAGGCGCAACAGGCGCGTGCGCAGATTGCGGCGACGCTGGCCGGCGCCGACACAATCCGCTCGCAAGTAACCGAACAGGACTCAGCGATTCGACAGGCGCGGGCCCAACTCGCCGCCAAGCGCGCGGCGCTCGACCTCGCCAATGAGCAGGTAGCGAGGTATCGCCCCCTCGCCGCGACCGGTGCGGAGCCGCGAGAAAAAGCTTCAACAATATGAGACACAGGCGCAGCAAGCGCACGCCGACTTTGTTGCTGCCCAGGCAGCAGTCTCTGCCGCCAACGGTCGGAGGGCCACCTTGTTCAAACAGATCGACCAGACCGAAGCCCAAGCTGACGCGGCCCGCGCGCAGCTGGAAGCGGCCGACCTAGATGTCACATCGACCCTGCTGCGAGCCAGCAAGGGAGGTCGCGTTGGCGATCTAACAGTAAGGGTCGGCCAATTCGTTCAGCCCGGCCAGCGATTGATGACGGTGGTTCCGGTAAACGAAATCTACGTCATCGCTAATTTCAAGGAGACGCAGGTCGGCCTTTTGCGGGCGGGGCAACCGGTCAAGCTCGAGGTCGACGCACTTCCCGACTTTGAGATTGCCGGACGCGTTGAGAGCATCTCCCCCGGAACCGGAGCAGAATTTTCAATCCTGCCGCCCGAAAACGCCACAGGGAATTTCACCAAGATTGTTCAGCGGATAACGGTTCGTATCGCGATAATAGCCTCGCCCAAAGTGCGTCGTCTGCTCGTCCCGGGCATGTCGGTTGTGGCAGTTGTCGACACGCGAAATGCTGCCGGAGAGCTGAAAGAGATCTCGAGTACCGACAAATGACCGCCGAGTTGGCATCGAACAGCGCCTCTGGTACTCCGACTGCAGACAGGCGGAATGCCGATATCACCGCGTGGATAGCGGTCGCAGCGGGCGCACTTGGCGCCATGCTCGCAACACTCGATATCTCTATCGTCAATTCCGCGCTTCCGGTGATCCAGGGCGAAATCGGAGCCAGCGGCACCGAGGGAACCTGGATTGCCACCGCATTTCTCGTAGCCGAAATAGTGGTAATTCCGCTTAGCGCCTGGCTTGAACGCCTTTTTTGGACTGCGAAATCTGCTCATCATTGCGGTTTCCGCGTTCACCGGCTTTTCAATTCTTTGCGGTATGGCGACCGACCTCACGACCATGATCATCGGTCGCACGGGTCAGGGTTTCATGGGTGGTGCGCTGATACCGACTGCGATGACCATCGTGGCGAAAAGATTGCCGCCCCATCAACAGCCGATCGGCATGGCGCTGTTCGGCATGACAGTGATTCTGGGTCCGGTCATGGGGCCGCTGATCGGTGGCTGGCTGACCGAAAATTTGAGCTGGCACTATGCCTTCTTTGTCAATGTTCCAATCTGCGCTGTGCTGCTGCTGCTGCTATTCGTCGGGCTTCCTCACGAAGAGCCGAAGTGGGAGTATCTGACCGATGCTGATTGGGCGGGCATTGCCGGCCTGATTCTGGGGTTGGGCGCTTTGACTGTGTTGCTTGAGGAGGGGCATCGCGAGGAATGGTTTGAATCCGCTCTTATTCGCTGGCTGGCCCTCATTGCCGTCATCGGTTTCGCTTCACTGATCTACGGGCAGCTGAATGCGTCCAAGCCCGTCCTGAAACTCCGCCTCCTTCTCAATCGCCAATTCGGAAGCGTTGCGGTGATGGCTCTCGCCTTGGGAATGGTGATGTATGGTTCGACCTACGTCATTCCCCAATTTCTTGCGATCATATCGGATTATAACGCTTTTCAAACCGGGCTCGTTATATTTTGGATGGGTATTCCGGCCTTTGTGCTTATGCCGATCCTGCCCTTAATGATCCGTAGGCTCCACATCCGCATTGCCGTCGGAGTCGGAATGCTTCTGATGGCGGCCAGCTGTTTCGTCAGCATAAGCCTCACCGCGGAATCCGGGGGCGCCGTATTCATCGAAAGCCAGCTTATTCGGGGCGTTGGCATGATTCTGTCCATGATGTTCCTGAACCAGGCTACCGTAGCCTCAGTGGCAAATACAGATGCTGGCGATGCCTCCGGTATTTTTAACGCCGCTCGAAATCTCGGAGGATCTTTCGCTTTGGCCGGACTGGCTTCGTTTCAGGACCAGCGGATCTGGCACCATAGCCGGCGCATGGAAGAAACGCTGAATGCCAACAGTGTTTCGCTCCAGATTTATCTTGATGAACTCGCGAAAAAGCTTCGGCGGGATGGAGGGTGCCATGTCGATGCTAGGCCGGACCATCCAGCGGGACGCGTTCGTAATGACCTACAATGATGTGTTCTTGGCGATGGGCGTCCTAACCTTGATGACCGTTCCTTTGGTCATCTTTTTTGAAGCCGCTTCCCAGGAATGTTTCCCTTTCGATGCACTGAGCCTGATATGATAAAAAAAATCTGTAATATCGCTTCTCGCCTCGTTTCTGCTGGCCGGTTGTGTCGCGGGCCCAGACTACGCCGGGCCTCCAGAAGTATTCTCGGCGAACCGAAATGACGGCTTTGTCCGTGCCGGCGGTAACGTCAGCGATGCCGAGCCCGAGCTGGCAGATTGGTGGCTCCTTTTGAACGATCCGGAATTGAACAGGCTTATCGAGGCCGCGTTATCGGACAATCCTTCGCTTCAGGCTGCGCAAGCGCGGATCGCGCAGGCGCGGGCATCCGTGAGACAGGAGAAGGCCGGAAGATTTCCGACGCTTGGAACCCAGGCGACGGCTATTCAGGGCCGCTTGCCGGGCCTTGATATTCAGAACAGTGCCCCGCCTTCGGCGAGCGCGCCTGTTAGTCCGCAGGGACAGGCGGATGATAGCCTCAGTGTCTACAATCTCGGGCTCAACGCTAACTGGGAGCTGGATTTCGCAGGAGGAACGCAGCGACGGATCGAGGCCGGCAACGCTCAGGCAGCGGCAGCGGTTGCCAATGTGGAGGATGCCAAGGTCCAGCTGACCGCCGAAGTCGCCAATGCCTATGTCAACCTGCGCGAGGCCCAGTTTCGAGCCAAAGCGTACCGAACCGAGTGCGAGTTGCAGCATCAAATCCTCTCGCTAACCTATCAACGGTATCAGCAAGGCGTTTTGCCCCTGTTCCCTCTCGGCAATGCAAATGCCGAGCTCGAGTTGCTCAAGTCTCAGCTCGCCGAGGCCGAAGCTGACACGGCGGTATTGCTCGATGCGCTTGCCATTCTAGCTGGACAGATCCCAGGGACAACGGACGAAGCGCTGAAACAGATCTTCGATGTTCCCCTCCCGCCGGAACAGGTCGCCGTGGGCGACCCCTCCAACCTTGTCGCACGTCGGCCCGACATCCGCGCGGCCGAACGCAGCCTGGCGGCAGCAACGGCTCGGATCGGTGTTGCGGAGGCTGCACGATTTCCGAAGCTGTCATTCATGGGAATCTTGGGACTTGGCGGAACGTCGCCAGACGATCTCTTTGATGTGAGCAACCCGTCAATTCTCGCTATTCCGCAGCTGCAGTGGAACTTCCTCGATTTCGGAAGGGTCGATGCCTCGGTCGATCAGGCGAGCGCCGCCCGTGCCGAGGCGGTTGCCAACTATCGACAGACAGTGCTTTCTGCACTTCAGGACGCCGAGCGCTCGTTGTCGCGCTTTGGCCAGCAGCGCTCTGCCCTGGTGGCGTTCGCGCAGATCAAGTCCCAGGCAGATGGCGCAGCCGATCTTGATCGACAACGATTTGCCGGCGGAGTGATCTCGCGCGCCGACCTAAATCGCACGCTTCGCAAACAGCAGCAGGCGGCAACCGACCTCGTCCGGGGAAAGGCGGCGCTCACGCTGTCATGGATCGCCCTGCAAAAAATCACTCGGCCTGGGATGGCAAGTGCAAGCAAAGATTTAATGTCACCTACGAGTGTCGTTAATATGAACCCCAAGGTGCGATATCGGTTCAGAAAGAATCTCATAGGGATTTCACCTGACAATTTTATCTAACCTTAGCAAGAGTATCCTGTGCTTATTCAAACGATCTGTCGGCCGATTTGTGCGCAGCATACTCCTTGCAAGCGACCTGATATAACGCTACGCTGACGTTTACATAATGTCATTGAGGCAAGGCGCGATGTGTGGATCGGCATGGTTAAATGTGTGGGGTCAGTGGTCCCGCTTGCTGGCATGATCCGCTCGACGACGGGCTATGGGAGAGGAAGTTGCCACGGGCGATCCGCTCTCCCGACACCGGTTGGAGACTTGCTGCGATGAATGCGCGCACAGCACCGAACATCTTCGTTCGCGAAGGAGATGGCATTTCAACGTTGGTCGTTGAAGGTGACTGGACAGCGATTTCGATCGCAGGCCTTTCCGGGCATGTTCTGAGTCCCTCGAACCTCTCCTTCTCAAGCGACTTCGGAAACCTGGGAAGGATAGACAGCGCAGGCGCGCTCGCCATCCTGACTCTCGCACCCAATGCGGCATTTACCGCAGACCTGCCCGCCAATCTTGCTGATCTGTTCGCGCTGGTGGGCTCGGCCATGGCCGACCGCGATGTCCCGTCTATCAAAACTCCCCCATTTCACGTGCGTCTTGGCCAAAAAGTTTATCGAGCTGTCCAGGAAATCGGCGCAAGCGCTCGATTTCTCGGGCAACTTGAGGTGGCGCTCATGAAATCTCTTGCACATCCCAAAAAGGATGCGACTGATCGCACTGGCGTCGTCAATTCAGAAGGCCGGCTTCGATGCGCTGCCACTCATAGCGATCATGACATTCTTTATCGGCGCAGTAGTGGCTCTCATAGGAAGCGATCTGCTCAAGACATTGGGTGCATCGGAACTGGTCGTCGAACTGGTTGGCATATCCGTCCTCCGCGAGTTCGGCGTCCTCATTCCCGCGATACTACTTGCCGGTCGGTCCGCTTCCACTTTCGCGGCCCAGATCGGCGCAATGCGAATGAATCAAGAGACGCAGGCAATGAAGGTGATGGGCATCGACCTGTTCGACGCGCTGGTTGTGCCACGCGTATTGGCATTGCTTGTAATTATGCCCCTCCTGGCGATTGTTGCCATGCTGGCTGGGTTGGCCGGCGGGCTTGTCGTCAGCTGGGGCATACTCGACGTGAGCCCGACATATTTCGCCGAACGACTCTCGGCTGCGGTCGATATCCGACACTTCTGGGTTGGAATGGCAAAAAGTACCGGTGCTGGCCATTGTGATTGCGCTTGCCGGATGTCGCCACGGCCTTTCGGTACGCGGAGATGTTGAGGATCTGGGCGGGCGGGTGACCGTCGCCGTTGTCCAAGCGCTATTCGCAATCATCCTTCTGGATGCCGCCTTTGCAATTCTCTTCAACGTGCTCGAAATATGATTTGCGATCCGGACGTCGTTATTCGGGTGGAGAATCTTAAAAACCCGATTTGGCGATCACATTATCCACCAGGATTTGAACCTAGAAGTCCATCGTGGCGAGATTCTTGGTGTCGTCGGAGGGTCCGGTAGTGGAAAATCCGTCCTGATGAACACCATTTTGGGCCTGATTGCGCCTAGCCATGGGACAATCGAAATCTTTCAGAAAAAAAATTGGGAGTCGCTTTGATCGTACGGAAATTAATCACCGAATTGGCGTCATGTTTCAAAATGGCGCGCTTTTTTTCTTCTCTTAGTGTGCAAGAAAATGTCGAGGCTCCTCTCATCGAACATACCCGTCTTAGAGAGCCGTGGCTCGAGGCCGTGGCTCTGATGAAAATCGGCCTTGTCGGACTCGATGCCGAGGTGGGCCGGCAAATGCCCGCTGAACTTTCAGGCGGAATGCGAAAACGTGTAAGCGTAGCGAGGGCCTTGGCGCTCGATCCAGAATTGCTGTTCCTTGACGAACCCACTTCGGGCCTCGACCCGATCGCAGCCGCGGAATTTGACCAGCTGATACGGACGCTGAGCGACACGCTGGGGCTTACTGTCGTGATGGTGACCCATGATCTCGACAGCCTGTATTCCATCAGCGACCGCGTGGCCGTGGTTGCGGATCAGAAAATTGTCGAGGTTTCGCCAATCGCGGAACTTGAGAGGTCTGACCATCCTTGGATCAGGGCGTTTTTGGGAGGGCGGGCGGAGCGCGCCAAGGAAAGGAACCGCTAATGGAACGCGACGCGAACTACGGTCTGATTGGGGGCCTGACGCTGGCTCTGCTAGCGGCGGCTTTCGGCTTCATCCTCTGGCTCGGTCAATCCCAATTCGCGCGTGATTTCGACGAGTATCGGATCATTTTCGATGGTCCTGTCCGCGGGCTGAGCGAGGGAGGCGAGGTGCAGTTCAACGGAATTCCGGTGGGAGAAATCACGCGTATTAGTCTTGATCCCAGAAATCCAAACAGGGTGCTTGCAGGAGTGCGCCTGCGCGAGGATACGCCTGTGCGCGTCGATTCTACCGCCGCGACGGAGTCGCAAGGCATAACCGGCGGAAGCTACATCCAGATCAGTGCGGGGACGCCCTCTAAGCCGTTGTTGAAGGAGGTTTCCAAGGAAGCGCTCCCAGTGATTAAGGCGGAAAAAAAGTTCGCTACAATCCCTGATGGATGGAGGTGGCGCATTGTTGGCGGATGCTTCGCAGGCCCTGGAAAGGGTCAACCGGACCTTGTCCGACGAGAATATCGAAAATGTTTCGGCTGCTATTGCGAATGTAACAGCTACCACGGCGGAATTGCGATCTAGTCGCGGAATGTTCAGCAAGGCTGAACAAGCGTTTGCACGCCTGGACCGGGCGGCGGCCGATATCGAGGCCGCGGCCGCATCGGCGCGCACGACGATCGATGGCGACGGTCGCAAGACGTTTGCCGATGTCTCGGCAGCCGCTCGAGATCTTCGAGAGGGGATCGCCGAGGCGAGGGTGGTCATTCACAGGCTTGATGACGCCGCGAGTGGATTGGCGGCGCCCGACGGCTCCGGGATTGCTGCAACTTTGAAATCGCTCGATAGCGCGGCGCAGGAAATCGAGCAGCTCGCCGGCCAGCTACGACGGACCCCTCGTGAAAGGAAGCTCCCCCAATGAAAACGATCTCTGCAAGAATGTTTTTTGCTGATGGGCGCGCTAATTTGCCTTTCTGGTTGCGGGAATATTCTGGGAACTGGCGGCAAATCGACGTTGTACCGGATCAGTAGCACGCCCGTACCGGAGCGTGAAATTGCACGACAGTGGATTCCGGTGTATATTACGCGACCGACGCTTCCGCCTGGGGCCGATGGAGACAGGATCCTCACGATCGAGAATCGCGAAGTCACGTATCTGGCCAAAGCACGGTGGATGAGGCCTGCGCCCGAGATGATCCGCGAGGCTATTGCCGGAAGCGTAGCGCGCAAAATCGATCACGCATATATCCCTGTCCAGAGCGTTGCTTCCGATCATTACGTCCTATCCGCACGGCTTTCTTCTTTTGCAGCCTATTACGACCAGGGGCCCGACGCGGCCCCGATCATTCGCATCGCCGCGCAAGTGGAACTAAGCCGATCCAAAGAATCGGAACCACTGGCAGTCACGCGCATCGTCCTTGATAGGTCAGCAAGTGCAAATAGCGTTTCGAGTATCGTCGAAGCCTTTGATCGCGCGAGCCTTGAAATGGCCGACGAAATCGCGAGTTGGACGGCTGCGGCGATCAACTAGCGTGAAGCCAATGGAAACTTAGTCGGGACAACGGCCCAGCCCAAGATGAAGCGGGAATGTTATGGGTGGCTCCCCTTCAGGGAGGGGCGGCAGCCGTACACAAATAGATCGACAGCTTGCCTCATTCGGGCTGAAGAGGTTTCATTGTGACTGGTCACTCCCACTCCAAGAGCGGCCCGACGAAAAGGTGACAAAATGACGCTGGAGATAAACTGCTCCGCAGCAAAATTCGCGTCTGACACCCTGATTTCTCCCCTCTCCTCGGCTTTGCGCAAGACCTCTGCCACCAATCTCGTCGTGCGTCCTACCCCGAATTCGTAAAGGTTTCGCGCTAAAGCGGGAAAACGTGCAGCCTCAGCCATTACAACGCGTTCCAACGCGACATGAATGTCGGTAAGCATCCAGGACAGCAGTTCATCGGACAGCTCTTCAAGCTCGAGCCGAACGTCGCCATGTTCGGGAACGTGCTGTTCGAGGAAGGAGAGCCGATCCTCGATTTCCATGAGTATTGCCGCTTCGAAAAGCAGCTGTTTGTTCCCGTAACGGGCGTACAACGTGCGCTTGGAGATGCCTGCTTTTGCAGCAATCCGTTCAGCCGTTGAACGACCGAATCCGTCGGCAAAGAAGACATCGCGGGCGACACGGAGAATTTTCCTCGAAAGTGCTTGCGAGGCTTGTCGAGTGGGCCTCCCTGTCCGTCCGGAGCCTGGTTTTTTTGGTTTTCTGGGTCGACGTCATGCCTCATCTTGGCCATACCTTGACCGCGCTGCAAGCGTAGAGCGCTTTGCCTTGGACAGCCCGACCGAGATTGCCCGGGCTTATGCAAGACTCACGAGGCCCGCTGAAATTATCCCGCCTGAAAGGATCGCTGCCATTCGCACGGAATGGACGCAGTGTGATCTCATCTAGGCGAGTTGGTTACGATACGCTTCGCGTAAGGCCTTTTTTGTCGATCTTTCCCGTTGCAGTGAGCGGTACTGTCGCGAACAGGATGTCGTCCGGCAGCCACCAACGAACAACCTTCGTCTCCAGATGCGCGCGAATTGCGTCGGCTGTGACGGCTTGACCTTCATGCGTTTCGATCACGAGAAGGGGGCGCTCTTCCCATTTTGGATGATATACGCCAACGACCGCCGCGACCCGGACGCCGGGGTACCCAACCGCCGCATTCTCGATATCAATCGAGCTGATCCATTCGCCCCCGGACTTGATCACATCTTTCGCGCGGTCGGTCAGCCGGAGAAAGCCGAAGCGATCGATCGTACCGATGTCCCCGGTGTCGAACCAGCCATCGCTCCCGGCACCCTCAATATCGGGGAAATAGCGATCGACGACCCACGGTCCGCGGACCTGGAGCGCACCCGCCTGCTCACCGTCCCAGGGGAGCGGCGTGCCATCGCCGTCGATAATGCGCAGTTCGATGCCAAATTGCATGCGACCCTGCTTCGTCAGCAGGAGGTCGTTCGCGAAATCCTCGCCTTCGGCCATCAGGAGCGGGGAGGGCGTCGAAATCACGCCGAGCGGATTGGTTTCGGTCATGCCCCAGAGCTGCAGCACAGTGACACCATATTTGGCTCGGAATGTCTCGGCCATCGCCCGGGGGACGGCTGAGCCACCAATAACGAGGCGCTTGAGATTGCCGACCCCCGTCCCCGTGGTGTCGAGATGAGCGAGGTACATGGTCCAGATCGTGGGCACACCGCCCGAAAAGGTGACGCCCTCTTCGTTGATCAGATCGGCGAGACTGGCACCGTCCATCCTGTCGCAAGGAAGCACTAGCTTGCAGCCGTTAATCGCTGCCGTGAACGGAAGTCCCCATGCCGTCGCATGATACATGGACGAGCAGGGCATGATGACATCAAAAGCGCTGAACCCGAAGGCACTGCTCAGACCGGCCGCCATCCCGTGGAGAACGATTGATCGGTGGCTGTATAGGACGCCCTTGGGGTCGCCCGTCGTCCCCGAAGTGTAGCAAAGAAATGCGGCTGCCTTTTCATCGAAGCTCGGCCAGGTGAGGGCCCCGTCCTCGCGTGCCAGCAACGCTTCATAGTTCAACGCTTCAGCAACATCTGGCGCGGTCGCTCCGCGATCCGCGAGAAGGACATAACGCTCGATACCTGGAAGGAGAGGGCGCAGCCGTGCGACGAGCTCGGCTAGATTGGGCTCGAAGAAGAGAATGCGGCTGCCTGCATGAGCGATAGTAAAGGCGATTTGCTCGTCGCTGAGACGCGGGTTGGCAGTGTGCAATACAGCGCCCATGCCCGGCGCCGCATAGAAGAGTTCGAGGTGGCGGTGCGTGTTCCAGGCGAGCGACGAGACGCGGTCACCCGTTGCAATCCCGAGGACACCAAGAGCCTGCGCAGCCTGACGCGCACGCTGGTCGCAGCGGTGCCAGTCATACCGCCAAACCGGCTCATCGACAGCCTTCGAGACGATCTCCCTCTCGCCGTGCGCGCGCGCGGCATATTCCAATATTCCGCTGATCAGCAGCGGCGCGTCCTGCATCAATCCCCGTAACATGCTGCATCCTTCTTCGCCCCACTGCGGCGTCGCGTGCAAGATTCCGCCCCTCGGGTATGATTGCCGCGCGGGCTGTCAATGACCGTCATCATTTTGGTCCAGCGGCAAACTCCACGTGCCGCGTTTCCATTCGGCCAGCAATTCTCAATGATCATATTGCGGCGGCACGGCCTAGGTTCGATCGGCCCCGACATGTTTTCGGCCGCGTTTCAAATTAGTCACTCGCCGCTTTCAGCAACAGTGACAGGAACCGCCAATCGGACCAATCGCCTTTTTTTCCCCGCCGCCAAAGCCGCCAGATCGAGTTTCGCCTGCCTCACGATCGTAAGCCGAAGCGACGGAATGATATAGAGGCGTTGATCGCCCGCGCCGGCGGCGACGACCATATCCGCCGGTAGTTCGGCGGCATGACTGGTGATATCGGTGGACCGAGTAACAATATCGACAGCCGGCGTGCTACGGGGTAGCCACCAAGTGAGACCGTAGGCAGGATTGACCTGGCTACCCTGGAACATCTCGCCGAATGTCGCTTCGTCGACAAGTGGCCTGCCTTCGAGCTTTCCGCCCCCGCGGACGAACTCGCCGATCTTCGCCCACTCGGATGCGGCCAGCACTAGGCCCTGCGGCATGAGCGGTGCGCCATCGGGGCCGCTGCGCCAATCGCCGACCGTTACGCCTAGCGGCATTAGAATGCGACGCTCGATATAATGGCGAGGGTTGCCGTCCTCGCCTTTGGCGACGAGCTTTCGGCGCATGATTTCGCCGACGACTTGCATCGGAGCAGGGCCATACTGGAATTTCCCGCCCGGTGCCGCCGCGAGCGGTGCCTTGACCGAGTCCAAATACCCTTGGGGTCTCCCGACGGTTGAGGCCTGACCACCTGTCATCGACAGCAGTTGGCGAAGCGTGATCTGTTCCTTTTCGGCGTCGCCCTTCCACTCAGCGAGCGTCTCTGATGCCCGCTCGTCGAGCGTCAAAAGCCCGTCCTGTACGGCCGCCGCCGCCATCAGCCCGACAAGACTCTTGGTGCCCGACCAGAGTTCCTGCGGTGTCGCAATATCTGCAGAACGGCATCGAACCTCGCCATCCTCAAGGATCAGCAGCGCCACGCCAGAGTTTGCCTCGGAATAGGCGATCGCCGCGGCACAGCCGGGAAGAGGAGCGGGTTCGCCTGCCGTGGCCGGCTGTGCCGCAACGGCTGCTGCGAAAAAGAGGATGGTGCGCTTCAAGTTCCGACTCCCATTTTTCTGGTGCTTGTCATTCTCGATATTATCGATAATAATTTCATTCGCAATCATCGATTGCTCGCGTGCACTGTCCGATTAGGATGGTGCCGGTAGCAGGGAAAGCCGAACGGAGAGAAATGGGCGCGACGAAGACCGAAGACGACAGTGCACCGACTCAAGACCGCGTCATTGCGCGTCTCTTGACTGACGACATCGTCGAATGGCGCATCCAGCCGGGATCGTGGCTGCGCGAGCGCGAAATCGCCGCGCGCTTCGGGGTGAGCCATGCGCCCGTGCGCGAAGCATTCCGTCATCTTGCGCGGATCGGTCTCGTGAAGGTGGTCCCGTGGCGCGGAACCTATGTGATCGATATCGACGAGCATGCCGCGAACGAGGTCTATGAGCTGTGGAAATCCCTGTTCGGTGT
>FUIF01014061.1_pt1 | contig 33852 bp, 52 predicted proteins | sample 1003461 | NCBI WGS metagenome assembly FUIF01 (sample SAMEA80401918, study PRJEB19352) | marine metagenome
CGCTACCTTAGGACCGTTATAGTTAGCTAAGCTAACGTCAACTGACAATGTCAACGATATGGCTGAGTTAGTAACAGCTTCAAAGTTTGCGATTGCCGCAGGATGCAGTCGCCAAGCGGTTTCTAAGGCGATTCAACAGGGTCGCTTAGAGGGCGCTTTGGTTGACACAGGAAATGTCAACCCGAAGATTGACCTAGAGAAGGGGCTGCGGATCTGGGGCGTAACTGAGCGGCCGAGTGCTGCGCAGATGCCAGAGAAGCCAAAGAAAGAGCCGACACCTCTTGAGGCGGCGAAGAAAGAAGTGCGCCGGCAGGTGACTTATGTGGAAGAGGAAGATGTGCCGGACTTTTACACAAGCCGCGCACGCAAAGAGCACTACAACGCGGAGATTGCCAAGATCACGGCGGCGACTCAGATGGAGGAGCTAGTGCCTGCTGAGCAGGTGAAGAAGGAGAGCTTTCAGCTGGGCCGGTCTATACGTGAGCAGCTGGCTAATCTCGCTGATCGCCTGAGCAATGAGCTGGCGGGTGAGAGTGATCCTGCTGTCATCCATCGCGTTCTGACGAATGAGCACCGGCAGTGCCTGATGGAGATTGCGAAGGTCGCATGAACCCGTGGCGTGAAGGTTTCCTGGACGGACTCCGGCCAGAGGAGCCGTTGACTGTTGATGAGTGGAGTGATCGCTATAGGCGATTGAGTAGCAAGGCGAGTGCAGAGCCTGGGCCATGGCGCACAGATCGCACGCCTTATCTGCGTCAGGTGATGCGTGACCTGAGCAGTGAGAGCAGTGTGCAGCGTGTTGTGCTGATGTTTTCAGCGCAGAGCGGCAAAACGGAGGTTGGCCTGAACTGGCTGGCTTGGATTATTGATCACAGCCCTGGGCCGTTGCTTGCTGTGCAACCCACCATTGAGATGGCCCGGAGGATGTCCAAGCAGAGGCTGGAGGGCCTGATAGAGGACACGCCAAGGCTCAAAGAAAAATTGCACCTGCACGCTCTAGAGATGGCTCTAACTCAATGTTCGCCAAAGACTTCCCTGGTGGGATTCTGTTGCTCACTGGTGCGAATAGTCCTAGCCAGCTGCGCTCTGCACCTTGCCGTTACCTGTTCATGGATGAGGTGGACGCTATGCAGGAGATCCCAGGGGAAGGTGATCCGGTTGCGCTAGCCGAACGCAGGACGACGACGTTTGCCAGGCGCAAGGTGCTGTTGACCTCTACGCCGACAGTGAAGGACTTCAGCAAGATCGAGGCGGAATACATGAAGTCAGATCAGCGCAAGTTCTGGGTGCCTTGCCCCTCGTGCGGTGAGTTTCAGCACCTTGAGTGGAGCCGGCTGAAGTGGGAGAAGGACAGGCCAGAAACAGCGCAGTATCAGTGCAAGCACTGTGGCGAGCGGTTTGACGAACACCACAAGACGCAGATGCTGGCCGCTGGAGAGTGGCGCAATCACTCGCACTTTGACGGGAAGACTGCTGGCTTCCATCTGAATGGCCTGTATAGCCCGCTTGGCTGGGCTAGCTGGAGTGAGCTGGCTGAGGACTTCCTGCGTGCGAAGAACGACCCAGCTGCGCTGCGCACGTTTATCAATACAAGACTTGCCGAGACTTACGAAGAGAACTACTCGGCGCAGGTCAGTGCTGAGGGCTTGATGGGCCGGCGTCTGCCGTATGAGCCAGGCACTGTGCCAAAAGACGTTGTGCTGTTGACGGCCGGCGTTGACGTGCAGCTCGACCGTCTTGAGATCTCAGTGTGGGGCTGGTCGGGAGCCAAGGGCCAACCAGAGACAGGCTGGCTTGTATGGCACCAAAAACTGATGGGGGATCCGACTCAGCCAGACGTATGGAAACAACTTGATGCTGTACTTGCGAGTGAATGGGAGACAGAAGAGCACCATCAATTAAAGATTGCTCAGCTCGCTGTAGACACCGGCTACTGCACGCATGAGGTTTACGCCTATGTGCGTGAGCGTCTGCCGCGTGGTGTTGTGGCTATCAAAGGCAGCAGCCGCAGGAACGCTGCAGCAGTAGGAAAAGGCAGCAAGGTTGATGTGAACTGGAAGGGCCGCACCATTAAAAAGGGCGTCACCCTTTACATGCTCGGCACCGACACTATTAAGACCACGCTATTCGGCAAACTTCGCCTAGAAAACGGCCCTGGCAACCTTAATTTCGGCTTAGCTGCTGATACTGAATACTTCCAGCAACTTACTTCTGAGCGGCAGAAGCTTGTCTATCGCGGAGGGATGCCAACCCGGATTTGGGTCAGAAAAGCATCAGCACGGGCTGAGTGCCTGGACTGCGCGGTTTACGCCTATGCGGCTTTTCAGTTGTATATCCGCCGTCTGCCCAAGCTTACGATGTGGGAAAACCTGCGTGAGAAGCTGGAATCAGGCGACAATAGACCGCTAAAATCAAGGACAAAGCCGCCTAAACCGGCTCAGTCGTTTGTAAACAGCTGGTGACGTGAACATCCCTAAGAAGATCTACGCCGGCCAAACGATCAAATGGAGGGATGACGCCTTTGTTGGCCCTCTAAACGAAAGCATTACAAGCGGCACAGGCAACTGGACTCTTACCTATTTTTTACGGACTAACACCAATCACGAAGGGCATCAGGTAGTTGGCACCTCCTACGGAACAGGTTGGGAGTTCACGATCTCGGCCACGGATTCAGCCGATTTTGATGCTGGAGATTGGTACGTTTTCGCGGAAGCGACGAAGGGTAGTGAGAAGTTTCCGTTAGGCAATGCGCGGATTGAAGTTTTCACGACTTACACGTACGCGAGTGATGCGCAGCCTGGTGCATTCGATGGCCGGACACAGGCAGAAAAAGATCTAGACGCAGTCACTGCAGCAATCCGAGCAATCATTGCGGACAAAGCTGCGGAATACAGCATCGGCAACCGGACCTTTAAGCGTGTTGATCTGGCTGAGCTACGCACTCGTGAGAGTCAGTTGAATTACATCGTGAACCTTGAGCGAAGACGCGCCAAGATTGCCAACGGGCTTGGCGATCCTTTTACCAAGTATGTGAGGTTTTGACATGGGCATCCGTTCTGCATGGCGCGAACTGTGGCGCACAAATCCTGAGCCTTTGCAGCGTCCACGCGCTCGCATGTTTGGCGGTGCTCAGACCAGTCGTCTGACATCTGACTGGGTCACCTCTGTCACCTCTGCTGATCAAGAGATCAAGGGCAGCCTGAAACGTTTGCGGTCTAGATCGCGGCAGCTTGTGCGCGACAACGATTACGCAAAGTCTGTTGTCCGTGTTGTCCGCAATTCTGTTGTGGGAACAGGCGTCAGGTTGCAAGCGCAGGTGATGCGTCAGCGTGGCGGCAAGCTCGATACCCGCATCAACGAGCAGATCGAAAAAGCTTGGTCGATGTGGGGCCGTAAAGACAGCTGCAATACCGCAGGGCTGCTGTGCTTTGCCGATATTGAAAAGCTTGCGGTCTCGTCAATGTGCGAGAGCGGCGAAGTGTTTATCCGCATGGTGCGGCAGAAGTTTGGCCGCAGCAAAGTCAACTTTGCTCTTGAGGTGCTTGAGGCTGACCAGCTTGATGAGGACTACAACAGCCCTGCAACCAAACCCGGCAACGTATGGAAACTCGGCGTTGAGCTGGACAAGTTTGGCCGTCCCGTTAGCTACGCCTTCCTAAGCCGTCACCCTGGCGACACGGCATTCCCAACACGGGAGCCTGGCAAGCGCCACATCATTGTCCCGGCCAAGGATGTTATCCATCTGTTTGACCGGACATCTGCACGCCCTGGCCAGACCCGTGGCGTGCCTTGGCTTGCATCTGCGATGCAAAGGATGCACCACCTAGATGGTTGGGAACAGGCAAGTGTTGTGCGTGCTCGTGCAAGTTCTGCTCTGATGGGATTCATCCAATCACCTGAAGGGGAGCTAGTTGGCGACGATGTTTTTGAGAACGAAAGAGTCGAATCGTTTTCTCCTGGCAAATTTGCCTACCTAGCACCTGGGGAAACCGTCACCATTCCTGACATGGATTCGCCTAATGGCGAGTATGAGCCGTTCCTCAGGGCACAGCTCAGGGCACTCGGTGCGGGTGTCGGATGCAGCTACGAAGTCCTGTCAAACGATTATTCGCAGTCAAATTATTCGTCATCACGACTCGCTCTACTGCAGGACCGCGACAACTGGCGATCCATTCAGCAGATGATGAAAGATCAGTTTTATCAGCCGATCTATGACGCTTGGCTTGAGATGGCTGTGCTTAGTGGCGCACTAAATCTGCCTACTTACGAGACTGAGCCTGAGCGTTACGAGGCTGTGCGCTGGGTTTGCAGGGGCTATCACTACGTTGACCCGCAGAAGGAAATCGCTGCACAGAAGGCGGCAGTGCGCAGCGGATTCAAAACGCTTGCCGATTGCGTGGCTGAAAACGGTGGCGACTTTGATGAGTTCTTGGTTGCCCGTCAGTCAGAGCTAGCCAAGCTCGACGAGATGAACATCATCACGGACACCGATCCTTCTGCTGTGAATGGCAGCGGCGCTAGCCAGTACAAGCCGGCCAACACCATTGACGCCTTTGGTGACACGCCTGCGCCTGGTGGCGAGGATGCAGAAAACGTTGGAGAGGAAGAGCTTGGCAACTATTAACGGCACAGAGATCGACCTGATGCCTACAGAAGGCATGAGGGAAGAGGCGCAGCGTTACCGCGATTGGAAGGCTGACGGTGAAGCTGGCGGCACTGAGGTTGCAGCACGCAGAGCCACGCAGATTCTGAGCGGTGATGAATTATCTGCCGACACAGTGATCACCATGGCCGCGTGGTTCGCCCGCCATGAGGTTGATAAGCAAGGCGAAGGTTTTTCGCCTGGGGAAGATGGCTACCCGTCCAATGGCCGTGTGGCTTGGGCTGCGTGGGGCGGAGACCCAGGGCAGGTGTGGGCTACTAACAAGGCGGATAGAATTAAAGAAATCCGCGAACGTACTATGTCCGACGAATCGCAAGTAAGGGCCGAGCCCGACGAACTTAGCGTTGGAGATTTTGTGCGCTGGAACAGCTCAGGTGGCACTGCACAGGGCCGCATTGATCGCATTGAGCGTGACGGCACAATCAATGTTCCTGATTCTGACTTCACCGTGAACGGTGATGAGGATGACCCTGCTGCACTTATCACGGTTTATCGCGAGACCGATGAAGGCAATGAGCCAACCGATGTGCAGGTTGGTCATCGCTTCTCAACGCTGACCAAAATCGCTGCCTTGCGTTACGCACCCACGCTTTACAAGCGGGCTGGTGAGACCAAGTTTGAGGAGCAGGAAGACCGGGTTATGGAGTTCAGCTTTAGCTCTGAATATCCAGTAGAGCGGGCTTTTGGTATGGAGGTGCTGAGCCACGAGGATGGCGCAGCTGACCTTGGTCGCCTGAATGACGGCGCACCGCTGCTGTTCAATCACGACATGGATCGACCGATCGGTGTCGTTGAACGTGCCTACTTAGACAAGGACAAAAAGAAGGGCTACAGCCGCGTTCGCTTTAGCCGTAACTCTTTTGCGCAGGAAATTTTGACGGATGTCAAAGAAGGGATTATGCGCAATATCTCTGTTGGATACCGCATTAAGGAGATGGAAGAGCGGAACAATGAGTTCGTAGCGACGAACTGGGAGCCTTACGAAGTTTCCATCGTCAGCGTGCCTGCCGATCCCAAGATTGGGGTGGGAAGATCCTTGCTTCCCACTACTACAATCGAGAAAGAAGAAGCCATTCCGGCGGATTCTGCGGCTCGCGTCGCACCACAAAGTTCACCCGATTCTGAGAATCAAATGTCCACAGCACCCGACATCAATGTGGTGCGCGATGAAGCTTCCAAAAAGGCAGCTTCTGCAGAGCGCAACCGCATCCGCAACATTCAAGAGTTGTGCGGCAAGCACGATATGCGTGACCTTGCTGATCAGCTGATCGAAAACGGTTCTTCTCTCGACGTAGCCCGTGAGGCTGTGCTTGAGAAGATCGGCGCTAAGCCTGTCGAGACCGTGGCACCTGTTGACCTTGGTCAGTCAGTGCAAGAGCGTTATTCAATGATCGACGGCGTTCGCGCCCTGATCACTGGCGACTGGTCCTCTCACGGTGCTGGTCTTGTTCGTGAACTGAGCCAAGAAGTTGCACGCACCTCTGGCCTTAGCGCTACTGGTGAGCGTTCCTTCTTTGTTCCGTTCTCTGCCCTGAGCCAACGCGCCACCTACGTCACTTCTGGTGCAACTGCTGGCGGCAACTTGGTTGCTACCGATCTGCTGGCTGATGACTTTATCGAGGCCCTGCGGAACTCCTCCCCCGTGGTTGGCCTTGGTGTTCGCACCTTGACCGGTCTGGTCGGTGACGTGGCTATCCCCCGTCGTTCTGGTGTTGCTTCCACCTACTACTTGGCGAACGAGACCACTGCAATCACGCAGTCGGAATCGACATTCGATCAAATTTCAATGTCGCCCAAGAACTTGGCGGCCCTTTCCCGCTACAGCCGTCAAACGCTGCTGCAGGCCACTCCTGGTATTGAAGAGCTAATCCGTCGCGATCTGACTGACGGCATTAACGCTGCTGTTGATTCTGCAGTGCTGAACGGTTCCGGTTCTTCCGGTCAACCCACCGGCATTCGCAACACCAGCGGCATCGGCTCTGTGGCCATGGGCACCAACGGCGGTGCAATCACCATGGAGAAGATTGTTGACCTGGAGACTGAAGTCACCCAGGACAACGCCTTCGGCCCGAACATGGCTTATGTCACCAACGCCAAGGTGATGGGTGGCCTGAAGAAACTCCGCGCTGGTGGTTCCTCCGCCACTGACGGTGCTTTCCTCTACAACACCGATCTGCAGGCTGTTGGTCGTGGCCCCACGCCTCTTACCCTGAACGGCTACCCGATCGCCGTCACCAACGCTGTGCCTTCTAACCTGACCAAGGGTTCTAGCTCCAGCGTGTGCTCCGCTCTGGTTGCTGGTGACTTCAGCCAAGCCATGCTGGGCTTCTACGGCAACGGCCTTGAGATCACCGTGGGGACTGATGCTGACGACTTCAGCAAAGCGCTCACATCTGTCCGGGGGATCATCACCTTCGATGTTGCAGTGCGTCAGGCATCTGCCTTTGCCTCAATCGAGGACATCACCACCGCTTGATAACGGGGAGGGGGCCGGCAACGGTCCCCTTTTTTCTTATGCAAATCACCTGCACTAGAAACGTCATGGCATCTGGCAAAGCCCTTGAGGCTGGCCAGTCTTATGACGTGTCGGACTCAGATGGCGCACTGCTTATCCGCATGGGTAAAGCAGTCGAGGGCGCAGCACCTGCTAAGCCCAAAGCAAAGCGCAAAACTAAGGCTGAAGACTGATGGCGTTCGATGCGCTTGCCGATGACCTAGGAGTGTTTCTAGGAGACTTCAATGTGTCTGCTACGTCAGGCGCAACGACCGCGAACGTGATTCTTGACCAGCCCAGTCAAGTGTTGGCTGGTGACATGGTCCTCAGTACTGACTACCAAATCACCGCCAAGGCTTCTGACTTTGGCACCCTTACAGCAGGCACCAGCATCACCGTCGATTCTGTTGCCTACAAGGTCCGAGAGACCCGACTGATTGACGACGGCTTGCTTTGTGAGATCTCGCTGCAGAAGGTATGACAACCCGCCGCGAAAACATCCTGGCCCGTCTCAAGACGAACCTTGACGCCATCTCAGGCGTTGACGTTTACCGCGTCAAAACAACGCCATTGGCTCGTGGGGAGGTTCCTGCAATCGTTTTAGAGCCTGTCTCTGACGATCCGAACGAGGATTCCTACGTCAAGACGATGTGGACCTTGCGCGTCCGCTGCTCAGTGTTCGTGCGCAACGATGCTCCGGGAAACACAGCTGATGCGTTTGTAGAGGAGGTCCACAGCAAAATCATGGCTGACACAACCGTTAACGGATACGCCTTGGACATTGATGCTGACACCACGAACTTCAGCTTCTTTGATGCAGATGTGCCGCTTGGCGTTGTAGCCATGGATTACTTGGTGAAGTACCGGACAGACCGAGAGGACTTGACGGCAGCTTGACCATGGCTTAGGCGACCAGTTGAATTAAACTGATCACAGAAACCTGTCCATTCCTGAGGCTCTGAACGATGGCAAAGCTAGCCCGCGTGAGGAGCGCGCTCGCAAAGATTGAGTCAACTTATGGCACCGATCCGACTCCTACGGGCAGTGCTGACGCTGTTCAGCTGCGCAACTTAGAGGTACAGCCTGCTGAGTCTGAAGTTCTCTCTCGTGACCTGATTCGCAGTTATCTCGGGAACAGCCCTCAGCTGATTGCCAATACTCGCGTTGTTGTCACCTTTGAAGTTGAGTATTCAGGTTCTGGCACTGCAGGCACAGCGCCCAAATATGACCCGATTCTGCGTGCTTGCGGGATGAACCCAACAACGGTTGCAGATACTTCTGTGACTTATGTGCCGCGCTCTACTGGTTTTGAGTCCTGCACGATTCACTATGACACCGACGGCATTCGTCACATCGTCACTGGTTGCCGTGGCACCTTCACCATCAGTCTGAACGCCAACCAGATTCCTGTTTTTAACTTCACGCTCACAGGTCAGTACAACGCACCGACTGACACCGCGTCGCCAACGCTGACATTCAGCAATCAGGCTGACCCTGAGATCTTCAACGACACCAACACAACTGCCTTCACGCTGTACTCAGCCACCAACTTGGCGCTGCAGTCTGCCGAAATTGACCTTGGCAATGAAGTGATCTACCGGGAGCTGGTCAACTCAACCAAAGAAATTCAAATCACCAACCGTGCAGCTACTGCCAACTTTGTGATTGAAGCTCCGACACTGGCAACAAAGGACTTTTTTGCGCTTGCTGTTGCTGGCACTTCTGGCAATCTCAGCATTGTTCATGGTGCCACTGCTGGCAACATCATCACATTGACTGCTCCGACAACCGGTTTGTCACTTGGCAACCCCAGCTACTCAGAAGATCAAGGGATTGTGATGTTGAACCTTCCGACTACACTTGTGCCTAGCTCATCGGGCAACGACGAGCTATCACTAGCCTTCACTTAATTTGTATGCCTTTCGTCCTCAAAAAGAAGGACTCCACGCACAAATGGCCTGTCACCGTCAGCATTCCTGTTGATGGTGGCAAGTTCCGCAAAGAGTCCTTCACGATCGAGTTCGTAAAGATTGGCCGTACTCGTTTCACTGAGTTGGCTGACCAAGATGAAATGACCCTTGTCACTTCTATCGTCAAAGGCTGGGAAGGCGTCACTGATGAGGAGGGTGACGAAGTGCCCTACACAGACGAGACAGCTGCAGAGCTGTTTGATGATCCTTTTGTACTAAGGGCGGTCATCAATGCTTACGCTGACTTTTTCCAAGGGGCGCAAGTAAAAAACTAGAGGGGGCCGCTAAGCACTGGTGCGAAAGCGCTGGTGCTTTTGAGCAAAGCGCAAAGGAGTTGATGGATCAGGGCATGGACCCTGGAGAAATCAACGCGATGCGCAAGGCCCAGAAGGTCGAGGAGTTTGAAGTATGGGAAGAGAACTGGGACGCTGTGAGCGTGTTTTCACGCTGTCAAACCCAGTGGCGAGTTTCCATGTCTGGCCTGGTTGGGCTCGACTATACAGTTGTGGCTTGGATGCTTAAACTGTTTGAAGTAGAGGATCATCGTTTGGTGCTTGAACAAATTCAAGTCATCGAAGCGATAGTCCTGAAAACCTTCAGGAGCCAAGGCTGAGACACCATGGATGCCCTGCTCCGCTTAAAAGCTTCTGTTTCAGGCGAGAACGACATCAAACGCCTGGGCAATTCAATGCAGGGCGTGCAAGGCAAGGTTAAGAATCTGCGCAATAGTGTTGGTCGCCTAGGTGGTGCGTTTAAGGCGTTATTCGCAGCTGCAGCAATCGGCGGTTTTGCCTCTGTTGTAAAAGGGGCGATTGACTCAGCTGACTCGTTTCAAAAGCTTGAGGTCAGGACAGGAATTGCCGCAGAAAAGCTGATGGCATACGTCGAGGCGGGCAAGCTCGCTGACGTGTCACAGAAACAGCTTGAGGTTGGCTTGAAGACTTTGGCCAGGACGCAGGTCGAGGCGGCAGATGGAGTGAAAACGTATGCCGACACTTACGCAAAACTTGGCATCGACGTTAAGAACGTTAATGGCGACTTAAAGCCAACAGATCAGTTGTTGGGTGAGATTGCAGATAGGTTTGCTGATTTGCCTGATGGGCCTGAGAAGGCGGCAGCGGCTTTGGATCTGTTCGGCAAATCTGGCGTTGATATGATCACCATGCTTAATGGTGGCAGTGCTGCGCTAGAGGAATTTAACTTTGGGCTTAGTGGAGAGTTTGCGCAAAACGCAGCTTTTTACAACGACGAGGTGACAAAGCTCGGAAGAGAGTTTGAGAAATTTAAGTTGCAGCTGGTCGATGCTTTGCTGCCTGCACTTACTCAAATCACACAGTCATTTGCAACGCTGTTTGATGAAGGCACGAACCTAGACCCTTTGTTTAAAGTTATTGGTTTCAGTATCAGGGCTCTCGCTGGCGTTGTTTTTGCAACTATCAAGCTGGTTGACGCTCTCATTAAAACTGTAGTCGATGGCGCAAAGATAATTGGCAGAGTGGTCACAGGTGATTTTTCTGGTGCGCTAGATCTTGCGAGGAGTGGCTTAGGTGGATTTGTTGAAGACGCTAAAAAAGATTTTGAAGAATTAGGCAATATCCTCACAGGTGCGGCAACTGCGCCTGGTGGTTATACAAGGCAAGGTGGCGGAACCCGCCTAGAACGACTCCCAGAAAAAACTTCTGGAAAAACTGATGTAGAAAAAGCAGAAGACGCTTACAAAAAATTTACTGATGGAGTCTTGAAGTTCCAAGTTGAGCGCGAGAACGGCGCTAAGCAGGCTATTGCCGACATACAGGAAGAGACAAGGTTTGCCCAATTAAGACTGGAGAAAGGCGAGGATTTTGCAAACGCTGTGCAAAAGGTTAACGAGTTGGTGCAGCAGGGCGTTCCTTTCTCCGAAGCTTTTCAACTTGTAGAAGCAAGGGAAAACGTGCGCAAGCTGCAGGAAGTTCAAGACGATGCAAATCAGAAAGCTGAGCAGCAGGCAAACACCTTAAAAGATCTCTACAAGTCGATTGGTGACACGATTGAAAACAACGTTGTGTCGGCTATCGAGGGTTTGATTGATGGCACTAAGTCGCTCGGCGAGTCGTTGTCTGGCCTTTTGCGACAACTGGGCGGAATGTTCTTGCGTCAGGGTGTTGGCTCGCTGTTTGGCAGCATTTTTCATCTGCTTATGGCAACGTTGTCGCTGACAACAAAATCGTGCCTTTCGCGTATGGCGGCATTGTCAACAAGCCAACGCTGTTCCCAATGGCAAACGGTGCTGGCCTGATGGGTGAGGCTGGCCCTGAGGCAATCATGCCGCTCAGGAGAAATGCAAGCGGTCGGCTTGGTGTTGAGGCTCCAGGCGGTGTCGGTAACGTAGTGGTCAACGTTGATGCAACAGGTAGCAGCGTGCAAGGTGATCAGCCCAGTGCAAATGAACTTGGCAAGGCAATCGGCGCTGCTGTCCAAGCTGAGTTGATCAAACAAAAACGGCCTGGAGGGCTGCTCACACGCTGATGGCTACTTTCCCCGACATCGCTCCTAATTACGGAGCCGCAAAAGCAAGTCAACCAACAGTGCGATCTGTGCAGATGGGTGATGGATACGTGCAGCGTTTGACGTTTGGCCTAAATCAAGACCCTAAGCAGTGGTCGTTGACTTGGGAAAATTTGAGCGATACAGACACCAGCACTATTGAGACCTTCCTTGAGGCTCGTGGTGGCTCAGAAAGCTTTGACTGGTCTCCGCCTGATGATTCCTCAACCTACAAATGGATTTGTTCATCTTGGTCTAAGACCATGGTTGTGTCTGGGCTGAACACAATCCAGGCAACGTTCCAGGAGGTCTTTGACCTATGAGCGATGTGATCATGTTCGAGGAGCTGATCAAAAGCTCCCCGTTTGCTGTTATTGAGCTGTTTGAGCTGCATCTTGACCCTGTCATTCACGGCAGCAACACTATTTTTCGTTTTTACAGCGGCGTTGTAGTTCAAACTTCTACGGCTGAAATTATTTACCAAGGCAACACCTATGTTGCTATTCCTATTGAGGCGCAGGGCTTTGAGTACACAGCAGGACAGAGTGGATTCCCAAGGCCGACGTTGCGCGTTGGCAACCTGTTTAGTGTTGTCTCAGCGTTGATGCTGAACGTCAACGAGACGACTTTTGGCAATGACTTGACCGGCGCAAAGGTTGTGCGGATCAAAACGTTGAGCCGCTTTTTAGATGCAGTCAACTTTACGGGCGGTACAAATCCTTACGGCACGCCATCTGGCGAGCAAATGCCGCAAGAGGTTTATTTTGTCAATCGCAAGATTGTAGAGAATCGCGATGTTGTTGAGTTTGAGCTGGCGGCAAAGCTTGACCTAGAAACATCAAGGCTCCAAAGCGGCAATGTCTTGCCAACGTTTGCCAGTGGATTTACCGCAGCACCGAGTGTGGCTACACAGGCACAAATTATTTTGATGAAAACGATAATCCTATTGGAGCCACTGCCGCGCCTAACTTCACCTATTCAAGCGGCGATGAAGAACTTGCTAACGGTCAATCTCTGACAGCTGGTGAATTTTTAGTCTCAAGCAATGGCTGGTACAGGGCGCAGTTTGGGACAAAAGGCGACTTTTTTATTTTTAGCAAAGCCTATGACCCGAGCAGTGTGACTCAAGTCCTTTGGCGCACTGGAACCTCAGACCGAGGTGGCACAAGCATCACAATGGGCACCAACGGTGATTTGTTTATTTCAGACGGCACTAACACTATTTGGCAGACCCACACAGCTCTTAAGGGCACGCCTTCAACTGTCAGCTGGAACAGTTATATCCCTGAGACAGCTGTGCCAGGAAGACACGCCGCGTTTTATCACGAAATTTTTGGCAATGCAGATGACAGTTCAAACACGAATGTTACTCAACAGAAAACCTTTACCCTTGCAGACGGTCGAACAATAACCTTGGAATTTACTGCCTCAAGTGTTTTGCTGGATGCAGACGATGAGGCAAGAACCCTTGGCGTCGAAAGGCGATGGGAAAATCCTACAAGTGCCTTCACTGCCCCTGCAACTGTTATCAGCTCAAACGGTCTTTTCAAAAAAGACGAGGTGATCCGCGTTACTGTTGACACAAGCGCAAGCAATCCATACCGCAATCAACAACTGTTAGAAAGCGGTATTTTTACACAGTGGGTGCTGTCTATACAGTTACTGCTACCGCTTATTCAACTGCCAAGGTTGTCTTGGAAGACGATGGCAACTTGAAAGTTGTAGATGGAGGTGGTTCTATTTTGTATCAAACCAACAGGCGGGGGGTAGTGAGCCTCTGCGTCAAACAGGCACAGCAAATCCGCTTGATGATGTTTGCGGCAAGCGCGTCACTAGCTGTAAAAAGCGTTTTGGTGAATATGGCGAGCTGCCGTTTGGCTCATTCCCAGGTGTCGGGACAAATCTCTCATGAGCGATTGGCGTTCTGCTGCGTTAGAGCACGCGAAAGCTCAAGCGCCAAACGAGTCTTGTGGCTTGCTAGTAATCGTTAAAGGGCGTGAGCGTTATTGGGCGTGCAAAAACCTGTCGGACTGCCCTGAGGAGTTGTTTGTGCTGGATCCGGTGGACTATGCAGCTGCTGAGGACGCCGGTGAAGTGATGGCTGTTGTCCATAGCCATCCGACAACAAGGGCAGAAGCAAGTGAGGCTGACAAGGTTGCTTGCGAGAAAAGCGGTTTGCCGTGGCACATTGTCAGTCTTGTGACCGATGGCTGGTGTGAGATCAAGCCATCGGGCTACAAGCAGGAGCTGCTAGGCCGACAATGGGTGTGGGGCGTCAGCGATTGCTGGACCCTTGTCCGTGATTGGTACGCAGAGGATGGGCTGCAGTTGCGTGACTGGGACAGGCCGCCGCTGTCTACCTTCAATGAGGAGCCAATTTTTGATGACTGTTGGAGAGAGACTGGCTTTCAGGAGGTTGAACTAAAAGACCTGCAACGTGGTGATTTGTTGTTGATGAACATCGACGCAGCAAGAGGTTTGAACCACTGTGCTGTTTACCTGGGAGATCAGCAGATTCTCCAGCACTTGCGGGGTCGTCTTAGTTCTCGGGATGTTTATGGCGGTTATTATTTAGCCAACACAGGTCGGTTCCTGCGCCACGAAACGAGGCTCTGACGATGCTTAGGACGATCAAGGTTTATGGCAGCCTTGCCAAGTTTCTGGGCCAGCGAGTGTTCCGGGCTGCAGTAGATACGCCGCTTGAGGCGGTGAGTTTTCTGCGTGCCAACTTTGATGGATTGGCTGCCCACATGGCGGGCTATGACTACAAGGTTTTGACTGGCAGGTTAGAGCTGCAGGCTGGCAGCAACCCTGAACAGCTGGGCTACCCGATTGCAGCCGATGAAGCGATCAGCATCGTGCCTGTGATTGGTGGTGCTGGTGGCCGGGGCGTCGGCTCGATTTTGGCTGGTGTTGCGCTCGTAGGATTTTCGCTTGCGTTTCCAGGCATTGGAGCGGCGATTGGAGGTGCGGCGATGACATCAATCGGTCTTACCGGAGCGGGTTTGATCCTTAGTGGTGTAGCCCAAATGCTTACGCCTGTGCCGGAGTTGCCTAGCTCAGACCTTGATCCAGCCAGCAATCCCTTGAGCTTTGGCGGCATCCAAAACACGTCAAGGCAGGGGACAAGCGTGCCTGTGGTTTACGGCGAGACGCTAGTGGGTAGCGTGGTCATAAGCTCCGGCATCAACACGAAAGATGACTGATCAGATCATTGGTGCGGGTGGCGGTCAGTCCAGTGCAGGCGGCAGTCAGAAGGTACAAAAGGACAACCTAGATTCTCGTCAGGTTGCGCGGATTGTTGACCTGCTAAGTGAGGGTGAGATTGAAGGATTTGCAACGCCTTCACGTCTTGGCCTTACAAGAGATTCTGCGCGGTATAACCGCGAAATGTTGAAGGACATTTTTCTAAACAACACGTCAATCGTTAGGACTGGTGCAGATGTATCTTCTGAGATCAGCACGACTGACCAAAACTTTCAACAGTTTGAGGTCTCTCCTCGGTACGGAACCCAAACGCAAACTGCACTCACAGAAGTAAGTGAATCAGTTCAGCAGGAGGTTGCGGTTGGCACGACCGTTGCAAACGGAAGCCCTGTCACCCGAACGATAACTGACACAAACGTTACAGCTGTTCGTGTCACGCTAAACCTGCCTCAGTTGCAGCGATTCAAAGCAAATGGCGATGTTGTTGGCACAAGCGTCAACTACAAGATTGAAACCTCGTATAACGGCGGTGCATTCACAACGGTTGTCGATGACACCATCACAGGTCGTACTGTTGATTTGTATCAGCGCAAAAAATACTTTGAGCTTGATACAACGCTTTCAAAGCCTGTAGAGATTCGTGTCACACGAGTCACTGCAAATGATTCTGACCTTCTCCCTGCGGAAGATACTTTCAACTCGACGTTAGTTTGGTCAAGCTTCACAGAGCATGTTTACGGCAAGTTCCGCTATCCAAACAGCGCCTTAGTTGGTCACGTCATTGATGCAAAGCAGTTCAGCAGCATTCCAACCCGTAAGTACAGGATTCGCGGGATCAAGGTCAAGATTCCAAACAACGCCACCGTTGATGCTGATACAGGCCGCCTGACCTATTCCGGAACCTGGGATGGAACCTTCGCGTCAACTACGAAATGGACGACAGATCCTGCGTGGATTCTCTATGACTTGCTTACGAGCAAAAGATTCGGATTTGGCGATCATTTGCTTTACACGCCATCAGGCGGCACTGAGCGCACGCGACTAGACAAATTCAACTTTTTCAGATGCAGTCAGTATTGCTCAGAGCTTGTCCCTGATGGCTTTGGTGGGCAGGAACCACGATTCTCTTGCAACGTCAACATTCAGTCTCAGACTGAGGCATTTGATCTAATAAACCAACTAGCGTCAGTTTTTAGAGCGCAACCGTACTGGTCAACTGGCACGCTTGCGCTGTCTATGGATCGCCCAGAAGATCCAGAGCTGATTTTTACGCAGTCAAACGTCACTGAGGCGGGTTTCAGCTACAGCGGCAGCAGCGTCAAGACACGCCACACCTGCATCAATGTTTCCTACTTGGATCTAGACGTTCGTGAGACTCAGTATGAGTTGGTTGAAGACGAGGATGCAATCAAGAAATTTGGCGTTGTCAAAAAGAACGTTAAGGCATTTGGCTGCACTTCACGCGGCCAAGCCCGTCGTTTAGGTGAATGGATCCTGTATTCAGAAAACCGAGAAACAGAAATCTGTAGCTTCACCACGCGGTTGGCTGAGGGCACGAAGGTGCGCCCTGGGATGATCATCAAGGTCTCAGATCCGTTCCGAGCCAACCGATTCCGTGGTGGCCGTGTGAAGTCTGGCTCAACGGCTCAGGTTATTAAGGTTGATCGCACCAAGGATCAGATGTTCCCGAGCGGGGCACCTAGCACGTTCGACTTCAACATCATGCTTCGCGCTCGGGGCACTGTTTATGACCCTGATACAGACACGCAAAAGACGCAAGATGTTGTCAAGCAAGTTTCTGTCGGAGACATCAACGGGGCTCAGTGGACCGGCGACACTATTACGCTGCCAACTTCACTTGAGTACACGCCAGAAACCAACGCTGTTTTTGCCATTGGCGTGACCGACCTGCGGCCAAGCCTTTGGCGTGTGATCAGTGTTGTTGAAAACGATGATTCAACTTTTGATGTCACTGCTCTAATTCATGAGACCGGCAAATATGACCACATTGAGCGTGATGTGCCGCTTGTAGCCCGTGACGTTACGGCGCTAGACAACCCTGCTGCTGAGCCAACAAACCTGACGGCTAGTGAGCTTCTTTATGAGGCAAACGGTCAGGTCTTCTCCAAAATTATCCTTAGCTGGCAGCCTGGAGCGGACACAGCCCGCAGCATTGTTCGCTGGCGATATGACGACGCTAACTGGAATGAGTTTGCGACGTTCGCGAATGATTACGAGATCCTCAATACAACAGATGGCAAATATGAGTTTGAGATCTTTGGTCAGAGTGCTGGCTTTAAGAACTCCCCAATTGCAGAGCTGACGTTTAACGCTCTTGGCAAAACTGCACCGCCGGTCAGCATTGCGAGCCTGAACATCAAAACGATTGACCAGCACACTGCTGAGCTGTCTTGGCCGCAGGCCACAGATCTTGATGTGCGGATTGGTGGAACGGTAGAGATCCGGCACACACCGCTTCTTGGCACTGACGCATCTTGGGGTAAGGGGCAAGACATTGTTCCTGCTGTTAATGGCAGCAGTACCCGCAAGATGGTGCCGTTGAAGGAAGGCACTTATCTAATTAGGGCAAAGGACAGCAGCGGCAACTACTCACCTGCTGCGTCGATTCCGAAAGTTGTCGTTGATCTGCCTGCACCGCAGGACACTGAGGTTGCTCAAACCTTTAATGAGCACACTGCCTTCAATGGCACGAAGACAAATGTCTTTGTGAATGAGGCCGAGAGTGGCCTGATGTTTTCGTCAACCCAAAACTGGGATGACATCACATCTGTCGATGAAGTTGCGAACATCGACTTTTTTGGAGACCTCAACACCAGTGGATCCTATGAGTTTGAGGAACTGCTTGACCTTGGTGGTGTTTATGACGCAGAGCTGCTGTCAATTTTGCAGATCCGCGCATTTCAGCCCAATGACACCATTGACCAGCGCACAGAAAACATCGATGACTGGAACGATATTGACGCAGACGACCTGAGCGATACAGATGTTCAGGTGTTTGCCCGTTCAATCACCGGCTCTAAATTCGGCAACATTGACGATGTGGCTGACTTTGATGCGATTGCTGCGATTGACACGATCCCTGCTGACTTCTCTGGAGCGACATATCAGCCCGTGATCAACAACGCAATGCGGGGGCGCAGCTTCCAGTTCAAGTGCGATCTGTCCACAAGCAACAAGGCTCAGACGCCGTTGGTTGAGCAGCTTGGGATGCGTGTCAGCTTGCAGCGCCGTACAGAGCAAGAACGGAATATCACCAGTGGTGCAGCCGCCAAGACCATCACATTCCCGTCTGCTTTCTACAGCACCCCGAGCATTGGCATCACAGCGCAAGACATGGACACAGGTGATTTCTTCCAGCTAAGCAGCATCAGCCGGACTGGCTTCACCGTGACCTTCAAGAATGGAGGCAGTAACATAAGCAAAGTATTTGACTATCAGGCCGTGGGTCACGGTCGGGAGATCACCTGATGGCTCAGTCAACTGACATCACACTTGCCAATCAGAGCGGCGCAAACTTCCGTACTGAGCTGAACTCGATTTTGGCTGCACTGTCCAGCCTGCAGAGCGGTAGCTCCGCCCCGTCCACCACGAATGCTTACCAGCTCTGGGTTGATAGCAGTAGCAGCCCAGCAATCCTCAAGATCAGGAACGGCGCAAACAACGCTTGGATTGAGGTTGGCGACGTTACCGCTGCAAACCTTGGGCTAGCCAAGCTGGCTGGTGCGACGTTCACAGGTGATGTCACGCTGAACGCGCAATCTGATGTGCGCTTTGCTGACTCCGACAGCAGCAATTATGTGGCGCTCCAGGGCGCTGCAACGATTGGCAGCAACGTCACGTTCACGCTGCCTAGTGCTGATGGCAGCAGCGGGCAGGTTCTGCAGACCAATGGCTCTGGCGTTCTGAGCTTCGCAACGGCTTCTGGCGCGGTCAGCAGTGTCGGCGGTCAGACGGGTGCAGTGACCTATGCAACGACCTGGGCCGTTGGTACGGGCGCAACAGCAGCCAGCAACACTGACCTAGATGTTTCTGGAACGTATGTCGGAAACATCGCCACTGTTTCGGCACTGGACATTGATTGCTCAACGGGCAACCATTTTAAAAAGGCTATTTCTGCTGATTCAACTTTTACGTTTAGCAATATCCCTTCCAGTAGGGCTTATGGCTTTACTCTTGAGATCGATGTGACTGGTGATCGCAACATTGCATTCCCATCATCGGTGAAGTTCCCCTCCAATACGGCACCGACTTTAACGGCGGGCAAGACACACGTTTTTCGGCTATTTACTGACGACGGCGGCACTACTTTTCGTGCTACCTCTTCCATTGATTACACCACCTGATTACTGATGGATCCAATTACACGCATTGCTTACTTCGGGTCATCTGGCGTTGCTGGTGATGCTGATAGTTATTTCTATTTGAACGTCGGCACTAGCGGCTCTGACCAGCATAGAGATGTTGCTATCGGGTCTGATGATGCAATGTACTTTGCCATTCGCGGCAACGGTGACGCTGCGGTTTTGAAGGTTGATGTTGATGGAACGTTTCAATGGGCTCGCGCATTAGATGACAGCGACGGAAAGATCCTCAATTTTATCGGCGTTTCTTTAGACTCAAGCGATAATGTTTACGTTATTGGCAATTTTCTTGATACTGGCACCTCCCCGTTTACTAAAAAAAATGTTCCTCTTCAAATACAACTCAAGCGGAACAGTCCAGTTTAAAAAAGAATTTGGCGATTACAATTCACCCGGCGAATCCATTACATTGAACAATGGAAATATCCTAGTGCCTGTTTACAAAAACGCAGGTTTTATTGAATTTAACACGAGCGGAGCTGCTCAAAATTTGAAGACGATTGGAGGCAGCACAGAAGGCTATAACGGCGGCGAATCAGAAATTTTTAGACAAGATTCGTCTGGGAATATTTATTTAATGGGAGTGTCAACTAGCTCGGGCGACCGGCGATTATTGCTAATAAAAATGACTTCCTCCTATTCTATTACTTGGCAAAAAACTTATGGCACTGGCAACTCAGGCGAAGACATGTACTCTGCAGCGTTTGATGTTGACTCTTCTGGCAACATTTACGTCACAGGATTTTTTAGGAATACAAGCCCAGAACAAGGCTTTATTCTCAAGGTAAATTCAAGCGGGACGCTTCAATGGGCAAAAGGGTTTGGCAATACACAAGCAGAGCCAAAAGGGTTAAAAGTAGATTCAAGTGGCGACATATACATAGCCGGGCGAACTGATGGCGGCGACCGCCCTACTGGCACAAGCGGAGATCCAATGGCATTATTCAAATTTAATTCAAGTGGAACTACTGTTTGGGAAAGAGTTTTCGCAATGCAAGACAATGTGCAGCCTATTGATGGAATTACTATAAACTCGCTCGGTACTTTAATTGTTCTCACAAGAAATCATAATACAAACACAGAAGGAAGCTCTGACATAGGGGTCCTTAAAGTTCCTGCAGATGGAAGCAAAACAGGTTCTTACACATTTGGCTCGAGCACAATTAAGTACGAGTCAATGACTGAAACCTTTTCTAATCTCAGCTTGACTACAACTACGCCAAGTTTCGGCATCGCAAACTTCACCGAAACAATCAACACATCGACCAGAGGCGAAGCGTCTCTTACGATGACTGCATCAACCGTCGCCTTCTAATTCCATGGCTTTCGCTTTTGTTGCTGACGGAGCAATCACTGAGTATCCGGTTGGCCCCACTACTATCCGTCGTCGTTTTCCGAACGTGGCCTTTGCCGCAAATATGGAGAACGCCAACTTGACTCCCTTCGGTGTCGTTAAGGTTGCTGATGCTGATCGCCCCAGTATTGATGCGACCACGCAAAGGATTGAAGAGGGGACGCCAGCTCTTGTTGATGGCACCTGGACGCAAGTGTGGAACACAGTTGACTTGACCAGCGATGAGGTCCAGGCAGCAACTGACGCAAAGGCTGCATCAGTGCGAAATCAGCGTGATGAGCTTTTGGCAGCGTCTGACTGGACTGTGCTGGCCGATAGCCCGCTCAGCACAAGCAAAAAGACCGAGTGGAAAACCTACAGAACTGCTTTGCGTGACATCAGTTCAGCCAGTGGTTTCCCCTATACGATGAGCTGGCCGACGAAGCCTTCCTGATGCAGCGTCCTGATCCAATGATTTCTGCCAGTTACGGGGCCACTGATGTGGCTGCGCAAAAGGCAAGAGTCTTGTGGTTAGAAGAGCTGTACTTCCTGGATGGGCGTGACCAGATCAGTCACCCGCAATATGGGTTGTTTACAGGCTTGGCTCTGAAGTATCAGAACTTGGATTCAACTGACGGGATCTGATGGCTAAATCACTTAGCGGGCAAAATTTTGTCCCTAGCAAGCCAAAAAAGACACGTCAAGGCAATGGATCACATTCAAAACCGTCCCATGGACGGAAGAAGTATCGTGGCCAGGGAAAACGCTAACTCTTCTAATGATCAAGCGTCTTGTTTTTGGTGCAGCCGCTGGCGCACTTGTCTTGGCTCCCCTCTCTGCCCGCGCAGATTGGTACATCAACCCTGAGCTGAATGCTTCTGCGGGAGTTGATTCTGGAATGGGTGGCGCAACCATCGAGACCCACATTGGGTACGATTTTGACAACGGTGCCTACATCCAGGCAGGCCCAGCAGCGGTTTTGCCAGACACTGGTGAGAACGAGCTTGAGTTCAGCGGCAAAGCTGGTATCAGCGCTGGCCCTCTCTACGGTGAGATTTCTTTTGGCACCGGAGATGAGCTGAGCCTTGGTTTCAAGACTGGTGCCAAGTTCTCCTTCTGAGCTATAACTCAATCGACTCTTCACACAGGTCAGCAGAAGGCTCCCGAGAGGGGGCCTTTTGTTTTACCCACACTTCTTATGCAAAAGGTCTACAACCTCTGCGGCTGCCTGGGCTTTGTAATGTCTGGGACGCTTGTTGTTGGAGTGGCTGTGTTTTACACGCGCATTCCATCGCTTACCAAGCTTTACATCAGTGAACTGAAGCTTGAGTTGACCGAGATGGTCACAGACATGCTGCCGGGTCAGATTGATGAGGCGATGCCTGAGCTGCCGACCAGCACTGGTCCAGCTGTGCCGTTCAAGTAACCATCTTGGTGTTGGCAGTCGGGTCATGATCTTCATGAGCTTCAGGCCCGAAACCTTCCGCCTTGAGCCGTTCAGCAAGGTCCGTTTCTGGCGCGGGTGCCTCTTGTTTCTTATCAAACGACGCCAGCCACTCTCTGATAGCCGTGCCTGTAGGCGTTGATTTAGGCCACCGGATGAACGCTAGAAGTTGCTTAGTGTCGGTGAAAGACTTGGAGGTGTAGCCGCTTTTGCAGATGTAGACCACTGGGGGGCCTTCCCTCATGCGGGTGCGTTCGATAAACAATGACCCAGCGGTAAACCGTTCGCTTGCTTTCATGCCGGAGATTCCTGAGATAGGTGTGCCTGCGATCTCAGTTCCAGAGATCCCTTCATGGCAATCAATGCCGCCTCAGAGTATTCCAAAAGAACCGCCAGTAACGCTGTTATTGGGTTGGCCTGTTGCTGATATGCCTGGGTGCGTTGAGAGTCGCAGCACACAGCCAGGCAACCTAGATGCCTATGACGCCGATCCAAAAGGCAACTTTGTTGTGTGTGATGGAACCATGCCATCGTTCCCGGTCATGGACTTCACGCCAGGAACTTTGACGTATGGCCGAGCAAAGCCGCCAGTGCTAAGTCAGGACGAAACAAAAGAGCCGGGGGTCTCAAGTCCGGCCCAGAAAGCTGATCTTCCAATGTCAGGGGTCACCCCTAACGCCCCAAATGTGCCAACAAATGACCCACCTTGCCCACCCTTCGGATCCCAGGCCATAGGTTCTTTTAACAAGCTCTCCACAGAGGTTCTTGCTGGCTATGAGTTGCAAGACGGCAAGTGCGTCAAGATTTGGGATCCTGTCCCTGTCGGGCAGGTCATTCAAAACTATGTGCCTGACGCCGCCCCCACCGTATCGGTCGCCTTAACAGCCGCATTTGCGACCACAACCGCCATATTTGCCAAGCCCATCGCGTCAGTGCTGCAAAAGCTGGCAAAGCCCTTGACCAAAAAGGTGATCAAAAAGATCAATCAGAAGCTTGGCCGAAAGGTAAAACCGGAATCTTTACAGCAGCGGCGGGTGGTGCAGCGTCACCGGAATCAAGCCATTCGCGATCTGAGGCGGGCTTTGGGTAAGTGATCTTGTGTGTGTGGGGTGGCAAGACGCCAGGTGGATTGGTCAGCGATACGTCCGCACAGATCTGAGCGTAAACACCGCGCACAACAATTCCGTCCTTCAAGAGATCCGCGCAGTTTTTGATTCTCTTGATCTCGTAGACCATTCGGGATTCAGCAATCTTTGCATCGAGTAAGGCCACTTGCTTCTCCGCCGCTGCTCGGCAGGTGCGAACGTGATGCCTATCCAACGGGATGGCAATGGTTGCGGATATGCCGCCATTGATCGAAAAGTTGTCTTTTTGACCTGTACGGATTGGTTCATAGAAGCTCACCCGGCCCGGGAAGTCTGGCTGACCATCGGGGGCTGGATTTCCCTCAGGATCAAAGGCGCCCGTTAGATCCGTGGTGTCGTAAACAGGTTGTTGATAGTACGGCTCAAAAGGCGCTGCCCAGCTGGTGGTTGTGTTTATAAATGGGGTGATGTTTAGCGTTGCACCTTGGCAGCTAATACCCGACCCATAGGTATTAGTGAACTGCCTTCCGGGTATATTTTGCACGGCCATATTCGTCACTGAGCCGCTACTGTTTGCGACCGGAGCTGCAGTGCTACTTGTTTGTGCTTGTACTGGGGCAGAAAGCAGCAAAAGGGCTGCAATGACTCGCTTCATTGGGTGAAGGTGCTTAGCGTCTCCGTTGTCGATTCGATGTCAGTTTCGCGGTTGATGATTGTGTGGTTCACAAGTCCTGGTCCCTGCAGTGTCTCTACGAACTGAAAACTTGCGCCTTCGTTCACGATGCTCCAAGACGGCTTTGAGGAAGGATCAAGACCGCGCCACACGCTTGTAACGCCGTTCAACGTGTTGGTTGTTGTCTCAATGCCCATAGGTGCAACATTGCCGTTGGGCTTCACATTGGAGCCAGAAACGCTTAGTTCATATCCTGTGCGATATTGATATGAGTTAATGACTTCATTTACCTTTGTTTTTGTAGTAGTTGTTGACTTTAATGTACCCTGCTGAAAGTTAGGAACTACAGGCAAAGATTGCGCCGCAGGTGCTAACAATAAAAGCAAAAGTAATAGCATCATTCAATAGTTAATGACGTTGTGAGTTGTCCTATTGCAAGCGTATTTGCTCCGCCAGCAGTGATGGTCATAGTGCCGTCTGAGGCGATGGTGCCCGCCAAGTCCCCAGCAGTTCCCGCAGCCGTGGATGTAATTGTGGAGAAGTTAGGCACAGCGCCAACAGACACAGCTGATGTTGGGACTGCATCGGCTTGGGTATAAGACTGGCTGAAAGAGAACGCCTCAGAAGGCACGTCTTGAGTCACTGCGATTGTCCCTGGTGAGTAGACACCGCTGGTGATTGTGCCAGCTGAAACAGTGTTGGCAGTTGTGCCATCTGTTGTGTCAACGCCAGATCCTGAGATTGAAAATGACGAACCAATGCGTTGCGCTGTGGTCACAGAACCACCGACTTGGAGACTGATGCTGCTCTGAATCTTGTGGGTCAGGTCAGCACGAGCAGGCAAAGCAGCTGCCAATGTGATGCCCAATACCAAAAGTGCGCGGGTCATTTGATGCCGACCTTGGAATCTTTTTCAAGGATAACGCTCTTCTCTTCTTTCTTTTTTGACCATTGCGGCCTACCGACAGGCCATAGCTGGCTGCGGTTGAGGAGAGCAGGCTCGCCGAAAAAGTTACGTCGATTGACTGCTTGAACATGCCCAGGTAGTTGGCTGTGATTACACCCATCGCCCAGATCATGATGGTCAGGCGTACAAAATCGCCTAGCCATCCATTGCTGTGCTCTTCCTGTTCCTCAGTTTTGGTCTGCTGAGTTTCTGCCATAGCGCAACAGAGCTACGCTTTAAGGGTAACTAGGCCAGGCCAATGCTTCTAATCCTCAAGCCTGTGTTGATGACCATGTGGAAATCACGGGCATTTAAGGAGCTGATTGTCGCGATGTGCGAAAAAGTGGTTTCACGCACCGATAACGATTTGGACGATTTGGCTGTGAAGCATCTGCGTGAGCTTTTGCTGCCTGACACGAGGATTGACCACTAGGCCGTGTCCGGCATCATCCAAGTGACCCTGTTGGTTATCGCCATGGGCCTTGCGTTGCTGCCGTTTTTTGAGTGGTACAAGCCAGACGTGCCGCATCGCATGGCTGCCATCAAGCAACTGGAGGATGCCATGCCCCCAGAATTATTATCCGAGGACGCTGCCTGGTTTCAGGCGTGGAAGGCCAGTGGCATCGACCAGGAGGTGTATTTGCCTCGTTACTTCAAACAACTAGACCTGCCTGGTGGCGAGCGGAAGTGCTTCACGTCAGCCGCAGCCATGGTCGCCGCTTTTTACAAAAAGATCGCTACTCAGGAAGAGTACGAGCGGATTAGGGCTCGATACGGTGACACCACTTCTGTCTTTGCTCACGTCGAGGCATTGACCAGTTTGGGCCTGCAGGTCCGTTTCGTTGACAACGCTGATGCAGAAGACGTGATGGAGGCCATCGACGCTGGCATCCCTGTCTTAGTCGGTTGGCTGCATCAGGGCAACATGCTGCGCGGCGAACCGCCTATGTGTTCAAACCTGACGTGCGGCCACTGGTCGATCCTGCACGGGTACTCGGGCCGATACAGCTCAGACCCGAGCTGGCTCATGACAGACCCAGCTGGGCTGCCAGACATTGAACGAGGCGGCCACAATCCTGCGCTGTCTGGCTATCGCGTCAGCGTGCGGCAGGCTGCATTTCATCAACGTTGGCAAGATCAAGGCCCCAGGAGCGGCTGGGCCATATTTGTCGAGGCACAATAGGTTGCACTTAAAAGCAGCGAATGACGGTTCTGTGTGACTGGGAGATCAAGGCAAGGTGTCAAAAAAGCCAGATGGTCGTCCCGTTTGACGCAGAGTTGCTAAACCCAGCCAGCCTTGATTTGCGCCTTGGTCTCTACCTGATGGTTGAAAACATCTGTGACCCTGAGCTGATCCGCGTTGACATTTCAGGCAGAACAGAGGATGACCCGTTCATGCTGCAGCCGGGTGAGTTTTTGCTTGGCTGAAACACTTGAGCTGTTTAACATCCCCGACGACATCAGCTGCCAATTTGTACTCAAGTCAAGCCGCGCACGATCTGGTCTTAATCACCTGCTTGCTGGCTGGTGCGACCCAGGCTGGCACGGATCGCGGCTAACTCTTGAATTGAAAAACGAGCGGCTGCATCACCCGCTGCCTTTGTATCCAGGCTTAAAGATTGGGCAGATGGTGTTCCACAGAATGACCCCACCGCTGCGCAGCTATCGCGAGACAGGCCATTACAACAACCACTTGACAGTCATGCCTTCCGTGGCATGACTTGATAAGAATCTTCAAGGCTATGGGCTGGGCCGATTGGATGATCGTCGAGCAAAGCCTTGAGGAGGAGCTTGAGGTTGAACGCAGCGTCAGGGAAGTGAATAAGTGCGATGACGAAGAAGCACTGAAGATGCTTTGCTCTGCCCTTGTGAGGCAGAGCTGGCACCAAAGCAAGCTGCTAAGCCAGGCAGTCACCCGCATTGGTGAGCTTGACGCCAAGCTGGCCTGCTGGGATTAGCCCTGCTTTCCGGTGATCCTTGACCTGTAAAGCCTGACTGCGGCCTCATAGTGAAAGTTGGCCTGCCAGTCATATTTGAAGTAACGAGCCATTCCGCCGTGGCTCACCTCCCAAAGCATCAGCCCGTCTTTGTTGACCTGCTTGATGGTTGGCTTCATAAAAAAGGAGCGCGGCGGCGCTCCTAGTCTCTCGTTCGTCACAAGCTTAAAAGTCAGCGGTTGACGTGTCAGCTTGGCGAGGCTTGGCATCGCTGAGAGCCATCAGCAGATACTCATTGCCGCTTTCCTTGGCAGTGCGAGGCATCAGGTTGGCGCGCAACTTGACGCACTCCTCCCCTTTAAGGTTCTCGCAGCGGTCAGCAGTCTTGACCCATTCAACAAGCTTGCGCAGCTCAGCCACAGGCACATCCATCATTGCCCAGTAGTGGCCGTCTTTCTTTTGGTCTTTGTTGAAGTTGCCCCAGATGTTGAAGGCGTCGGGTGCGAAGTTTTGCATCAGTTAAAGAACTTAGAAACAATGGTTTGAAGCGCAGGGCTAATCACGCCATGGTGATGTTTTTCTGCATAGTGGCGCAGCTGTGCAGCCAACTGCTCATCAAGGCGCACTTGGAAGTGACCCGTGCGGCGTTTTTCATCCGCTCTTGATTGATAACGCTGGAACTTGTCGCCTTCAGGCATTTTCCTGAATCCAAGCTTGATGCTTGCGGCTAGTGATTGCAGGAGCAACCTTAGCGTTGTCACCTAGCTTGAACGCAAAGCGGAACGACTTGCAGAAGTTTTCGCGTTTTCCTGGCTTCATCTCGCTGATGAGACCCACAAGCATTTTTCGCTCTTCTGTTGTTAGCGGCTGATCGTCTTCTGCGACACCCTCAACCGCCGGCCCCTTTTTTGGCGCTTGCTGGATTTGCAGTTTTGCTGCTGGCTTGTCATCAGCAAAATCGCCATCCATGTCCATGTCAGCCGTCAGGCCAAGCATGGCGAGTAAGGCGTACCTTTTGAGGTAGGTACAGGAGCCCCCAAAGTCGTGAAGTGGGTTCCGATTTTTGCCAATGATCATTGGCAAGCGGCTCACAAGCTCAGCACCGCTGACGTGCAGCAGACGAGTCACCAAGATCGGGTCAACGCCTTCACTAGGCTCAAACGTCTGTGAGATCACAAGGCCGTTTTTGATGAGATGAGGCGTGACAGTTGAAAGCACAGTCTCAAGGTCAGCAAACTTGCCGTATTGCGCATTTGCCGTCTTGCTGATTGCTGGGACAGTTTTGTGAAACTGCACCAGGGCCTCAATCAAGAGCTGTGACGGTGATGATGGCACCGAGGAAGTCATCTGTTGCGTACCGTTTGATTGCGTGAATTGAAACGATGCTGGCGTCATTGGCCAGCAAAACCTGGGCAACTGCCTCGCCGAGGCTATCTCCCACCGCTCTCGTTAATTTGTCGAGATCCGGGGTTTTCGTGTGATGTTCAGGCGCAGAAGCTTTGAGCTTACCGGCGTTGCCGCCAGTACCGAAATGAGACTTTGGGCGAGGGAAAACAAACTCACAGCGCAGTGAAACTGCAGCTGATTTGTTCCAATCGTTTGGCTTTGCGCGATGTGCTGCAGATGCAACATCAGTGCGCCAACTGCCGAGGGCTTCTCGGTTGTTGGCAACAACTTTGCTGCCATAAGCTTTCACAGAACCTTGAGGCACAGGAGTGCCAAGAACGCGGAAAGTGAAACTACTTGGCATCTTGTTTTTTCATGGCGTTGTAGAAAGCTCTTTCTAAGGCAGTAAGACGTGGGTTTTTCTCATTGAGTGCTGCTTTGGCCCTGGCCTTGGCAGCCTTGACGGTGTCTTCAGGTCGGGTGTTCCAGTAAATCCCACGGCCCATCAGCTATTTTTGATAATTTTGAATGAGTTGCTGAACTTCCAGAAAGCATGAAGTATATTTTTTTGCTATCAGTTCATACGATTTAAGTTCACAAACGTATTTGGCAACAGCAGGGTCATCAATAGGCAGGTTGCTGTTTTTGACCAATGCAAAAATTGCCCGCATTCGCTCAAAAAGCATTTCGTTTGTGTTGTAGACATGTTGTTCAACATTGTCTATTTCTGTTTCCCAAAGCCTGAAAAAATCATCATTGTAAGGATGCTGTTGTTCAGTCATTTCAGGGCCTCACACGCAGGCTGCCAGCCTTGCTCGCAATGCAATTTTTGCTGCTGGTAGAGAGTGTCAGTGACACTGATCCACAGAGCACCGCCAAACAAGACGCAGAAAACTGCAACAACGATGGCGTTGGTCTTGGGGCTGCGGTGTTCCGGGTCATAGAAGCCGGGACTGCGGTTAGGTGTTTTGTAGTCAGACATGAGCGAACGAGAGAAAGGGCTCATGTGCAGCAGTATGCCGTGCCTGGTATGCCATGTCAACGCTTGCCCTTGGCCTTGCCCTTTTTCTTCACACGCTTAGGCCGTGCCCTCACCTTGGCAACCGTTTCGTGATAGCCAGGCGGCTCAGGCACGCCGCCCTGTTTCAAGATTCTCGTCCAGTCCACCAGCCTTCGTTTTTGCCCTTAGTATCTGGCTTCTCATCCTTTGATAAGGGCGAGGACAAGTGACCTGCAGCGGATCAGGTGCGAGGGGCGTAAGGCGCGCGAGCCTGTCCTAGTCCGCAACTATTAAAAATCGGCCACGGGCTGCAGGGCTTGGAACTTGCCCCAGCACTCTTCCCAGGCAGGGATGCAGTCATCTTCAGGGCTATGCCTGCGCACCTTGCATTTCTCAGGTCCGCTGATCACGGTGACGCACTCAGTGATGCGCACCTTGGGATGCCATTGCTGCCACATACGCGCATAGGCCCCCAGCTGAGCCAGGGGTGATTTGCGGCTTGACACCGCTTTCTTGCTGCTGACTGTCTTGAGGTCGCCAAGAATCACAAAGCTCGGATCATCCTTGTATCGGATGACGAAATCACAAGAGCCACAGACCGACCGATAGCGGTCAACCAGCAGATACTCCGTCGCTAGTGTCTCGATGCCCTTGAAAAGGGGATCGCTCAATAGCGGGTCTAGCCAGGCGTCCCAGCGATCTTCTGCCACGAAGGGTTGCCCTTCAAGATGCGCTTGGAGCCCCCGATGCCCAATACGGCCGCGCAGCTCCCAGCCGTCAGGGCCATGCCTGTGCTTCTCCATGGCGTCCTTCGCAAAGGGCGACATGTCATGGCTGACAACTTCTGAAACATTGTGCAGAACCCAGTCACCACGCCACATGTAGCGGTGTGCGTCCTTGAAAAACACCAGATCTGGTATGGGATCCTGCACAAATTGATTGCAAAACTCGGCTGAGTATGGGCATACTCTGGCCGCAACGCAACCACCAAGTGGACGATTCCACCCATTTCACGAACACTCGCGTTCTGATTGATCCACGAGTCATTGCCGAGGTCGAGCGCAAAAAGCCGATCGGCGTGAACCGCACCAGCTGGGTCAACCTCCTGCTGCAAAGGGCCATCGCATCAGAGCCCGAGCCGCTTGCGCGTGACTAATCCTGATGCTGAGGAGCGTGCTTTTGACTTGCTCCAATGGAACCCTTACTCACTCCCCGCTGAATACAACGACGAGCAAGCTCTGTTGGGCCTATACAGCAAATTGCAGAAGGAGCGATCTGATCGCGCCCTGGATGCTTGGGATGAACAACACCCCTACAAATGCAGCGATGAGTTAGCGGCATTCCGCGAACTTGAACGGCTTGGGGTTTATACGCCCGCTGATTTCTTCTCTCCAAGCAAGGCCAAGAATGGTCACTACACCGAACGCCTCAAACAGCTCAGGGATAGTTCCCGAAAGCCTCAAGGACCACAAAGAGCTTCTCAGCAGGCTCGACCAATACGCAAGCACCGTCCTTTGTAACGAGGAGGATCCGCTCAAACGTTTGCAACTGCTCCGGCTTTACGCCGATGAGGTTGGCTTCCCGCTGAACGAGCGAACTGCTGCGCTGCTGTTGAGCAGAGCTGCAGGATCAATTGCTGGCGTGGCGCAACCGCGCAAGAAAGGCGAGCGGCTCGATACGTCTGCTGTGCCCTGGGCATGGGAGGGCGTGATCATGTCTGGCACGTTCAATCTGCTGGTGGCTCCACCAAAGGTGGGCAAGTCAGCATTGATGGTCGGTATGATCAGCGCTTGGTTTCACGGCGAGGAGAGCTACCTAGGCCAACGGCTGCACGGCGTTTGCCCAAAGGTCTACATCGTCGGCACTGACCAGCCTGAAAGCGACTGGTTCACGTTGTTCAAGAGAGAAGGGCTAGTCACCAGCGATGGGGAACTGGCTGGCCCTGTGGAGATGCTTTGGCATACGGGAGCACCCCTGCATCTCACAGACGAAGGTATCTCACACCTTGGGGAAATCGCTAGGGAAAACCCTGGATCGTTCTTCCTGCTGGACAGTTATCACGCGTGCTGCTCTGTGTTGGCCTTAGAAGAGAGCGCCAGTTCGTTCGACGGCCCTGCCCGCAAACTTGCAGAAGCACTAGCCCCTCACAAATGCACATTGGCTGCCATTCACCACTCCAACAAAGGGGTGACAGGCGGCAATGCAACGCAGGCCAGCAGGGGCAGCAATGCACTGCCGGCCGCGGCCAGCCTGACAATCTTGATGAACTGGTTTAAGCAGCCAGCAGAGGGGCAGACGCAGAACGATCACCGCGTTGTGGTGAAGACGCAGGGCAGGGCCAAAGGAACAACGCTGCTGATTGAGCTACAGGACGATGGCTGGATCCATCACGGCGATGGTGAAAGCGTCTTGGCTGCTGAGGCCATGCAGGAGGCCGCTGACGAGCTGCAGGGCCGCCAGGCGGACATCTTTGATTACATGTGCGAGCGATGGGCGACCGGAGAGTTTCCTGTCACTACGAACGAGCTGCAAGACGTTGGCAAGTGCAACGCCACGAAGGTGCTGCGTGCCTTGCGTGCCCTTGAGAAAAAGGGGTTGATTTACCAGCACGGACAGATGGAGGCGCTTGTGGCTGGGGGCCGTCCGCAGTTCCTCTGGGCTCCACATGAAGCATCCCCCGAAAGTGGGGGTTTAAGGGGTGAAAGGGGTAATACCTCGCGCGCGCTACATGAAATAGAGGGTTTTACCCCTATTACCCCTATTACACCCAATACCCTGAGCACCTCTGTTGAGGGGGTTCTACCCCCCATGGCTGGAACCCCTGTTGAGCTGCATCGCAACGGCGACTGGAACAACGGCTGGGTTATTTCAGATGCTTCTGATCTGCACGCTGTCCGGGTCGCCAAGCTCGGCAGCCCTAATGTCACGGTCGGCAAGCTGCGCTGGGAGTTAGACGTGCGGCCTTGTCAATCCAGCCCGTTCAAGGCTGACCCTGTTGAATCTGATCCTTTCGATTTCTGATGCCTGAAGCAACCCGAGCCCTGCCCGTGCGCGTTGACGTGCGCATGACTGAGCCTGAGCGTGAATACCTCACGCAGGAGGCCATCAAGCGCGACATGAGCCGCCAGGACCTAATGCGAAAGCTGCTCCTGTCTGAGCTGGACTCTGTCGAGCCGGTGAAGGACTACAAGCCTGTTGTTGTTTCACAGGGCCGTGATTCCATCGACCGCGCCATGACGGCTGTGATGCGTCAATACAGCTGCGTTCCTGCCAGCAAGCTTGAGGGCATCATCTGCACGGTGATCTGTGCGCTGGCTGCTGAGGGTTGACACTGGTATACACATGGCATACCATTAAGGCCAAGCGCATCCAACACATGAATCTGCCTATCAAAGCAGCAACGCAAATCCTTTCTGATCTCGGATACGAGGTGAGGAGCTGGTCTAGCTCAATCAACAACAACGGTGGCTATTTCGTTGAGCGCGGCCCGCTCGCCGTGAAATATGACTTGCCTGATCCTGAGCTGACCCTTGGTTATGGCGAACGCGGTTTTGATGCTGGAGCATTTAAAGCCTTCTGTTCTTCTGCTGTCTCCAAAGCTGGCTGTACTGCTCTTCCTTCCTTCTGAGCCATGAAGCTCGCTGACAGCTACATCGACGCTCAGGAAGGCGCTCTGCTCGCTCAAGACGCCATCTCTGAGTGGCTTGACCGCTACCGCTTAGAGCTTGACTCCCAAACAGAGCAGGTCATCTATGAGGGCATCATGGACGCCCTCAAACGTGCTGACCTTGTTGAACTCAAATGACTGACGATCGACTCCGCCAACAACAGCGGCACAATGACCTCAAAGCCTTCCTTGACTATGAGCAGCGCCTCAGAGACGCCTATGCCCGTCTGCAAGATCCGCACCCTAGAGGATGGCTGCGTGAGGGTTCAGGTCGGTGACGGCCCTGGTGCGTTTGTAGGCGTTGTCAGCTCGATGCACTTAGTCGAGCCCAAATGCCTACAGCTGCAGCAATACTGGGTCAAAGCCCAGGCAGCACATGGCAATACAACTAGACATCAAGTCTGAGCTGCCTAAGGCCATCAAGTGGACTGACTTGCACACCAAGCAGCTTCCATTCAGCATCTCGCAGGCAATGAACGCCAGCGTCAAAGGATTAGCTGTGATCCCTGGCTCTAAGCAGAAGTCAGCTCTCAATGCATTGGCTGGCGCATCAAGGCGTTACCTTGACCAGCCCAAGCCACAGACACAGACAGGCTTCTTTGCCACCACAGCTAAAAAGCGCAGTCTTGTTATTGAGATAAGGCCAAAGACCAGGTTTGTCGGTAAAGACGGGGGAGAGAAGGGTTGGAATCGCACCCGTTACCTCATGGGCAACATCGACGGCGGTAGGCGTGCGCCTAAGCCATATGAGATTGTCTTTGCTGCTAATGCATCAGATAAATCTGTACCCATCGGATCTTTCTTTGTACCTACCCGTTTTCAAAAGAGGGATCGTTTTGGCAACATCAGCAAGTCAAACCTCAACAAGATCATCAACAGCTTTGGCACTGGCAACCGCTCTGGCTCGAACATCTTTGTCGGAACCCCTAAAGGCGGCAACAGGCAAGCAGGTGTTTACAGGCGTGAACGTCAATACACAATCAGACCACTGTTCTTCTTAGAGACTGCAGCTCCCAGCTATCAAGCAATCTTTCCAGCCAGGCAGCAAGCAATGGCCAAGATCCAAACCACCTTTGGTCTCTACTTACGAGACCGCCTAGCCCGCAACGTGGCAGCTGAGCTAAAACGCGGGTCCTTCTAGC
>FUIF01006550.1_pt1 | contig 33848 bp, 54 predicted proteins | sample 1003461 | NCBI WGS metagenome assembly FUIF01 (sample SAMEA80401918, study PRJEB19352) | marine metagenome
AATAATTTCTCTAAAAAATCAAGGGTAACTTGTTCACTAGGAGGTCCTTCTAAACTAAGCTCTGCGGCACCACGGATACTTTCAAAGTTTGTAATAGCCATGGATTGAAATTTAGATTTAATATAATTAATCTGATGTTCCCTTACTGCTCTGTCATACAAGGTAAAAGTTTTATCCGTTACTTTACCTTTGAAGTAACCGCTCTCTTCTAACTTCTTTCTATCCTCAAGACTAGATCTTTCATACAAAGACAAATCAGGTGCATTGCCAGCCACATAGTCAGCGGCTCTTAGCTCAGCTTCGTAAGCCCCAGACTTTAGAGCGAAACTTTTTATCTGCTGTAGTTTTTCATTAAGATCTGCCGAGGCTCTTCTTTGAGCGTCATATTGTTCAAATCCTATATTAGGAATAGCCACGCCCTGTACTAAGCCACCCTCGTATGTTCTTCTTGGTGCCATTATAATATACCCATTCTATCGTTCTCATCTAATTGCTGTACTATCCCTGGTTCAAATGTTGGTGTTGGTGTTACCCCAAACCCACTAAACAAACCACTTTGATAAATACCTGTGATGTCTGTACCTAATCCTATTAGACCACCTAATGCACCTTGTTGCAATGCAGTCTGCCCAGCTACTTGTAAATTCCTAAACTCTAAAGCTCCTAGGTTTTTAAGTATATCTTCATTCATCTTAGACATTCTTAAATCTTCAGCACCTTCTCTAAGAGATATTGTTTGTTGTAGCAATACAGAACCTTCGTTAGTTAATATACCGCCAGCGGCACCCTTAGCAACAACACTAGCTATAGCTCTGTTTGTTTCTCTTAACGCTCTAGTTCCAGCTTCCTTTGCTTCAATTCTTTTCTGATCGTATTGTAATCTAGTGATTTGTGCTTGTGCATCATAGTACGCTTTCATAGCCGCGGCTTGTTGGTAACTAGCAAAAGCCTGACCTACTGAAGAAGCTACTGATAATACTGTAAAGAAACTACTAAATAATGGCATTATTGACCTACACTCACTTTAAATTCTATTCCAATTAAATTAAAAAACAATGGCTGTGATTGGGAGAATGTCATCTGACCTTCTCTGTTGTATCCCAACATTGGTTTCCTTCTCTTCTTTCCTGTAAAGAAATTTGCCGCAGTGAACACAAAATCTTTACCATCTAACGTTAAGTTCTGAGACAAATACAATAACGCTGTTGCCTCAATAATTCTTTTCTTTTGCCCTACTGTATTACCGCTCGGAAGTTTTAGTTCCATAGGCATAGTAGTAATTGTAGGAGTATAATTCATTCCTATTTCAACATAGCTTGTCGCTACCGCATCTAATGTTATACCTCCACTTGATACTGTTTTATCTGATTGCATAGCATCATCTACAATAACCTTTACTGTTTCTCCTTCTAAGTGATCCAAACCTGTTACTGTTGTTGTACCAGGTAATGTAACTCCTGATAATAGTATAGCACTATCTGTAGTATTATCATCATTAAATGCTTCTACATAATATACATCTGTTGAATTTATATTTCTTTTTACCACAAAGTACACTGTCTCTACATCTACAGCAACGTTGACAAACTCGCCATCAGTAGACGCTAAAGAAGCGGCAGTAATGTTTTGATCCTTAACCATTGTGTAAGTGATAGCGGTTCCATTAGCGTTAATAACTATTAGCAGATCCCCTTCAGTTGTAGAGGTTGCTTTCCTTAAAGCCATATCAGTAGGAGTGGATATTAAATGACTAGACAACAAGGACAGATTGTTAGATACATAGTTTAAATCTGTATCACTAAACAAAAACTCTCTAACAGCTTTCCCTGATTCTTGTATAAATATTGTTCCACTCTCAACGCCAACAGGTCTTAATCCTTCTTTCCCACCTCTTTTTGTTGCTCCATTAACAACTATATTACTAGGAGTGATTGGATCTAATGACGCTTGTGGAACAAAGAACTCGCCACCTTTAGTAAAGATTTGTAAGTCTCTGCCACTAAATAATCCTATAATTGGATTAGCTTGACCTGTATCTAACGTTGCTTCGATAGCATCATCATCTAATGCTTCACCTGGATTAAAGTCAAAAAATCTATTTACTCGTGATCCAAACAATGTGTTTGTCGTTCCTTAGTACCACCAAAATATAACCTACCTTCATGGAACACAACTGTTCTTGGGTATCCTCTGCTTGCTGACCAAGTATCTTCATACCCACTTTCAAGGAACCAATCTCCAGACGCTATTGCATCTGTATTAAAGAAAGGTATTTCAACAACAGCGTCTACTTCACTACTTGATACATAATTTACAATTCTTGCTCTACCAAGACCATTATCGGCTTCTATATAATCACCTACATTAGATGCGGCAAAAGCACCACCACTAGTAGATAATGTAACATTACCATCAACAGCACTAGGAGTTAGGTTGTGAGCACCAGACGTTGTAGTAATGGTAAAAGCGTGTTGAGGAACAAAATCAAAAGTGATTGCCGATATAGTCCATGTACTATGTGATGCACCTCTGACAACTTTGAATGGTGTCATATCTTCGTGGACTAATATAAGAGTATCAACGGATTGTGTGTAGTTCATAGTGCTTAGTAAAGATGAACCTATAGTTGTTGTCAGGTAATCATTACCACTACCATTGATATTAGTTACAAGTTCCTTGTCTTTATACACATACATTCTGTTATTAACAAACAACAACATATAACTTTGTGTTGTGGAAAAGGTAAAAGGCACTAACAGAGTTCCGTTAGCTGGACTAGCCGCACTTGGTATCTCGTCTATGTATTGTAATCCTGGTCGTCTATCAACGCCACCCTGTGGCTGAACCAAAACATTCCTTGCTTTGTCTAAAGCGTTATAATATTGCTGTATGTCAATCCTTGCCTTCAACAATGGATCAACTTCACCTGTAGTAAAATTAGTTTGGATAGTAACAGCTCTGCTCATAGCATCACCTTACATCAGCTAATGGGAAGTCTACTATTGCATAATTTGGTTTGCCTCTACCATCAATGTTCATAGCCTGGCGGAAGTAACCACCTCTACCATTCTCTGCCATACCACCTAATGCTACTGTTCTCCAGTAATCTGCTTTAGTTGTTTGATCGGTAACAGGTTCTGCTAAATGCCATGCCATCATATAGACAAGTAGTTGGACAAAGTAAGAAGGCATGACACCCTCTGTAATCGCTGAAGTAATGTAATCTATGTAAATTTTAGCTTCATTGGTCGCTATGGTTGGACCACTAGATGTGTATAGTATTTCGTAAGATTGTATTGGTAGAATACGAGTAGCACTAGAATTGTATACTTGTAATGGTGTGCCACTTACTGCTGTTGCAGGTAAATCATATTGGTAAGACCACTCATTAGTGGGAGTAGTTGCTGACCTTGCTAATTGCACTTTGGTCAATGCGAATGACCATGGGTACAATGATAATGTTTGTTTCTTGATTGTGTCGTAGATATTGTTGCATACTGTAGCGGCATCATTACTTGTGTCTGAAAATGAAGATATAACATCTGCACCTAATAAGTTCAAGGCTTGATTGCAGATTGTAACGTTTGTATCACCGCTTGCCATTATGCCCTCGTAAAGTTGAGGGGACCGAAGCCCCCTCGGTTAGTAATTAGTCAGCATCCGCAACTGATAGAGCTGTTCCATCAGATACGTCAACTACACCACTTGCATTTGATAATACAGTTACAAGTGTTGAAGTAGGTACAGAGCTGTCCCAAACATGAATCAAATCACCAACTTTCAAAACGCCAGAAGCGTCATTGAAATAGCCAGATGTATTGATGTCTGCGATTGCATCAGTACCAGGTGCTGTATAGCTCCACATTTGAGGAGCATTACCAGCTTTAGCCTGACCACCTATCGGTTGTAAGTTTGTTGAACTATAAGCCATAATATCCTCCTATGATTCTCTACAAGTGATTTCTACAATGCCTTCGCCATCAATAGAAATAGCACCAGCTGAGAACATGCTATTAACCAAGAAAGAAGTTTTTTCTGGGATATAGTTGATTTCAGTTTTTTGTGCCATATTAACAGCCATACCTAAAGCTGATCTATGGAATGCGAAAACTTTCCTGTCGCTTGAGCCATCAATTGACAAACCACCTTCGTCTCTATCTCCAAGTACATGGAAGTTGAAACCTAGGAATGTATTGATTTCTCCTGAAACAAGAGCCTTGATTGATGCGAAGTCGCCTGAAACAGCTCTTTCATCACCTAGTAGACCTGCTAAGTTGTTAGCGTGGATAACAATGTGTCTGTCATCAAACGGAACGTTGTTAGCATCCATTGCTTTTTTAGCGGCAATTAGTTTACCAACGTTTAGGTTTGAAGCAGTTGCTGATCCTGATGTAACAACTGTGTTAGCTACTGTTGATGGAGATGCTTCTGCATCTAGTGCATCAATGATTAATTGGTCCATTCTACGCCCAATAGCTTTTGAAACTACTTGAACTAGTTCTGACCTTTCATCGAAGTTCACCTTAGCTTGGTGGAAAATGTCTGAGTATTCCGCCGCATTGTAATCTTCCATTGTTGCTGTTACTTGTGAGTAAGTAACGTTTAATGGAGTTACATCTGTTTGTGGAATCCTAGCAGTCGCACTTCCCTTACCAAGTTTAGGAAACTTGTAAGTGTTGCCTTGTACACCTTGTCTTAGCCTAACAGCACTAAGTAGAACTGATTCTGCTTGATATGCTTGTTTAACCTCGGCATCAAACAAAGTAACGAAAGCATTAGTAATTGACTGTGCCATAGTTTACTCCTTGTTTAACACAAATTAATAAAATAGTTACTTTAGTTATCGAGGGAAACCTCGGCTAAAAAATGATGTACTTCCACACCAGCCAGAGGCGAATAGGACATTCGTTATCTCGCTAATAGGATAAGATATTTTTAGGATAAATACAAGAACTATTTAAATATCGCCAGTCGAGGTCGCTACTCCAGGAAATGCTCTAGCAAATTGTTGCTCTACTTTTCTTCTGAAGTTAGGATCAGACTTGTACTCTGGACTTGCTACCATCTCATAGAGTTCATCTCTACTTGGCATACCATCCATATCTACAGTTGCTGTCGGTATTTGTTGCTCACCATAGTATCTTCTTAATTTATTAATCATATTGATACCATTAGCTGTAGCACCTGCAACTTTAAATTCTTCAAAGTCATCTTCTGACCAAACACCTTTAGCTACCAATCCTTGTGCCCACTGTCTCATACCATTGATAATCTGTGGAGCATTTGGTCCTAGCTTTGCTGTTTCTTCTTCTATGTTAATAGAACTAGCTTGTTCTTGTACTTCTGCTAACTCTCTAAACTTACCAACAAGTTTATCAAATGCTTCTTGTGTTGGTTTGTTCTCGTTTGCCCAATCAACAAATTCTTTTGCCAATGGATCTTCATCAACATCAATACCATCAAAAGCAGATAAATCATATTCTGCTGGTGCTTTGTGTTTACCCATTGAGAATTGTTTTTGTAGTTCTTTGTAAGAATTGTTTAGATCTTCTACCTTTACTCCATCTTCTGCATCCCAGAACTTATCTTCTAAGTATTCTGGTTTAACCAATGCCTCTTTGGCTATTGGCTCTGGATCAGGTTGATCTTCTACAAGATGTGGTACCTCTACTTCAGTAGGATCAATTTCTTTTTCCTCTTCTGAAGCAGGTGTCGCATCTGCCATTAAACCATCTTGTAATATTTCTTTTTCGTCATTCATTTTTTCGCCCTCGCTATTCTCATTTGAATTTCTCTAATTATACTATTCTGACCTTCTCGTGCATAACCAAAACTTGTTTCACTACCAGGAATCCAAGTCGGTTGTGATAACGTTTTACTAATAAGAAACTCTAAAACCTTTTGACCTTCTTCGGTCTCAAATGTTCTAGCAAAAGATTTATCAATAGAATACTGGTCATCTAGTATGTTCATAGGGTTTTCATCTAAAACCTCTATGCCATCCCACCCATTTCTGCTCATGCACTAACCTCATCAGCCATTGCACTTGCTGGTTCTTGCATAGGTGGTCCTTCAGGACTTGGCTGACCTTGTGGTCCCATGCCCTGACCTTGCATAGCCATCTGCATACTTTGCTGGACAATGGCTTGTTTTTCTTGTGGTGTTGTTCTCAGTGATGATGGGATACCTAGCTTATCACCAATATAAGTAGCAATAAGATCTGGTTTCATCTCTGCAATACCACCAGGTCCTAATGAACCTGCGATTTGTACGAACTGCATTATTTCATTTATCTCCTCTAAGTTCTGTGCTTTAGCTAGTGGACTGATTGGCACTACCTTAACTTCTAGTCCATTAACCTTCAATGGTAATTGAATTAATCCTTTCTTATCCATGATAGATAATACTCTGGTTACAATAGGAACCATTGTTTCTGTAATCAATCTTCCAAATGCAGAACCCATATTCTGTGCAAGTTCTTTCATTCGTTCCACAATCTCAGTAGCAGACCTAGCAGACATATTATCTGGCGGAAGTGTGTCATCTAATAATGTCTTTTTAATATTCATTCTCAAATCATTGATAACAATTTGAGAGACATTAAAATCACCAGACCTTGGCAACGGAGCAAGTGATGCTCCTTGCGGTCCACCATTTCTAGCTACTGGGATTATGGATCCAGGAGTTATTCTGATATTAGATGGATTAATTACACCATCATCTGCCGCTGTGTATACTCCAGCACAAGCGATAGATGCATTCTTTAGTAGTAGCTCTAATGTTTTGTTTAATGTTTTAATATCTGGAATAGCAGTTACCAATGGTCCTCTACCAAATACTTCACCAGCTACTTTCATATATCTTGAAACAATCCAAGGTGTTTCATTCATTCTTCTGTAGATTAACTCTTCGCCTGTTTTCTCATAGACTAAATGGTAACAGAAGTCTTTTCTTTCTGGATCTAGTATTACAGCTTCTGTTAGTTCTACTTGCTCTTGAGGTTTGTTCTTCATTAGTGTTAATAATGACTCTGGCATCTCTGCATCAGGGAACTCTCTTTGAATAGCCTCAACTCTTAGTTTGTATTTACGATACACATTATCAACTGTACCACTTGGACCTTCTTCTAATGCTATTAGGTATTGTGGGATGGCTGTAAATTTAATTGGGTTAATGTCATCACCTTCTTGTACTAACATAACCGCTGTTCCTACACAGAGGTCGAGCAGAAACTCTCCGATAGCCAAATCAAAGTTTGACTGTCTTAGTACTGTAAACATCTTGTCGAGGTAAACATCAAGTGCTTGTTGTACTTCTGCTCTTCTCTCTGGTGGAATATCATCCCCAGGTTCTAACCGACACCATTTCTTGTAGGGAGGGAACAAGCCTGATTGGATTCGGTTAGCAAACCTTTGAGTGGAATGAATAGCTGTACTGTCAAATACCATGTTCATTTTATTCTGACCTGGTACATGACCTTCGTAGTATCCGTCATATAAATTTCTTTGAGGTAAAGCATATCTATAGCAATCCTCATATACTGTTCTCCATAGATCTTTCCTGCCAAACGCTTTCTTAGATCTATCCATTACTTGTCTTGCATCTAATCTCATCATGATTTTTTATTCCTTTGTGCAAAGTTTCTAGCACTTTCTTTGCTTCTAAATCCCCAAGCCTTGAGTGCTAATGCAAGTCTTGTTGGTCTACCCTTGCTATCTTTCATTGGTCCTTTCATGCCAGCAAATCGTGCCGCAAAGCTAACACGCCTACCATCTGTTCCAGATTTCTGTGGTGCTTTTAGTTTAGATCCTTCTTTTCTATTGAAGTATTTTCTACCTGCTTCGTTCAGTCCACCTGATGGATTTTGATATTTTTTTGCTACCATTAGAATCTCCAAGTATAACTTACAAAGTACTCGCCTTTAATCGGATCGGCTTTTATATCCAGACCTTTGTTATCTGACATACTCTTTACAGCGGAGACAAGACTATCAAACCCAAGGCTGGTATCTGGCTGGTTTAAATTTGTGCCAACACCCATTAGTCCTGAAACATCCTTGCCACGCTTTCTCTCTATTTTATCCCTAGTCTTTTGGTACCATTTCTGAGCTCTTTCATCTCCCCTTTTATTAACAACAGACTGCAAAAAATCTAACTGAGGGGTGTCCAATGTTTTCATTAGATTGCCAATCTTATTTGCTTTTGACAAAGCACTCCCAGAAAACAATTCCTGACCAGCTTTTACAGTAGGGACAATCCCCAAATCCTTTGCTGTTTCCCAATCTTTTCTTCTGTCTCGTAAATCCTGTAATTGTTTTTGTAACGTAGGCACTTCTCCCTTTGCCTTCTTACCTTCATACTCAGCCTTCCTCACCTTATCAGCTAAGGCTCTTCTGTTAGCATCCCTAAGAGATTCTGAAACTGTACGAGTTCCATACTCTCTAAGTATGAAGTCCTCCATAGACATTAATCCATCAATCCTTTTCTTTTTCTTTTCTTAGGAAATCCTTTTTTCATATTAGCGTAGGCTTCTTTGCTAATGGTAGAATTTTTTTTAGAACGTGATGTCCCAGCTTTTTTTCTTTTGTTTATATTGTCGTAAAGTCCTGGCATTAGTTTGTCTCCACTTGTGATTCGTCTAAGTTTCTTAGTCTTGGGTTGCGAATATAAATCATGCTCTATCACCTCTCATAGGATCTCTAATAAATCCTTGTGGTGTTGCACCATCTTCTTGCACACCTAGTAAACCACTAGATCCAAGTAACCCAGCGTATCCACCTCTTCTTGATGTCCTTCTTCTTGAAGCCAAAGCAGAAAGTTCTTTTGCTTTTGCTGTCGCATCAGCCGCCTCTCTTTGTGCTATTGACTCTTTGATATCGCCTAGCTCAGGGGATGGAGCTGGCTTTGGTTTAGAAAATAACATACCCATATTACTAGTCCTTTCGTATCTTGCTATATATTATCATATCTTTTGGTCAAAGGTATATTTTTTTAATACGCCTTCCCTTTTAAAAGATATACTTTCAATCCATTTGATTGCTCGAATATTACTAGCTAAGACTGTAACATGAATTCTGTGCAAGTTCAACTCTTCCATTATCAGATCCATAAACCTTTTTGCCCCTTTATGGAACTTAATCTTGTGTTTACTGACCAAATGCATATCAGGTATCATCCATAACTCTGCTACACCATACCATTGTGGTGATACACCAAAGCATAACATAGGCTTGCCACCATCTAAAACTGCATATCCATAGCCAGTTTGCGAGGCAACATCTAAAAATTCTGCATAGTTTGGTATTTCTATTAGGTGTTTTCGGTCGTGTTCATGGAGATCCATGATGTTTAGTAGATATGATTTGAACGGAACAACGGATAAATTAGTACCTGGTGTACCGAATAAGTACTCTAGTGTCTGCTCATTCATGTTCTTTCAGCCTCATTGCTATCTCTTTCCATAATGCCCAGTCCATATACACACCTGGCTGGTCATAATCTTCTACTAGGATAAGCAAATCAGCAGAACCTTTCCACTTCTTTATGGTTGCAAACCCTCCCCCATTCTTTCGTGCCTTAACTTCGCATACCAATCCACCGATTAAATCTACCGCTACATCATGTGGGAAGTCTCGTATTGCTCCTGATAAGGGTTGCCTTCTGGCATTGATGTCCATAGCTTGGAACATCTTTACTATTTTATTTTCTACTCTTGTACCTTTACGTTTAGCTGAACTTGTCATGCAAATATATCAAAATCCGTATTCGCTACTGATTGTTTGAATTGTGGATTATGTCCCCTCGTTAATTGTTTATGTTCACCACCCCCTAGTACCAGATACATATAAGCATCACCAACGTGGGAATGGTCGTTCTTGTTTGGTGTATCACGATAACGTTCTCCACCAGATACCTGAACCCTTTTAAAATGATAGCCACCTGCTAATGATTTCCGTAGTCTTTGACACCTTTTGTCAATAAGCAATCCAGGTTTACCTTCAATTAATCGGTTCATGGGCATAGCACCAGCTTCACGTCTCACTCGAAAGTCGTTACTTGCTGTTGGTCGTGCTAGTAATCCTATTGACTTTAGATGGTCAAAGGATGTTACTTCATAGATCTGATCCCTTTGCATACCAGCAGGATCTCCCCATACCAATACTTCGTACTTCGGAAACTTAGTAGCCAGTTCGGATTTGAGCATAGTACCAAAACGTTCCAGTCCCATATCGAATGTTACCAGTTCGTGGTATACTTGCCACCTTCCGTTCTTGAGTTTCTGTCCGAATATAGCGGCTGGTGTCAAACCAAAGTCAACACCGACTTGTACTGGGAGGGTTGGATCTGGCTCCAGGAAATCTTCGGACATGATGTTATCATCATATTCGTTCATGACAGGTTTACCTTCTTGGACATAGGTATACAATCCCTGTGCATAGCAACGTATCCAGTCTACGTTCTTCCCTAGGAGTGTTTGTTCATAATACCCAGAGGGCAGGTTTTTCCTGTTTTCTGCGGTAGGGTTGGTTGCCCACCAGGTATTTGCTGAGAACACGAAACCATTGGCTTCAGGATTCTCTGGCAACTCGTCAGTCTTACATTCCTCTACAGCACCTGGCTGTTTAAAAAATGTCCACTTATATTTTCCTGTCATCTTTTCTTTTTCAGATAACCGATACCACCAATGGTCATCATCCATAGGTTGGTATCCATAATAATACCACGCCAAGGCGTAGCTCCACCATCCGATAGAGTAGGGTATCTACCTACCCTGTGTGTTAACCCATCAATTACAGCCTTGGGTAGTTCTCGTGCCTCATTCACCCATGCCCCTGTCAACTCCATGGATAAAAGTTTACGGACATCTTTGGGTTGGTCGAGAGCTAGGAAGATAACTTCACAGTCTATACCTGGAGCATTGTCTCGTGATGGTAGCTTTATATGATGGGTTAGCGGAGGAGACCAACGGAAAGGTCCCCAGATATTCTCAGGAAACAACTCTTGCCATGTCTTAATGGTTGTTGTTCTTAGTTCAGGGTATGAGTTTCTAACAACTACAAACCTGCTATATTTGATTCCATCTCTTGGTGATGGTACTTGACTAACTGCCTTTAACATAATCTCAGCGGCACAAGCATAAGACTTACCGCTACCTACTGGTCCCATAATCCCCCTAACAAATGATTTATCCTGTAGGAACTTCCATACAGTAGGGGAAGTGCTGAAGTCTAGGTTCAGATTTGTTATAGGACTAGTCATCCTGTTCCTTTGGGTAATATACTATAACAAGACAGTCGCACTTAGGGCAAGACAAGTTTGTTTCCATAGAAAAATGCGGATGATCTTCTTCTATATCGTGATCCCCACCCCAAATTAATTCTGTTCCACAATGCCAACAATCCATTTAACCCTCCATTACATTTCTTGTTATTGTATCTATCTTATCTTGTGTGGTTATTGCTTTTTGTCCTAGTAAACCTCTTAGTTTGGATACAGCTATACCACTACGAGCCGCAAGAATCGGAATACTAATCTTGTTCTTCAGCATCATCTTCTGCACTATCTGTATCTCCGCTATCTCCATCTTTCTTTGTTTCATTTACTGGCTCCACATCTATTATTTGTTCAGGTCCATGCATTACTATACCTACAACAGATGGTTTGTCGAGATCTTCTTGTTTCTCCATCATACCTGTTGCTTTAGCTAATGTTCTTAATACGGATACCTTGTCATGTAATTCTACTTCCAACTGAGGACCTTCCTTAGTCGGTGTCATCTTAATCTTTTTAATTGCTTTGATTGCTTTGTTTGATATCTCATCTGGTGATTTAACACGAACATATCCAGAAGAATCCCAATCAATAATCTCATCTATACTTGATGTTGCTATATCAATTAGTTCTTGTGCTACCGCATCTTTATGATGTTCTAACACTTCAGACTTCTGGATACGTTTCTGTACTATTCGTACACCACCAAATCTATCTAAAGGTGGTTTGACTATCCTCTTCTTAGAAAGGGATTTCGTCATCTAGTCCCTCATCTTTAGAGAACTGTGTACTTGGTGATGTATTATTACCCCAGGCTCTGAAGAAGCCTACGATATCACCCTTGTTGTATTTAGATGCATCATCTATCTTCTGATAAATCTTTATATCAATCGCACCATCAATAACTTCTCTAGTCTTAGTATCGTCGTTCCAATTACTACCCTCCCATACTTCTATGATATAATCACCTTCCGTCATGTTAATAGGTTTCATTAGTTTGTAATTTACGATTACTGTGTGTAGGTCCTGCCATACTCTTTCCTTTCTTATTTACCTTGTCCTCTATATTTCTTAAAACTTCTACGCTTATCCTTATTCATGCTAGACATGATAGGTCGCCTACCTTGTGAGGTACCCTTAGCAGTATGAACATAGTTGTTTGTTGAAATCTTTTTAGACATTTTATTTCCTTATATTGGTAGCATATATCATTTATGAAAAAATTGCAAAAAAATTGTGTGGGTTACCCCTACAGTACAGACAGTACGCCCCCTCAAGGTCCATTTTTACAGCCAGCAAAATGCTCCGCCCACTGAATAAATTAATCAGTACACGGAACGTTTTTATTTATATTTATTGCACGCTGACGCGAGTAAAAAAGATGTGGTATTATATTACCGCATGGCTTGAGGCGTGTTACCATCTGACTTTATGTGTGGCGGTAAACTTATTTAATAGCTCACTGAGTTCCGCCTTCTTATCCTTCGGTCCCTTACTATCCATAAATACTTTATCAAAGTATGTGATCCTCTTAATGCTATCCTGTCCGTTCCTCTTTCTATATTCTAAGGTCCCTTTAATCCTGCTTAGTATGTATTCTGGTTTATGACCTTTATGTAACCATGATGATACAACTTCAACATCTTGCTCTTTCCAGATAGCAACATGTCCATAAGTTTGCTCTAATATCTTTTTAAATGAATTAATTATGTCCTTACTTATAGTTATATACTTTATATTAGTATTAATATCTCTATTACTTATTCCTTCTGAATGAATATCTGATATTCCTTCTGAGTGAATATTAGGCGGTTTGTTAGGTTCTTTAGTGGTTAAGTTATCCACATCCTTGTTGATAAGTTTACTCATATTATGACTATCCTGCTCCTCAATTTGCTCTAAGTCTTTACTGTTCTGAATAGCCTTAGCATCCTGCTCAGTTACTCCCTCATCAAATACCATGAAATAAGCATTACTCCTGTATGATAACGCCTTATTAAATTTCTTTGTGGCGTATCTTAGATATCCATACTCCATTAATAGTTTTATATGTTTGGATATTGTTGGCTGTTTAATATTTAAATCAGTTGCAAGTGTTTTTTGATTTGGAAAAGCTATCCCCTGTCTGTTGCTGAAGTTTGCAATAGCAAGTAAAACAAGCAAAGTCTTTGGTCGTTTCTGTAATCTAGTATCATGAACAGCACGCTGAGGGATTATACAAAAGATCCCTCTAGCTCGCTCAGTTCCATAAGTATCCCTTTTTGACATGATAGTACCTAATTATTTTTTATCATGCTGTAGCACGCTTAAAACGCGTTTAAGATACCATTCAGCTTTTAGAAGGTCATCCAGTTCTGGATTGTCCATCTTTAATCCAGATCTTGATATGTATTTTAAAGCGTTACCTTTACAATATCCCTTAAATTCTTCTGGAGATAACTGAGACTGGATGCAATCAATAGTCTCAATAGATTTGTTTTTATAATGTGCTGGATTAATCTTATCAGTCATGAACGCCAGCTCCATGTAATAATTCTTCTATCTTCTTATCTTGATCCCTTGTAAATTCTTTTCTATGAGCCAGTCCAAGGCGTAGACATTCAATAAGTAAAACAGTCATGGAGATACCTTCATGAACCGCAACTTGTTTTAATATTTGTTTAAGTTTGGCTGGTAGTTTGAAATAAATTACTGCTGTATCCATAAAAAAAATCCTTTATAAGTTATTGTTTTATAAGCATAAAAAAAATAATCCACATTATTTTGTATTATACGCTTGACCTATAAATATATATAAAGTATATCTTATTACAAGAGTACAGAAAACGAACTGACTCATTAACTAACAAGGGAGTAACAACATGGACAAGGCAATCACAATTAAACTTAAAGATTACGATACTTTAGTAAGAGTATTACAACAACATGATTACTGGACAGCATTAAGTATTGATCAAGGTAACCAAAGTAAACATGATAAGTTAATGGAATTGCTACAGCATAAGGTTGTACTACAGTTCATAAATGAAAACTTTTAATTTTAAACAAGGGAGTAACAAAATGAAAACACAAGAACTATATCAAGAACTAACAAACCAAGTTGTAGATTTAATGGACAAGCATGGCTCAGACTGGGTAAAACCATGGGCAGGATCTAACGCCAACAATCATAACAAATTTACTAAGACTATTTACAGTGGGTTCAATTGTTTATCAACTGGTTTATCTATCTATAAGAATGGATTTAAGTCTAATGAATGGGGCACCTTTAAACAGTGGGCAAACGCTGGTTACAAATTAAAAAAAGGTAGCAAGGGTACCGCCATTATTTTCTGGTCTTTAGTAGAAAAGAGATCCGCAGATACAGATGACAGCGAGAAATTTCCAATAGCTAAGAGCTACTATATATTTAACGCTGAGCAAATAGAAGGCTATGAAGTACAGCCAGTTAAGATCACTGAGGATTTTACAGTTGAGCGTGTGGATAACATTATCAATTCTAGTAAGGTTCAGTTACAGCATGGATCAGGTCAGGCGTACTATGTACCAGCTCAAGATATGATTATGATGCCAGAAAAATCTAGCTTTACTGGCACTGATACCAGCTCAAACATAGAAAGTTATTATAATACTTTACTACATGAGATGGCTCACTGGACTGGACACAAGTCAAGACTAGATAGAAAACTTAATAATAAATTTGGCAATGATGCCTATGCTTTTGAGGAGCTAGTTGCTGAGTTGTCAGCTGTATTTTCTACAGCCAGACTTGATATAAATCCAGAACCTAGGGCTGACAATGCCAAGTATTTAAACAACTGGAAAAGAGTTTTAAAAGATGATCCTAAGGCATTACAAAAAGCGTGTGCTTTAGCTCAGAAGGCTACTGATTATGTGCTACAGTTTGATGTAGTAGAAAATAAAAAGGTAGCTTAATTTTAACGAGGGACTTCGGTCCCTCACATTTAACAAGGGAGTAAACAAATGAAACAATTATACAATCCAGTTCGTGTTACAAGAAGAAAAAAACGTAACAAGGATGAGTACACTATTACAAGGGAGGTTAACACTACAAGAGAAGTTGAACTCCAGTTTGGAGATTATATAAGCATTACATTATATGACGAAGTTAGAAATGTCTCTGGAGGTGGTGCAACATCAGCTAGAAGGAAGGAACTGACTATTTATCTACCAAAAGAACGCCATCATCATGAACCGCTTAATGATTTCTTTGAGAAAATAATTAAGGATGCTCTTATATTTAGGGAGCAGGGCGGTAAGGTTGATGCTTTTGATAGAAAAAGAGCCTTTACTTTGGATCCAGTAACTTTTGAGCGTGTAAGAGCTTATGATAAGAACTGGGTTCAAGATATCTACCAGCCAGTTAAAGAAGGGAGTAAATAATTATGATAGTATTAATGAAATGGAAACGACCAAGAAAACAAGATAAAAAACATTGGCAAGAAATAACAATTGAAAGAGCCATAGATTTATTAGAGGGTTCTGGACGTTGGAAGAAAGATACAGTTGCAGATATGCTTACAGATGGTGCTTTGTTGTGGGACACCCTTGCATATTATAAAAAAAAGGGGGAGTAAATAATTATGTGTAATAAAGCTATGAAAGAATATTACTCAAACATTACGCTTAAATTTAGCGGTAATAATATAGAGGCAGAAAATAAAGAACAATATATTGAATTGTTAAAAGAACAATTTCTACAAGAGTATGGAATATTTTTAGATGACAATGAAATTGAAATAGTAGAGGAGATAGATAATGAAAACTAAACTAGAATTAATTTCAATCATTGCATTGATAGGAGCTGGACTTTCTATCTTTGCATGGGGACTAGCAACACTAGCATTTTTGTTCTTGTTTTTATGAACAATATAATATATAAAATATATATAAAGAAAGGAAATATAACATGACAAATATATATGACGAATTGAAAGAGAAGATTTATTCATGGAGCGAGCACAAGCTATCGTATCAGATTGTGATAGCGTTGAAGAGCTACAGGATAAGATGCAACCTTACCACTACTTGATGAGCGAGCTAGTAATACCTAGTTATCAGGCTATTACACTGGCTGATTATATAGAGTTTGGATTAACTGAAGTATATAACAACTACTGGGAGAAGTATAATGGCTGATACTTATATTGAAAGAAACAAAAGAATTGAGGAGCTACATAAGCTGGAGCTGTTGCGAAACAGCCTCAGCTTAGCCTTAGACTTAGACATTGATAGAATACAATGGCAGACTGAGGCAAAAGAACCTACGATAATGATCCTTGGTAGCGTTCCACACTTGATAAAGTTATGGGATATTGAGCTAAGGAAACAAGGACTAATAACAGTAGATGACTTTTATAAACGAGAAGGAGTAACAAATGTCAGATAAAAAAGAAACTAAAAGAACTATCCACCAAAAGATTTTTGATATGCAAGGATCAATGAAGGAAGTTTTGCAAGGCGAGCAAAAAGCTGGCATGAATTACAAGCCTGTACAACATTGGGAAGTAACAGAAGTGGTTAAAGAATCTGCCATGAAACATGGATTGTTGATACTGCCTTACATTAAATCAAGTAGCCATGAAGGTAACGACACTTGGGTAACAGTTGCTATACAAATAACTGATATAGATACTGGAGAACAAATAGTTATTGGAGATTATGTTGGTCAAGGTAGAGATACACAAGACAAGGGAGCTGGCAAGGCGACAAGCTATGCAATCAAGACTGCTTATCTAAAGATATTCCTACTCAATGTTACTGATGACACTGAGTCAGAACAAGAGCAGGACATAACTGTTAAACTATTAGAGAAACAATTAGTTAAGTATGAACTGGATGACCCTATTCAATGCAAGGCATTCCTAGATCACAACGCTGTAGACATAGCTAGATTCAGGGAGGAGTTATCACAAACAAAACCATCCAAAAGAACTGAGGCAATGAATACCATGTCTAGTCAACTTGGTTTGATAACTCAGAAGTCTAAGCTAGTAACTGGTGGGGGTGCTGATGTACAATCTTAATGGCATACAGAAGTGGATAGATTTAGAGTGTGGCTTTAAACCACACTTATCCGCCAGCAATATCAATACATTCAAAGATAATTTATCTATGTGGATATTGAAGTATGGTTTTGATATGGCTCAGTCTGGATCTCCAGCTATGGATAGAGGTACAGTGATTGAGCAGGGACTTGTTACTGTACTCACTGAGAACTTGACACTAGCTCAGGCTACTCAAAGAGCCTTGGATTTATATGACGAGTATAAACACTGGGATGTTGACGAGCATAACAAACAAAAAGAAGTTATTGTTCCTATATTAAACAACGCTTATGAGGCGTTAGTTGATTATGGAATACCAGATGTACTACCAGATGGTAAGCAACACATGATTGAGTTTGATTTAGTTGACACTGATAACAACTGGTCAGCTGATATAATTGGTTACCTTGACTTAGTTTATCCAGAGCAAGGACTGATTGTAGATCTCAAGACTACATTGAGGATGCCTTCAGAGATGAGCTGGGCACATAAACTACAGCGTGCAATTTACCAAGCTGGCAAAGATAACTACACTGTTAAGTTCTTATACGTTACCAAAAACAAGGCTGAGTTCAAAGAGGATGGAGACAAATCTATCTTGGAAGAGGCTAAGGTACTGGTAAATAAAATGAATAACTTTTGTTTTTCATTCACGCCTAACCAAGCAAGGTTATGTATACCACTGGTAGATGATTATAGATTTAATGGGCAACCACATTTAAGGGAGTTTTACAATGCGGTATGAATACTATCAAAACTTATTTGACCTATTAAAAGATAAGGTCTTAGAGCAAACAAGCATCAAGGGAATAGAGGAAGTCTGGGATAATAACAAGCTAGACATAAACCATCTAAAGAGTATGGACTCTATGAGATATGGTGCCTTGGAAAATATTAAGAAAAAAAATTTAGACTATTATGAAGGGAAAGAATAATGTTACAACCAACAATAACCAAGAAACAAAAGGATGTTCTGGAGTTTATATCTGGCTACTACAAAAAGAATAAACTAAGTCCAACAGTCAGGGAGATTGCTGATCATTACAAGACGACACCAAGTAATGCTCAAAGATACCTTGATATGTTACAGCAGGCAGGATGTATAACCAGAGAACCTATGAAAAATAGAGGGTTAAGATTAGCTCCAGATATTGAGAAACCTATATCATATCTGGCTAGTCCTTACAGTCTAGGTGGCGACAGCTCAGAAGAAGAACGAGCCGATAGATTTAGAATGGTAACAAGGCAGGCATGGCGACTGTTTAAAGATGGCGTGAATATCTATAGTCCAATTACACATCATCATTGCATACAGCAAGTACATCCTATTGAACTGGATACAGATGAGTGGATGCAGTATGACTTAGCTTTCCTCCATGCCAGTGAAAGATTATATGTTTTACAGATACCTCACTGGGATAAGTCAACTGGAGTAAGAAGAGAAGTTGAGTACGCCATAGAACATAACATACCTATAGAGTACATTGATCCAGATATGTTTGTATTAACAGGAGAGGAGATAGAATACTAAACTACCTTACCAATCCAATCCCCCTTGTTGTTCAATACCATGGGCAACAAGCGTGGGGTTCCATCAATAATAATTCCACACCCAACAATAAACCTAGTAGCAAAGTTCTTAGCATAAGCAAACGCCAAAGACTTTTGGTTTATCAAACATCCCACTTGCATACCCCAGTATAATCTATCAGGGTTTGCCCAGTATCCTATGCTGAACTTAGTATGGTAATGTCCTTGGACACATGACATACCCATAGCTTGAGATACCTTGAGAACATCTGCTGATTTACCATGAGTGAAGTGGACTCTATCTCCATTAGACATAGTTAAAGTTAGGTCATCTACCCACTTCCACTTCTTGGTTCCCAGGAAATCTGAGTATGGTCTGAGAAATTCTCTTGACATTCCATACTTCAAGGCTCTTCTATATACCAATGAACTATGATTACTATGAACTTCTGTTACTTCTGGGAATACAGACTCTAATTCTCTTATATAATCTTTAGCCATTGCTAACTCATGCCCTGCACTTGGTAGGTCAGGATCTGAGTCATGCATAGATATGGCATGGAAGTCTAAGAGATCGCCTATGTTTACTACAGTATCTGGTTTAAATACTTTCTTTACTTCCTTGAGAAAAGCAAAGCTATCTTTATGATGATAAGGGATATGTAAATCACTTATTACTAGCACACATTTATTTGCCATAACATCCTCCTATGTTATGAACAATATATTAACATGGTAAAAAATATATTACAAATAGATTTGACAAGGGGGAATTGTTGGTGGTATAAGTTGAGTCAAGATGTTTTATTAAATTAAAATGTTTTTGTATGGTGATGAGAAGAGTCAGGTTATTCCCTTCCTGGCTCTTTTCTTTTTAGTGGAGTTCGTAGCTGATTAACTTCTCATCATTGACCATAGTATCCCATAGTTCAATAAAAGATACAGCATCTTCATAGGTAGGGAACCCTCGACATAATATATTACAGCTGAATGTACCATCTTCTGACTCTAATACTGTAAACATATAGGGAAGTTTGGTCTCATCTGCCATAAAAACTACCTTAAAATTAAGAATAACCCTAGAACGAGCAGAGAAGCCCATAGAAAAGGTTTCTTTATTTTATAATAACCACATCCACAAGTGTCTATAACTCTTCTCAGTGGCAATTTATGTGCGATTTTTTTTAGTTGTTCTAGCATGATTGTCTCCTATCTAGCTAATGGGTTCTTATTACTAGACTCGATTGCTTGTAACTGGGCATCAATCAAATCTAATCTAGTTTTAATTATCTCTAAGTTGTTTTTGTTATCAGATAATCCTTGTTTAATGTCTGCTATTCTATCGAGTGTGCTTTCATAGTTATCATTGATCTTGTTATTGGTATCAGTTAGGTCAACTGTTTCGTTAATGACATACTGCCTAGCATTTAATTCATTAATTGTTTCTTGCATTACATCTATTGTTGTTGTGAGTTCACCATACTTAACGAACCCAGCACCGATAGCTGAGATAGTACCTAATAAGGCTACGATTGAGCCAAGGTTATTCTTTAGTTTCTCCATGTCATGCTCTCTAGTTTAGTCTTTAGTTTTTGTTGTTGCTCCTGATTCCCTTCTTGTAAAGTAAAGTATGTGGTTAGTGGATCATTGGCAACATAAGTAATGTTACCATAGATTTGCCTGTTATCAAAGATTGTTATTTGATCTGCATAAATATTTATTGGTTCATAGAAAGCAACGTCTTGCATCAATGGCTGGTCCTTTAACATCACACTTATCTTTACCTGATCATCATTCATAACCTCAGCTAACATCACTTTGACTTCGCCAGTCTGTGGTTCATCTGTATCAATATCTTCTTTAGGTTCTTCCATAAACATCTCTTCACTAAACTCTTCTGGGATATCTTCCTTGTATTCCTCAATGAACTCCTCCACATCATCTGTTGTTGGTTCTTCTAGTTTCTCTTCTTTGATTTCCTCTTCCTTCATATCATCCTTTGGTTCTTCCATGAACATATACATATCCTCTTCAAACATATAGTAATCATTTAGTTTGACTTCTTCTTCTTTAAATGCATCTCGGAAAATAAACTCGGTGTCTTTGAACTCAGCTTCATACTTCTTCTCGAAGTCTTTGAGCCAAAGCTCTGCATCAGAGAATGTTTCTACATCCACTTTAAATGGTTCATAATATAATATAAGCGAGGGATTTCTGATGTCTGCTCCATAATGGTAATTAGGCTGGCTAGGTACGCTAAAGCTGAAACGAGTAGTAATATCATAATCATTTGCCACATCTGTTATAATAATTGTATTGGTAGGAGAGTCTTGGTAAGAGCATCCATTCCAAGTGCTACAACTGCCACTCATAGTTATGGTGTTGCTATACTCCTTACCAGTACTATCAGTGATTTCTTGTATTAAGTCAACTGATTGTGAGTTCTGATTCCAAAACCAAACCTCTGCTGAAAACTCTGAGGATGTAATCCCTTGGATATCTATGGTATCCATGTGGTCTGACAATGTTATTGTCTGTTCTCGATACTCATCATGTACACCAGCTAGTACATTAGCACCATGGAAATGTTCATTAGTTCCTGTCCAATCATTTATAAAATCATTAGAAAGTAAGTTATCGCTGGGGGTTGATGTATTCGCCACATTGGTAAAGCTTACCATTAATAACAATATAATCCCTAACCCAATATACCATTTGTTGTTACTCATCTTTACTATTTAATCTACAATTATCTTTACACTTACAAGTATTACCACAAACAAGATAAGCAATAAGAACTCCAATCATCTTATCTTCCAGTTTCATACATAACTTGTTCGGCTTGTACCTTCTCTTTGAGTTCTTTGTTCTTTATGTATCCGTCATAGTCTGGTCTAAGAGTGTCATACTTCTGCCACAATCTTTCTGCCTCATCTCCTATCTTGCCTTCGAATGGGCAAGGAGTACCAGCCATTTCCATAGCACTAAACACTCTAGGATCTTGGCATAGCACAGCAATCCCAGCTACCTTCATATTGTGTACAGTAGATAGCTCTCTAGCTAATTTAATTCTCTCACACGTTAAATCTGGCTCATTGGTTGATGAACTTAATCCTATGATAGATGATTGCATACCAAATGATGTTCCTATGTTACAGACATCAAGTCCTGATTGTGTAGGAACTGCACTAGCTGTAGGTGGAAAGCTCTTGATGTTAGATGTATTGTTGGTAGTTGATGTTGTTGTACTGTTACTGCTTGAACCAGATTCATAGGTAGTTGTACTGCTTGATGTATAGCCACCACTAATCAATGTGTTATCACCACTGACATTGTTGTTCTCATCACCATAGACAAGTAATGTCCCAGCAACGACTATTAATATTGTTGAAACAAATAGCTTCAACATTCCTTCAAACATTTGCAACATTATTTTTCCACTTAGTGAGGTTGATACACCGAATGAACCAGCAACAATAGTAAGTATAATATACCAGAACTCTGTAGGTGCAGAGCCTAGTAACTCCCATCCTCTGGTCATGTGAACTTGTGTCTGTGGCACAAAGTGTGCTACCAGTATGCAAGTAAATACTACAGTTAAGTACTCATCTTTCCAAGACTTCTGACTAGCCTTGACTTGTTGTTTTAATACAGCCTGTTGTGCTTTAGCAACAGCTTCTTCTTTCTTTATCTTAGCAAAGTCTGTCTGCTTGATAGCTTCTACCTCTGCTTCTCTTATCATAGCTTTCTTTTCTAGGGCGTGTTTAGCTCCACCAATAACCTTATCAGCTACTAGCTTTGTAATTGGATTGGATAGTAAACCTAGGAATGGAATCATGACATGAACATCCTTATGCCAGTATAGATAGCACCGAGCATAGCACCTAGCCAGAACACAACCTTGACAGCACCTCTGCCCATGTTGACCTGTTCTTTTAAGTCATTAATTTCTTTTTGATTCTGGCAGACTTTATCTGTCAGATTGTCAATCTTCTCACTAATCACTGCTAATGTTATCTCTGTATCTGGCATTATTTTATCTTTGGAAATATATCAAATGGGTGGAAATCTTCCCACACTGCGTATCTAAATCCTTCTATTTCTTCTTCTTTAATTATGTTGAACATTGTTACTCCTATTTATTCCATGATTGGTTTTCATTACTAATATAAACGTTTGTACCACTATCACCTGTAAAGAAATTGTATGTTACTTGGCTATCTGAATTAACATAATTTGGTTTGTTTTGTACTGATGATGGTAACGTAATAGTATATGGTGTTTCAAATTTATATTCTGTTACTTGAGAGGAAGATAGTAAATATAAGTACGCTCCGTCATCTTCTTTTATAAACCCATCCCAATAATCATCTCCATTTAAAAACGAATATTTACTTGTTAAACTTAATGTACTCATATCCCAAGCTGTGCTGGCAGTAAACCTTCCTATTGCATCACCCAAATAGGAAAAAATATAGACCTCTGTTCCATCTGATTTCCATTGTATACCAGAAGGATAGTTCACTGTCCCCCCTGTAGTTACATCTGGATCAAACAAATCTGCCGAAACTGTTGTGTAAGAACCTGTAGATAAATCCCAAGCAGTACTCATAGTGTATTCATGTATTTGATATCTAGGACTTGTTCCTACAATGTAGTATTTTGTACCATCAGGTTTAAACCAAGCTCCGTAAGGATTTGCTTGTTGTGTTGCTAGATTTGTGCTTGAATCGTGTGAAGCTGTGCTAATATCCCATGCTGTGCTTAAGTTAAATTGACCAATGAAATCTGAGCCAGCAGTAACATACATTTCAGTCCCATCAGTTTTAAAATGAACTCCGTGAACAGTGCTTAAAGAAGTAGAAGCTGGAATATTATAATACTGATTAAAAGACATGGTTGTAATGTCATAAGCAGTAGATAAGTCATATTCTAATATTGCATCCCTCAGATATTCTGCAACATAATACTTCGTTCCATTCTTACCTACATAAGAACCTCTTGCAAAACCAACACCCCCACTGTTAACCCTAGATTTTTTTCCTGTTTCATTTAGTGTTGTAATATCCCAAGCACCACTTGTTCCTGCTGTTTTAAATGTGTATTTCCATTCTGCTTCTGTAGGAACACTAGCAAACGATAAGGTAGTGTTACCTGTCAATGTTCCTTGATTAAAGAAGTTATAAGAACCCACATCTAATGATGGTGTTGTCCCACTAACAGTAGTATAAGCTAATGGATCACTGGCATCTGCCCAGCTAAAGCTACCATCAGCATCACTTGCTAACACTTGACCAGCAGTACCATTACCACTAACATCTAGCTTAGTAGCATTGATAGAGTTATCAGCTAGTTTAGCTGTAGTAATAGCACCATCAGCTATATCGGCTGTATCTACACCATCTGCTATATCTCTTGCTTTAGTCATGTGTTACTCTCCTAAAGATTCTATTACCCAGTTACTGCCATTCCATCTAGCTCTACTTCCATCTGGTATAGCAGACAAAGGTTCTGTTATATAGCCATCTGGCACAGAGTTTTCTTCAAAATAGGCAAAGCCAATACAAACACCTTGTTCATTTATTTTCCAAGTTAAAATCATTAACTAGCTCCCACATAAGCTGTAAAGGTATCAACTGTAGGTGCATCAATTCCTACTAACAATTCAATAATATCTCCATCACTAAGGTTTAACGAACCACTTCTCCCCCAACAAGTATCCCCAAAAGTCATAGTACTAGATGTTTCTGAATATAAATAACTTTCTATAGTTGCTCCTGTTACAGCAGGTGGTCTTGGTCTTAACCTACCAGTTGCTGTTGAACTTGTAATTCCCCCACCAGACATTACCCCCCAACTACCACCAGTAGGGTAGTAGTACCATTTGCATCTGTCCAAGAGGTTGGTTGTGAGGAGCTAGAACCTGACGTGAAAGTGCTTGGTCCTTGGAAACTATGTGTAGCATTTTCTGTAAAATAGTTACTCGTAACTGTGCTTCCTGTTATATGTATAAATGCACATATTTGAATATCACCATTGTAAAAATTAAATCTTCTATCATCTTCGGCAGATGCTCCTATTGCCGCTCCAATAAGTGTGTTTTTTAAGTACAAACGTTGTGTGCTACCAGCTCCACTTGCATCAATATTAATTTTAATACGTTTCCAATAAACATCAGAATCAAATTGTGTTGCTGTTTTATCTGCTTCTAATGTTGCATTTTGAAAGTCTGAAGCAGACATAGATACAGTATTTGTCCCTGTATAAGCAATAGTGCTAAAGTAATCAGCAAGAGGACTAAGATCTTCTAGATCAACTTTGTTGCCAAAACCTTTGTTTGAACCAGCTCCTATTGTGTTAAGTAATGGCGACATATCAATCCTTATGCATATTGAGTTTGTCCAGCTAATACAGTAAATGTAGCTGAGGCAGTTTTAATTATTGTGAAAGAATATACGTCAATACTACTTGCATTACCTGCTGATGGTGCAGTACCACCAGACCACTCTGGAGTAACAGCACTACCATCTACTTGGTATGTGTTTAGGTAATATGCTGTAGTGCCTTCTGTCATTAACACAGCAAAGGTCATAGATTCACCAACAGACATTATAGAATCTAATGTAGTAGAAGAATCCCCTCTAAAGTTAATTGTTCTATTTGCTGTTTGGTCTGTATCAAAAAACATTACAGCTTGTGTTAAAGCATCAAAGTTAATTGTGCCAGTAGTAGAAGTATCTATTGTTACTTTTTCAATAGCTTCTGCTATGCTTGTTGTGCCAGTAATAGAAAGTTTTGCACTGGCTGTTACATTACCACTGCTGTCAATAGCAATAGCACTATTACCAGTAGTGTCCTGTATATTATTTACTTTTAATGTACTCATGTTTGTATCCTTATATTATAGTCCAGTTACTACCAGATGTTATTGTTACTGTTACTGATGAATTAATTGTTACTGGTCCGCCACTAATTGCATTATAACCCGAAGCGATAGTTTTGTCATTAGCTATTGTGTTTGTGTGTGTTAGATACCCTTCATTAGCTTCATTAGATATTGTTACCCAACTAAACGAACCATCCCCATCAGAACTTAAATATTGCCCAGCAGTTCCATTATCAGCCACATCTAAGTTTGCCGCTTGTACCTTGCCATACTCTAGTGCAGTACCACCAGAGTTCATTTGTAATACTTCATCAGCACTACCTAAAGCAGATAGTCCTGTACCACCTCTTGCATATCCTAGTGTACCACTTGTTATCGAGGTTGCATCAATAGCGGCAACATTGAAAGTACCATAAGCAATAATATCAACGGAGTCAGTGCCAGAAGTGCCAATAGCACTAGCGAAAACCACGCTAGTCCCACTAGTAACAGTAACATCCGATCCGTTAACCATTTTAATACCATTGAGGTATACGTCAACATAACCTGCATCATAGAGTAAAGTGTTTCCATTGTCGTCTGTTCCAGTAATTGTTGTTGTTGAAGAACTTACAGAGTATTGAAATCGTGCAGATGTACCATTAACTGATGCACCAGCATTTTGCCACCCAGAACTACCATACACTTTCATTATGTCATTAGTTGTATCGTAGTATAAATCACCAATATCTAGGGAAGTTGTTGGTGCAGTAGCAGAGATCCTATATTTATTAGCAAAAGAATTTACATCTGTAATGTTTGTAGCAACAGTATTAATGTTTGTAGTATTACCAGCAACTGTAGTAATATCAGAAGCAATAGGTGCAAGTGTTTGTAATTCTGTACCAAGTGCGGCAACATCAATAAGGTCTTGTGAACTCACACCAGATAGTGCAGTAATCTCTGTACTTAATCCAGCGACTGTCGTTACATTAGATGATATACCAGCTACTGTATTAACGTTAGCAATGTTAGTAGCTACTGTATTTATGTTAGAGGCATTGGAAGCAACAGATGTTACATCACTTGCTATACCTGCTACAGTGGTAACATTACTGCTGATACCTGATACTGTTGTTATATCACTAGCAATAGCGGCTAGTGCATCTATGTTTGTAGATGTAGAACCTAACTCTAATGATGTACCATTGCTATCATACTTCAATATTCTATTAGCATTGTTTGCTACTGTTGTATCGTAAGGGAAGTATAATGGTCCTGATGTACCAGAACCTGTAACTGTTCTACCTGTTGTAGGTTTTAGTTGGATAGACCTGTCGGTAATCTCTTTGATTTGTTGCTGTCTAATAACAACATTGTCAAACTCTGTCTCAAGAGTTGTTGGTTGATTGACTTGTCCTACCTGGAATACTGTTGTTCTGGATAATGGCAAGTCGCCTATGATGGTGATGATATCACCGCTAACAGGTGTATGGTCTGTACCACCACTACCAGAGTCATCTATGAAAGTAATAGAACCTGTACCATCAGCATTTAGAGTTGTGTTATAGTGAGTGCTTTCTGTTTGCAAAGTATCGTTGCGATACGCCTGTATTTCACTCGCTTGATTTACTTGGAAAGTAAATGCATAGGGACCATCTTGCCCAGTGGAGATATATTGGACACGCCTCGCTACATCATTGATGTCGAATGTCGCCATTGCCTCCTCCGATTATTGATTTGTATTGTATCATAATTATTGCCCTACATCAAAAGTAATTGAAGTATCAGGATCATATCTTTTTATTGTTTTTAACTCTTCTAATACTCTTAAATCCTTAGTACTTTCCCATTCAGACCTTGCTTCACCTTCGTAAATTCTAACTATATCCTTCATCATTTCATGAGCTCTTTCTCTTTTGAAAGCGTCTCCTTCAGCTAGGTCAATCCATTCTTGACTTCTCACTAATTTCAACATAGCTTCTTTTAGAATAAGATTGCTTCCCAATCCTACTATGTTAATCCTTGTGTCATTCATGGTTTCTATGTAAGTCCTATACTCTTTTGCTGTTAATCTTTGTCCATGTATTGTTTTTTCAGGCATACCCAAATACAATCCATACTTTAACATAGCCTTATCAATGTCGTTCCACTGTGATCCATAAACCCTTGTCCAGGAATACCATTTTTGTTCTGGTCCTTTCATCTCCTCTCCCCAAAGAGTTAAAGATGGTACAGCTTCATCATTATGAAAAACGCTATTTATCTTTATCTTGTTCCATATTTTGTAGAATTCTCTCCAAACTGTTTGTGTGGCTGGACTCATAGATGCAAACTCTGGACCTTCCCATCCAACTACCTCTCCATCACTCATAACCATTTCATAGTCTGGCTGATTTTCTCCATAGATCTGGTTCTTGGTATTTGTTAATGCACCATAAGGATTTACATAGGTGCCAGCAAAAAAGTCAACAGGCATACCTATTACATTAGCCACGTTCTCTCTAAAGTAAGCATCCCAATCTCCACCTTTAAAATCTGCCATAGCTCCTAATATAGTTAATCCATCTACAAGAGGGTTGTCTGTTGCTGTAGTAGCAATAGCTTCAAAAGTTGCCCCCATTAACTCAGGGAAATCTGTAATATCAAAGTCTGGTCTTGTTGTAAGATATGCTATGTCAGCAGATATTGCCATCATCTGACCAAAAGGATCAAACCTTTTGTATTCGTATGACTTGTAGGATCCATCTTCTTGCCTTGAAACTATAGAGTATGGTCTAAACCCAGCCGCATAAAAAGCCTTCCTTGCTTCTGTTCCTTCTGGTGCCGCACCTGTAATAAACCAATCATCACCTTCACCTCTAGCTCCATAAGCAAATGCTCCCCAGCCTCCCATAACCGCTGTACCCATAACAAGTTTTGTTTGAGCCAGTTTCTTTGCCCCTTCTCCAAGCTCACCGCTAAGTGCTTTCCTTGTTTGAGGGTTGACAAAATTTAATATTGGTATCCTTTCTGATGCGGCAAAAAAGATGTTCATAACAGTTTTATAGAACGGAACAAACATTTTCATCTCTGGAAGATTAAAGAAACTTTGTGTTTTCTTTGCCCAGTCAGAAGGGATTTCTCCAGTAAAAGTTCCTTCTCTAGCCAGTCTTTGTGCCTCTTCTCTCATTTCTTTGCTAGGTCTAGCTAACATTGTTGCCATCAATCTATCAGCTTCTTCTGGAGTTGAGCCAGCCTTTAAAGCTCTATTATAAGCCTTCCTTGATAATCTTCTAAGCTCCATGTGATAAAGAACGCCTTTAAAAAACTCATCTTCTGACGTTAACAAGTTAGTAGGCATCCTGCTGGCAAAACCCAACCCTTCCACAAGAGAGCCTAAAGGAGTATCCTTGTATTTACCTAACCTATCCCTACTAATTGTATGAGTTCTTTTTAGTTCTATTTTATCAAACCCATCAATAGGCTTACCAGTAATAAACGCTTGCTTAGCGTTCTTTGTCCCAAGAGATAAAGCATCCCTGAAACCAAAGAACATCTCTAATACTTCATTGAATTGAATAGCATCTTCGTCTGTTATACCATACGCTTTGTTAACGCCAGCGGCAACAGCATACTCAACAAATCTATATGTGTTGTATAAAGTGTTACCAACGATATTTGATATATGTGTCAATGGTGAGGAAAGTTTAGAATTAATATAAAGCTCTGCTGTTAGATCCATAAAGTTTCTGTACCCTTTTTTAGCAAGATCAACTATACCAATAGACTCTGATAATTCTTTTTTAAACACGGATTGCTGAGCTGGGGATAGGTCATTCATCATTAAAGCAAATGTGTGCAGATCAATCTCTCCACGAGTAAAGTACCCCTCAATCTCATTTCTTCTTTCATTTAAATTTAGGCTAAGGTTTTTTATGTAAGGACCGCCAGTCTGGGAATATCTCATAACTGTCGCTCCACTACTTAGCGTCTCTTCCAATGTGTTCCTTATTAACATACTTTGAGATACAGACCTGTAATAGTTTAGTTGCTCTTCTTTTGTTGCAGTCCTCCTTATTATTTTTTCCTGCAATGGAGCAGAATAAGCATCTATTAGTATAGTTTCCCACGCCCCCCTAATCCAAGCCTCCTCATTAAGTACAGTCTTTGTTTCTCCCACTTCTTTGACAAGCAAGTAAAGATCCTCTCTTCCTATATTAGAGGCTAGTTGCTCTAACTCTTCTAAGGATCTTTTCTTTGTGCTTCTGGTAAATTGACCAACAACATCAGAAAAGTTAGCTACGTCAAATGGTATATCTGATTGGTTCCTAAGCAGATCATTTAAAGCACCAGTTAGTAGAGGCAACTGATCTTCCTGTAAAAGAAGGAAGCTATCTTCTATTTGCTTAGCTACATTGGCGTTGACACCCTTAATCCTTACCTTGCCTGTAGCGTCATCAAAATACACAGGAGACAAAAATCCTTCTATCTCTTCTTTTCTTAACTTGTCAGCATCTTCATTAAGTTTAATATTTTGTTGGTCTATGAGCTCTGTATCAAGATCTTGCTTTTCTGGATTAACCTTGCCCTTGCCTTTTTTTAACAGACTTTCAAAAGGTTTGCCAACACCAGAAGCTACTACATACTCTTCTCTCATAGCTTCTTCTGACTCAACCTCAGCTTCTAGCATAGGTTCTTCAACCACCTCTGTAGGTCTTGCCTGCATATTATTAACGTCAGGAGTCTGCTCTAATGTAACCCCTACAGTTTCTTCTATCTTCTCATCTACTGGTGATAATATTTCTGTTGGATTTTTAGCCATCCACTTTTCCTCCTGTGTTCATAGGGGTAACTTCTATAAAACCACCCTTCATCATTTTAGCTGAACCCTTGCCAAAAACTGCTTCAATCTCTGGTATGTACTCAATGTTAGGTCTGCCAAGCTGGTATCCTTGCTTAGTCATTCCTTCCTTGCCAGAGTTGTATGAGTCTATGTATACCTTGCCATTTCCTTTGACAGCGTATTTTGCTTGTTGCAGAACTCTAGCTCTAACAGATTCTTCTGGGATTACATTAAGAACATTAGCAATAACCACTCTATCTACGCCACCACCTGGCACGTCAGGGAAATGTAAGTTTTGTAATTTTTTCATAGACTGAAGAACAGTTACAGCTGAAGCGTTATCTTCATTAGACAATCTATAAGGATCATACTTTATGTTCATAATATTTTTTTCTCTTAAAAACTGGTCAGTTAATGTTCCAGCACCGCTACCTAGCTCTAAGGTGGTAGTACCTGGTTCCCAGCCAATCGTTCTGTCTATCTTGTTGTATAAGGCTGGTATTCTATTACTTCTAAAGTTTACATCTGTAGCGGCTGAAGTAATGGACTGCTCCTCCCCAATGGTTTGATAATTAAACAATTCTTCAGCTTCATTCTTAACAACATTACCTTCAGTTGCACCATGTATTTTTTTAACTGTCCCAAAAGAAGATCCCTTTATTGAACTAATAGTTTTTGTTAGTAGCATTAAACTCCCTTGTAGAGCAGGATCAACAACTAAATCACCAAAGAAAGCTCGTGTCTTTTCTCTTAAAACTTCATCAGCGTTAATACCATCAGAAGTATCCTCAACCAAAACAAAATAATCATACAGTCTATTGTACAATGTCCCAGCATCACCCTCTGGTAAATTAAACATCTCCATTAAAAATCCTATAGCACTTTGATCTCCAGGTCCAGCCGCGGCATAAGTCGCACCACCGATACCAGCAGTACCAAGAATAGCCTCATCAGCTACCTTTCTCTTAATACCTTCGGCTACAGCTTTATCTAGTATTCCCTTTACAGGCGGACTTCCAACAACAGATGCCATTAGGTTTCTTGCCCCTAGATAAGGAACCATGTATTGTGTTAGTCCTTCAACTAACCCTGGACCAAAGCCTTCAACTTCTTCAACTTTACTAAATATATTTCTTTGGTACCAATCCCACACATCTTGGGACACATTTGATTCTGGAGAATTTTCTAAATCCTCAAAGACTTGTTTCCATTCAAATACAGGATCTGCATAAGGTCTTAGCAAATTGATAAATGCTTTTGCCTTGTAAGGCATATTAGATTCTATAGTCTTGTCATAAAGAGCTGTACCAAACAGTATGCTGTTCCTAGATAATTTAGCTAAACCACTGTAAGCCGCTTCCACATACCTCTGTCCAAACTCATTCTTGCCTTGTTGCCTTAGCCTTAGCCATTCAGAATACGGAGAGAACTGTGCTGTTTCCGTTGTTCCAGCTGGTCCTTCTTGTGCCAAAGTATTTGCTGGGAAGGGATCTTCAAGAGGCTGTATTGGTGGTTTGGATAAGTCTGGCTCTTCCTCTTTATTAACACCAACCTTTCCTTCTTGTATTGCTTTATTATAAAGACCTTTATTAACTTCATAATGCTGTCTTGACGAAGGGATGCTTACATCATATAAGGATTGGTATTCCATGTATTCCTTTAAAAAGTTTGGATAAATATGATATAGGTTATCATCACCCTTCTTTACACTTTTGCCATCAGACTCAAGGTAATTTAAATATGCTTCATCATTAAAACTGCTCACAGTTATTCTCCTTGCCTATAGTTTCCGCCACCCTTCATAAGATTGTAAATGGATAACGTCTCAAAAAGTTCTTTCGGCACCTCGCCTCCTATATCATCTATTTGTTCTAACCCCTGAAATAATATAAGCCTTAGCTGAGGATTGTTCACAAGATTTTCCCCAATCTCTATTGTCTTGTCATATCCAGGTGTTGCTTCAAGAACATCAAAAATGTTGATAATGCCAGGATAACTGGTTCTCATTTTTTGTAACCCATTCTCAAAACCTGCCGCAATATCTTTTTTCAATTCAATGTTTGCTCCAGTAGTTATTTCTGGAACAGATAGGCTTACCGCATAATCATAAATGCTTTTAGACGTGGTGCCTGGTCTGTTTTTGTTCAACAAATACCAATCAAGTAAATCGTTATAAGCCTTTTTAAACTCCTCTGCATAACCAGTCATAGCGGCACTAGTCATATTTAAATCCTTAACATCATAGGCTACCTTTAACCTATTGATGGCATCTGTTAGTCTTTCATCTTTTTTAGCCTCTAGCTTTAGAGTTAGGTCATTGTATTGGTCATACCCAATCTTTCCCTTGTTTTCGTTTAACCAACCTATAGTGAGACTATCCCCTGTCAACAATGTATAACCCATGCTCTGAGTTTGTTTATCTAAGAAAATCCGCCTGACTCTTTATTGTTAAAATCATCTTGATGTTTTTTAATCTCTGAAAGTATGTCTGGGTTAGTAGCATCAAATAAGAAGTTCCATCAACGCCTATACCTTGGTACATTCCAGCTAATATCTTGTCAGCCTCGTTGTAGTCTTTCTCTTTAATAGCAAGCTGATAATTAAACACCTGGTCGGCAAGGTTTGCTTTCTGAACCTTATCACTCAACTGCTCTTCTTTCTCAAGTCTTAATATGCCTTCCTTAACCCAGTCGTTTATACCTTTTAGTATTGCCTCTTGTCTATCAGGGTAGTCTCTTAGCTGTTCGTATAATCCTTTTAGGTTTTCATCACCACTAAAGTTACCCATGTTTGCAGATAAAGATATACCACTCAGAGCTGATCTACTCGTAGCTTTTGTTGTGTCTCTTGACAAAGAAATAGCTGTATCAACCGCACTATCTAAAACTCTTTTGTCCCAGTTAGAAGTCCATTTCTCTAGGTTCTCAGCAGTAATACCTCTAGCTATAAGCTCATTCTGTATTTGTTCTTTCTTAGGTCCTAACAGATAACTAACAACAGCTACAGATTGGTAGTCTCCGTTATCATCTGTACCAAACGGAACAAGGTTTCCATAGCTAAAGAATCTTGGTATAGCTCTATATGTATCCTCCGTCTCCGCAACAATCTCTGCCGCATTTCTTTCTGACTCTTTTTTTACTACTTTCCCCATGTAGTCTTGGTAATAAGCATCCCCCAACTTAGCAAGATCTGCCTAACCTCTAACCCAGCCGCACCATCTATTTCAACAACAGCATCACTTAAACCATTTACTTGGCTAGAAATAATTTCTCTAAAAAAATCAAGGGTAA
>FUIF01009159.1_pt1 | contig 33783 bp, 33 predicted proteins | sample 1003461 | NCBI WGS metagenome assembly FUIF01 (sample SAMEA80401918, study PRJEB19352) | marine metagenome
TGTACTTCCGCAGCCACGCCTTCATCGACGTGGACGACTACGTGATGCACGCTTTCCGTATCCCCAAACCCAAGAACTCTGACAGCTATGACGATGAATAATATGACAGCAACCATGGCTTCCATCGGTGCGGTGTTCATGGACAGGATGCAAGAGTACATGGAGCTACAAGACACACCTGACTTCGACGTACAGCACCACCTGATGGAGCTATACGAAGACCTTTCAAACCTTTACAACGACAACATACAATGACTAATGACTATTCAATACGACACCGACCGCCACATCATCGTGGAGGTATCAAACTGCTTCAACCACAAGCACACAACGTCAGACAGCGCGTACAAGCTGTTGGACAAGTACCTCCGCCACGAGTGCGGCCTGACCGAGCATGACGTGGATGACGTCATCGACCGCCTCGAAGACCAGGTCACAGAGCACATCATCGAAATCATCGAATCCAAGCAATCATGAACCCAATCCAAGAATCCAAAAACGAGCTCGAAGCGAGCATCCGTTACGCAGAGAACGCTATCTCCTCTGCCAAGCAAACCATCGAATCCATGGCTACATACCAAGAGCAGACAGGACGTGAGGCCACCCTCGAACGTGAGGTTGAGAAACTCAAGGCTGAGTTGGACAAGCTTCGCCTCGACAAGGTGTGTGCGCCTACTATGCCTGTCATCCCCAAGGCTGTTGCCATAGCCATCTTCCGTAAGGGTGTGCAATTAGGCATCGCCGAAGCTGTCTCTGAACTCGAAGGTCAGACCATCAACGTCTGCGAGAACGAATACTGCGGTGACTTCGAGGTGACATTCGCACGAGACATCCACCTCGACGACGAGCTTGACTTCGACTGGTTGCGTGGCAGGGCAGATGATATTGGCGAGACCTTTGTCCTTGACTGCCTCTCAAACCTGTGTGCAGACAACAAGTTCGAGTGCCGTATCCACGGGATTGATGACCAAGGAGACGATAGCAAGAGCGATTGATGATGCCTGTGGTGTCCGACGCAAGGCCGCAACCTTGCTCGGCATCACGGAGCGTCACCTGTACAGACTGCTCAAACAACACAACCTGAAATGACAGACGAATACATGGACATGCTGTGGAAGAAGATAGAAGCAGCGATGGACAAGGCAGAAGCCGACCCAACCGAATGGAACAAGACCGTAGTGTGGACACTACTGAATGACTATGACGCAAAACAAAAACTCAAATTCAAAGATGAGCGAGACGAACAATGACGAGGCTATCTACGCCTACTTCCGAAACGGTGTGATGTATGTCACACCTGATCTTAACCTTGCATGGAACCGACGAACACATGGAGACCCTGAAATTATTGAGCGAACAAATGACGAATGAAGAAGCTATCAACTGGATTCAAGAGGAGTACGACTACGAATCTCGTGCCGTGTTCCTTGCCAAGATGTTTGCAATGGAGGACATCATCGAGTACGACGTGCTTGAGTGGGTGAAGATGCCCGTATCAGCAGGTCTATCTGAGTTCGTAACCCATGCTCGCACTGCTAACGAGATTGTGATTGACCACAACGCAGAGGTAGCCATGCGAGACAAGAACAAGATGGAAGCTGTCCTTCACGACTTCGCAGAAAGATGGAGGTAGTCATGATTGCAATGCAACTATACACAGACATGCACAGCATGCTCAAGAAAAAAATTCAAGAAACACATGGAAAAACAACTGGCCTATCGTAAAATTTAGCAACCCATTGGCCCTGATTGAGCAGGGCAAGGAGGCAAGAAACATATACTATGACTCGATCGGACAACATTTTAGCCCCACAGACAGAAAGTTCAAGAACTCTCAGCCCCGCATTGCGCTCGGGGTGGCTCTCGCCAACAAGATTGGGGACAGCTTAACAGCAGACGTCCTGCACAAAGACAGGACCACCATCATTCATTACAAGAAGACTCACGGTGCCAACCTAGAAAACTGGGATGGTTACGCACTATTCTACGAGACCGCAGAATACATCGTGAACTCACACTTCGACGGCGTGGCGAAGGTCGAGCGTCTTAAGTACATCGACAAGACTGTGAACGAACTACTCAAAGAAAAATTACAAATTCAAACTCAATTACATGAGCAACTACAAATTCAAGACCACTAACATCCGTGGCAAGCAGTACGTTGAAGTCAACGAACGCATCAAGTTTTTTCGTCAAGAAGAACAGTACAAAAACTGGACTCTCATGTCCGAGTTCACTGCCCTCGATGCAGAGCAGGCTGTATGTAAAGCCACTATCGCAGACGAGAACGGGCGTGTCATCGCAACAGGTCACGCACATGAAGAGCGTGGATCTAGCAACATCAACAAGACAAGCTACGTCGAGAACTGCGAGACCTCAGCCGTCGGTCGTGCCTTGGCGCTACTCGGAATCGGAATCGACACGTCTATTGCGTCAGCTAATGAAGTCCAAGATGCAATCGCAAAGCAGGACTCCACACAGGAAGCCGCTCCTGTTGAGAACATCATGGACAAGGCGGTGAACTACGTCAAGTCTTCGACCGATAAGCAGAAGGCATTCGATAGCATCATCAGCAAGTATGGTGAGCAACTCACCGACAAGCAGAAAGCTGGCCTCAAGAAGTTCGTTCGATGAACATTCCTGAACTGCTACAAGAGCGGTACAACAAGCCGCACCTGTCCTACTCGTCACTCAAGGTGGCGCTCACGGACATGGCCAAGTTCGATCAGTACATGCGCGGGGAGCTGAAGTTTCAGTCCCCTGCGCTGACGTTCGGTACGCTGTATGACATGCTGTTGTTCGAACGCGAACGAGCATTCGATACGTATGCAGTGGTGTCACCCGAAGCTATCCTCGACACGTGCTCACAGAAGACACGTGACATGAAGAAGCCTAACCTGACCAAGGAATACAAGGAGCGCGAGGCTATCCTCATCGAGGAGGCAGCCAAGCAAGGCAAGGAGTTGTGCTCACCATCTGACTGGAAGATGGCCAACGAGATGATCGATCGACTGCACGAGTGTGGGTTGGTTGAGAGGCTGTTGTCATCCAACAAGTATCAGGTAGAGTTCAACGAGATGATCGGACCTGTGCGTGTCAAGGGATTCCTCGACTGCCTCGGCAACGGATTCATCGTTGACTCCAAGTCCACCAAGTCCGTGGACAAGTTCCGCTTCAGCGTTCGTGATTTCTGCTACGACATCCAAGCCTACATCTACTGTAAAGTATTCGGTATCAAGAAGTTCTACTGGCTCGTACAGGAGAAGACATACCCATACCTGCCTGGAGTTGTGGAGTGTACGGACGAGACTCTCTTCACTGGAGAGATGAAGTTCAACGATGCCGTCGAGCGTATCACAACCTTCCTCGACGAAGGCAAGAAGCCTACACAAGACTATGTCGAGTTCAAAGTTTAACCGAGCCATGCTTGGCCTGCTCCTTACTGGAGCTTACATTTGTGCAATAACAATTTTTTCTCACCTAATAAATTTCATTTTATCATGAGCGATCAGAAGTATGATTCCGTTCTCGTTGGCTGGGCCGACGACCCCAAGTTCAACGAACAAGGAGAGCTCCTCTCTTGGAACCTCCGACTCAAAGACCATGAGTTGAAAGACATGCTCGACCAGTACGTCACCACCCGTGACGAAGAAGGTCGTGGCGGCAACGTCTATGTCACCATGTTCATGTCCAAGAATGGTAAGGCATGTGCCCGTGTCTTCAACCCGAACAGCGAAGCTGCGAAGGAGAAGCGTGCGGCCAAGGCAAACAGCAATGCAGAGCAAGAGTCTGCGGACCTGCCCTTCTAAACCTTTAGGGCTGTATGCCGCGCTTGAGTGGGGGCTGAGGGACGTAAAGTTTCTTAGTCCCTTCTCTTTCTGCGGAAGCAAAGACGATATCACACACACATTCCACTGTTCAATGCAAGACTACGACGATGACTTCAAGGTTTACATCCCCAAGTTCACGGAGGATTTCATTATGATCACCCTTCCAAACAAGAAGGGGGACAACAATGTGCTCCTGACAAACGAGGATTGCAAGGAGGTCATGGGTACGAAGGTTAGCATGGAATGGATAGCAAACAGAATCAAAAAGAAATGGGCAACGAAGATCTCCCGAACATCTACTCAATGACTGCCGATATCTCCTACAAGAAAGGCAGGAAGATTTATGACCGTGTAGTGTGGATTGTCAGCAGGTACGAGACACCACCAGACATCATGTCCAAGGACAAGAAGACTATGGATAGACTGGACAGCGAGCTGTATGGCAAATCATACAAGGGCGTCAGGTCTATCATGATCAGAAACATCCGCAGCAAGAAGGCTGTGGGTAAGGTAAACAGAAGCGCACTATGAAACCATCGCAACGACAAGAGGGTGGAGAGCATTACGACATGCCCATCCAACCGACAGAGTTCATCTTCAAAAACAACATCCCCTTCATCGAGGGTAACGTTATTAAGTATCTCTGCAGACACCGCTCAAAGAATGGGGCGGAGGATATCCTGAAAGCCATTCACTACCTCGAACTGATACTTGAATACGATTACAATGAAAGTGACATTCTTCAAAGACGTCTTCGACAAGAACGCCCCACACCATGTGAACATCATGACTGCCCTCGACAGGATCAAGACGGGCCAGTCGAAAACCACGATTGATGACGTTCGATCTGGAGACAAGGAAGCCAAGAAGAAACTTCCTGTCGTATGCTTCAGCGGAGAGTTTGCGTCTCGTGCAGACGATGCTCTATTCGAACACAGCGGATTGGTTGTTCTGGACTTCGATCACATTGACGTTGCTCAGGCCAAGGGCGCGTTGGCTACGGATGCTCACATCTTTAGCTGCTGGGTTTCACCGAGTGGTGATGGGCTCAAAGCTCTAGTACGAGTCACCAACCCCGAGCGTCATCGGGATCACTTCCGTGCCCTACGTACATACTTTCACAAGCAGTACGACTTGGAGGTAGACGAGTCAGGTATCAACGAGTCACGAGCTTGCTTCGAGTCTTACGACCCTGACATCATCATCAACCCTGAGTCTAAGAAGTTCGGTGCGTTCGCAACAGAGCGGAGCGAGCAGCCACAAGAGGCCAAGGTCGGTGAGTTCACAGACTACATGAAGCTGAACCTCGCATGTCGCATCGTGCGTCAGGCAGAGGACGGAGAGAAACACGCAGCCCTACTCAAGGCAGCCAAGCTTGTGGGTGGTTACATCTCAGCAGGTCGCATTGAGGAGGAAGAGGCTGTTCGTGTATTGTTCCGTGAGATCTGCAAGCGTGACATCGACAGTGAGCAGGCAGCCATGACCACCATCCGACAAGCAGTTGAGGTGGGTAAGCAGATGCCGATCCGTGAGGTCATCGACAGTGAGCAGGACGCACAGCGTGAGCTGCTGATCAACGACGGGGACATGTCCTTCATCTCTTCTGACGACGAGGACTTCCGATGGATCGACGACTACGCCAACGGCAAGATTCCTGTGGGGTTGGACACGGGTGACACCAAGCTCGATGACTACTTCAGATACAAGAAGGAGTTCGTCATCATGAATGGCCACTCCAACGTAGGTAAGACGACGTTCGCACTGTACATGATGGTCAACTCTGCAGTCAGGCACGACTGGAAGTGGGTGGTGTACTCCTCGGAGAACCGTACCGCATCCCTGAAAATGTCGCTTATGCAGTTCGCCGTCAACAGAAAGATCGGTGACATGACCTACGACCAACGCAAGACTGCGTACAAGTGGGTGAACGAACACTTCACCGTCATCAGCAACAACCAAGTGTACTCTTACTCAGACATCCTCCTCTTTCTTGAGAAGATCGTCAGGCAGCAGGAGTGCGACGCAGTATTCGTAGACCCATACAACAGCCTGAAGATCGAGCTGAGTGGAAACGCTAGTTCACACGACTACCACTACCAAGCTGCTTCTGAGTTCCTTACGTTCTCGAATGCCAACGACGTGGCGGTGTGGTTGAACATGCACGCTGTGACTGAGGCGCAACGACGCAAGGGTGACGACGGCTTGCCTGTTGCTCCGTATGCTGAGGACACCGAGGGTGGTGGTAAGTTCGTGAACAGAGCAGACTGCTTCATTACGATACACCGTAAGGTTCAAGCCCCTGATCACAACATCAAGAAAACTACTGAGCTGCACGTGCGTAAGGTGCGTGAGACAGAGACAGGGGGACAGCCTACACCTATTGACGACCCAATCACCTTCACAATGAACACTTCTCACACAGCTTTCCGTATCAACACGACAGGCAGTGAGCTGTTCCAAAGCATTGACAAGGAGTTTGATAACTACAAACAGTTCAACATGCCCTCAAATGATTTGTTTTTAGAAAATTAGGCTGTAACTTTGCTTAAGTGAAGCGAAGAAAAGCTGGTACTACTAGGCGGAAGTCCGCTAAGAAAAGGAATTTAGGTAGGTATAAGAGTAATCTTGAAAAGACTTGCGCTGATCTTCTTTCTGAATCGGGGCTACCTTTTGACTATGAGGAAGTGGAGTACACCCTCGTAGATAAGTTTAGATACGAAGGGGTATACCATAAGATGACAGCGAAGAAGAAGGATCTGACCGACAGATCTAACAGCGTGGTCTTACCTATCCGATACACACCAGACTTTGTAGCGAAGGACAGGAGCTGGATCATTGAGACCAAGGGGTACACACCCTCGCACCATGACTTTCCTATGAGGTGGAAGCTGTTCCTTAAACATGTGGCTGAGCTTGGAGAACCATTACCCATGTTGTTTATTTGCAAGAATCGACAACAGATCCAACAAGCAATCGAAATAATCAAGAAGGATGGTAAAGGAGATAACAAAAGAGGAACTCGGCGGTAGCTATGCTATCGCCTGCGACAGAGCCCACAGGCTTATCGCTGACTTCTACGAGAACCTATTTGACAAGGATGGAAATCCAAGAGAGAACTCAGGTGACGTACACAGAATCGTCGCATCACTGAGGCAACAATTAAATCTGGAGCTGGACCTCATCAAGGAGTCTGCGTTCCAATACTTTGAATCGAAACATGAACAAGAGCAGGAGGGTTTATTCGGGAAGGACTGGTAAGGTTGCGGAGATCCGCTTCCGCAGAGCCGCAGAATCCCTCGGGCTACTTGTCAAGAAGTCCTCACACACGGAGGACATACACCAGCACATAGACTTCTGGCTTGCTGTCTCAGAGGACGGAAAGAAGTGGGGCGTCGATGTGAAGGGGAACAATCTACCAGACGAGATCTGGTGTGAGTTCAAGAATGTTAGGGGAAACCCAGGATGGATGTATGGAGGGGCGAGAATCATCGCCTTTGATATGCCTGAAGTCGGAGGGTTTGCTGTTGTCAATCGAGATGAGCTTGCATTCTGGTGCGAAAAGAATGTACTCGATGAGTCGGTGACGAATAAGGCTAATGCCTACCGCAGAAAGTACACGCGGAAGGACAGGCAGGACGTCATCACTAAGCTTAACATCTACGATATCAAGGAGTTAAAGTCGTTCCGAGTTTGGGAATACGACAAGACTTTTTGATTATCTTGTAGGTCCTTTTAACCCACACTATTTACCCAACCCATGACTACCTCAATCTTTGATAAGAGGCTGAGCTACAAGCCCTTTGACTATTCTGAAATCACTGACCCACTCATCAATGCGATGTGGGCAAGCCATTGGACTCACAATGAATTTAACTTCAAGGCTGACGTTCAGGACTACCATACTTCCCTGACAGAACAGGAGCGCGGTGTGATCAAACGCGCCATCCTTCTCATCTCGCAGGTCGAAGTGGCAGTGAAATCTTACTGGTCAAACATCGGCAAGCATCTGCCCAAGCCAGAGATTGCAGACATGGGTGCTGTATTTGGTGGGGTCGAGGTGATCCACTCCCGTGCCTACTCAGAGATCCTGACGAAGCTGGGACTGGAGGATGAGTTCACAACTCTGTTGGAGAATGAGCCTGTACTGAACCGCGTTAGCTATCTCAACAAGTACGTTGATCGCGTATACGAAGACGACCGCAAGCAGTTCCTCTACAGTCTCATTCTCTTCACCTTGTTTACGGAGAACGTGTCGCTGTTCAGTCAGTTCTACACCATCCTCGGATTCAATAGGTTCAATGCTGTTCTCAAGGATACCGCGAACGTGGTGCAGTACACCTCGAAGGAGGAGAACCTCCACGCTGAGGGTGGCATGGCTTTGATCAATCAGATCCGAGCAGAGCACCCCGAGTTGTTTGATGTTGACTTGGAGTCACGCATCTGGGAGGAGGCTCAGGTGGCACTCGATGCAGAGAGCAACTTGATTAAGTGGATCTTGCAAGGGTTTGATAATCAGTTCCTTAGCGAGTCTATCTTGAACAACTACTTGAAGAACCGTGTCAACGAAAGCATGCGTCGCATCGGATTCGCATTCGAGTTTCCCGTGAACCAAGAGGAGCTAGAGGTAACAGCATGGATGGACGAAGAGGTGTATGCTTCTGCGCTGTCAGACTTCTTCCACAAGAAGCCTATCGACTACGCGAAGAGCACTAAGAGTTTCACAGCAGAAGAATTATTTTAATGTACAAGGATTTCTACTGGGTCACAGACGAGACCCGACAGTTTATGGAGAAGGGCTACCTCGACCCTGGACAGACAGTCGAAGAGAGGGCATGGGAAATAGCTAAGCACGCAGAGGATATCCTCATGAATCAGGCTCTTGCTAATGAGAATCTTGAGAAGCATCACACAGCCAAGGTTGTAGCGGAGAACTTTGCGGAGAACTTCTACAGCTGTCTCGCAAAGGGGTGGTTCAGTCTCAGCACGCCAGTGTGGGTAAACTTTGGTAAGGACAAGGGACTCCCTATCTCATGCTTTGGTACTCAAGTGCAGGACGACACGTTCGATATCTTACGTGGGGCTGCAGAGATTGGAGCCATGAGCAAGCTTGGTGGTGGAACTGCAACATACTTTGGTGAGGTTCGACCACGTGGCAGCAAGATCAGCACAGGCGGAGAAACCAACGGGTCTGTTTCTATGATGGAGTTGTTCAACACAACGACAAACATCATCTCGCAGGGCAAGGTGCGTCGAGGAAGCTGGGCTGCATACCTTGACGTAGAGCACGAAGACATCGAAGAGTTCTTGCAGATCCGAAGCGAAGGCCATCCTATTCAGGACGTTTCGTTTGCGGTGTGCATCGGCAACGAATGGATGCAATCAATGATCGACGGAGATCAAGACAAGCGACGCATCATGCGAAGATCCACAAGAAGCGTAGCGAGACAGGCTACCCATACATCTTCTTCCGTGACAACGTGAACGATCAAGCGCCAGAGTGGTACAAGGAGAAGGGCATGGACATCAAGCACTCGCAGCTGTGTGCTGAAATCATGGAGTACACCGACGACAGCAAGTCTTTCGTGTGCTGCTTGTCCTCTTTGAATGCACTGCACTACGACGAGTGGAAGCACGACATGGCTGTGCGCGTGATGACAACGTTCCTTGATGCTGTATATTCTGAGTTCATCGAAAAGGCCAAGGACATTCCCTTCATGGAGAAGGCTGTTCGTTTTGCCCGTGAGCATAGGTCCATCGGCATTGGTGTGCTAGGGTACCACTCCTATCTGCAGAGCAAGGGAATCCCGTTTGAAAGCATTCAAGCTAGGATGATTAACAAGGAGATGTTCAGAATCATCGAGGCTCAAAGTCGTAGCCACAGCATGTTCCTGTCTACTTGGTTTGGAGAGCCCGAGGTATTGAAGGGTTATGCTCAGCGTCACAGTACACGCATGGCCGTGGCACCGACGACATCATCGTCGTTCATCCTCGGTCAAGTGTCGCCATCTATTGAGCCGCTCCAGTCTAACTACTTCACAAAGGATTTAGCTAAGGGTAAGTTCACGTACAAGAACCCATACCTCAAAGACCTACTTGCTGAGAAGGGTAAGGATGATGCAGCCACATGGAAGGACATCATGATGAAGGGCGGATCAGTACAGCATCTGGACTTCCTTACTCAGGAGGAGAAGGATGTGTTCAAGACCTTTGCTGAGATCTCCCAGATGGAAATCATCCAGCAAGCAGCAGACAGGCAGGTGTTCATCGATCAGGGTCAGTCGCTCAACGTGATGATTAGCGACGACGTCCCCCTCAAGGATGTAAACCAGCTCGTCATCAAGGCATGGGAGCTTGGCATCAAGACGTTGTACTATCAACGAGGTGTCAACCAAGCGCAGGCTGTTGGTAGGGATATCTTAAATTGCGCAGTGTGTGAGGCGTAGTGCTTATATTCGCAACGTTACACGGGAATTTGTCTGTGGAACTTCGCTACGGGGGTCGGCTGCTAACAGTGCAGTCGGCCCTTTTGTATCTTTGCACCATGAGAAAACTGATGCTTTCATTCATGCTGTTCCCACTCACGATGCTGGGGCAGTGCGACATGGAAATCCTATCCTTTAACCCGTACACGCTGGACATTTCTATAGCTGTGAACTCAGGGTAGGCTGCGGTTCTCCCGCAGATAGCATCGGAGAATTTCTATTAGGGATTACAACAGACCCACAGCTAAGCGACTACCCATACAGTTGCTTCTATGATAACGGCTGGGCGCTTCTCATCTACCCAGTAAGCTTTCCTCTTGTTGACATCAACGCACCTGGAGCGTGGCTGCAGTCAGGAGACACTGTATCATTCAATGTGATTGACGCCTTCGTTGCTGGTTCAGATGCCAGTTACTGCTGGCAGGAGGCTATCAGCGATGGCTTCTTTGAAGATCAGTGCTGGGTTCTGGCTATCACTCAGATCAACGACAGTGAGGCTTGGCCCTACGAAGATGAAGGTGGGTTTGAGTATCCAGACGAACTGCTGTCCAACAACATCATTCAGTTCTCTCCATTCGATCCCAACTGCAACACAGTGGATACTGGAGGCGGAGACACGGGTGGTGGTGGAGACCCAGACAACGACGGCTATCCTGATTTGTGTGAGGACCCATCCGTGTTTATACCCAACGCCTTTACCCCCAACGGGGACAGGTACAACCAAGCTTTCTACCCAGTGATTGCATCACCTGATGAGTGCTGGGATTTCTGGGAGTTTCAGATCTACAATAGGTGGGGAGGTCTCATGTTCGAGACAGACTATCCTGGACAGCAATGGATAGGTGATGTACGTGGTGGTGATTACTACGCCCCTGATGGCGTCTACGTTTGGAAGCTAAGAGCTAGGCACAGATATGGGAAAGCCTACGAAATGCAAGGCCACGTATCTTTATTTAGGTGAGATCAAAAGTCGTTTAGCATAACCTCATCCACGGCATCTTGGACGTCTTCTTGTGATGCCTCCATTGACATCATGATGTTAGCCTGAAATCTTGTGACCTCTTCTCCTTCGTTGAACACAACGATTGTAGGAACTACCACAATCTTGTGCTTTTTCTGAAGCTCTGGTGAAGACGCTATGTCTACTCTGTTGGTGGAACAGTCTTCCAAGTTTTCAATCCAAGGTACAGTATTGGACGCATTGAAGCTTGCGTTGAACTCGACAACACATATTCCTGATGGACATACAGGCTCCTCAGCTGTTGTTACAGTCGCAAATACAAGTACCGACAACAGCGCAAATAATACAGCAGCAAGTGACTTCATTTCTCATTTGAGTTGATCTATTTTTTCTTCGATGCGCTTGATATCTTCTTTGATCTCAGTAACATCGTCCTGAGTGGTCATGATTGTTTGTCGGACCAACTGGTCTTTCATGTCAAACTCCATGCGTGAAATTTCTGGGTCAGGCGGTATAGGCAGCTCCTTTGCCTCTGCTATGTCAGCTTGCAGTGCAAACCACATAGCGACAACTGTTCCTATCCCCGCCGCTACCATCCCAAGAGTCTTGAGATCTAGCGTAACCTTAGTATCCTCTCCAATCTGCTGTGCCATTACAATAGTACGTAGTTAAGTCCCACAGAGAAGTCGTGCCACTCCCTGTTCCAGTATCTGTTATATCTACCCTCAGCGAAAATGCCAAGGCTCTTAGTTAGTTTCGTTCCAAGCACAAGGCCCGCCCCCATGTCTACCCACTGGCTACTGTTGACGAAGTTGTGGTAAGAGTACTCTCCATCTGTGTTCAGGTGATAAGGCATAATACTACCCCAAGAGTGAACCCAAAAGTCTTTCGTATAGTGGTAGAAGTCAAACCCCACAACGACAGAATAAACCCACTGGTTAGGAAGCTCTGACCTCTTCTGAGAGACGTAATCGTTAAGTACTTGAGGGATTACAAGCTGTTCCCATACAGCTGGATCGTTGGCCACAAGCTCACCATCGGGACTGTAGAACTCTCCCAACGCAATGTCCGCAGTGTAGCCCTGCTCAAGAGCAAGCGCCGTGTAGTGTATCTGATTGTTATCAAGCAGCCACTCCTGCAGCGGATCGTAACCGTATGGTTCTGAGATCCTCTCAACTACACCAGCATTCAAAGACAGCTTGTTGCCGATCTTGACTCGTGCTCTTTGAGATGCTTCAAAGTACTTTACGTCCGCGAACCCATCCTGCAACCACTCCGCTTTTACAATCCAGCTATCAGCCACATACCTTACAAAGTAGTCTTGGTCAAGAAAGTTTTTGCCCTGCTGTCTTCTCCAGTCTGCCTCTGCAAGAAATTCAAAACCATCGTACTTACCAATAGTGGCCGCATCACCGTAAGTTTTTTCCGTGCCATCATAGAATACGTTAGCCCTATTCTCATATCCAAATCGAGCAATCTTTCTAACCCCTAGAGTGAGAGAGTAATCAAATGGTGTTTCAATCACGTCCGTTACAAGCGGTCCAGATGATACTGAGTACACGTCTTGATCAGATACAGAGTTACCCCCGTTGATAGCAGTATAGAATGTGGCTCGTCTAAGTGTCTTTTTATAGAAGTCACTTTGACCAGCCGCCATCAAGGGCAGAAGCATAAGTACAGCAGCTACAAATCCTCTCATTGTCTTACGATTGTTTCTCTCTTAACTCTACCCTTGTAGTTCGCCATGATCACGTACATTCCTGGAGACGGTAAATCAACAGTAGTTACAGATCCGTGGGCTACCTTCCTTCCTGATGCATCAAACACTGTCACTATCGTTCCGATTGGTGACTGAATCCGCACCTCCTTAGAAGTTGGGTTTGGAAAAAAGTGAATAATAGACTGAGCAGCTATATCAACAGGTGAAACTTGATCGCTGCAGTATTGATACTGCTCAATGCAAACCGCATCCCAAGCAGACTCGCAGCAGTAAGGGTCAACCTCGATCACCCATGCGTAGCACTCATCATTCAGCCAGTAAGGATTTCCAGGCCCAGTCACACATCCCGCATCGTATACGCAGTTGTCGTTGTCTGCGACGTTAGCATCAGGATCAAAGTTGTAAGCGTCAAGATCCATGCAACCAGCAATAGCGTCAATGCAAGAATCATCTAGTTCAGTATTTGCATCCTCGTCGTAGTTCAATGACAAAGGATCCATACATCCGTAGACAAAAGGAATACAGCTTCCGTTCTCAGTGTTTGCTTCTGGGTTGTAGTTAAACTGAGTTGGATCTGTGCACCCAAACACTACGTCCTCACAATCTCCCGAGTCGGTTGCTGCCTCGTCGTAGTTAAAGGCTGTTGGGTCTTGGCACCCTACAACTTCGAGTTCATCGCACACTCCGTCGTCGTCGGCATCATTGATGCATACGTTTGTACAGTCGTAGTACTCGATTGGGAATGTGCAAATAGCGGGCATGTTTGCCTCTGGGTTGTAGTTACACGCGAAGGGCAGCGTGCATCCGACTACAACAGGCTCGCAGAAGTCCTCACAGAGAGGAGTGCCGATGTATCTGTACGGGAACTTCTTGATCGCGTCTGCCCATGGGTTTGTTCCTCCCTCCAAGAAAGTCCCGTGAGGTCCGTCAAAGTAGAACCCGCACTGGTTGGCCGTGGTCTCAGCGTTGCCTTGTGTGAAAAACAGAACGTCAATAGCTTCTCCTGAATATAAGGGGATCTGAATCTCTTTTTCAAAACCGTCGTTGGGGTGCATTGTGAATGGACCAAAGATCTCGTCACCCTGAACAACTCCGATCCAGCTACCAAACCAACCGTCACCAGCTCCGTCTGTAATTGTCAGAGTAAAGTCACAGTTGTCCTCCGTCTCCAGAGTGTTTGCGTCTGGGTTAAAGTTGATCGAGCCAGGAATGGTGCAGCCGTAGATGACTTCTGTTTCACAGCTGCCGTCATCAATTACGGCGTGTGGGTCGTACTCAACAAACCACGGATCAGTACATCCTTGAGGGATAGGAGGCACACAAAGACCCACCGCAAGAATGTCACTTCCAACGCTTTCAAATTGTGTCGTATCGCCTACATAGTAAAGAGTGTCTCCGCATAGAGTGGTGACTGATAGGTTCCCGTCTACACCGCCGTAGCAGCTTCCGCACATACCATCACCGAAAGTGTCGTAGACATTTACCTTGAACTCTGTCCCGACAGGGAGACATACAGCCTCCATAACTGGCACACCTGTCGTTGTGTACCCTGATCCATCTGCCACAATAGTCCCGTCAGGGAACGTCATAACATCCCAACTGATCTCGCCAGCGTAAGTATCAGGAGTAACAGTAACAAGAATGTTGTTTTCACCATCCCCACATTGTTCGGGGGGAAAAGAACAAGGGCCTGGTGCATTGGCCCATGGATTGTAATCTAACGCCCCCTCCTGCATACATCCAAAGATTGGGGGAGGGCAAGGCAATACCTCAAATGGTATCGACATTTCTGCTGTGTTGAAGTCATACACTGCTGTGTCTACACCGCATGCGTTTGTAAGTGAGAACCAGCCTTCACCAAATCCGCAGCAGATGCCGTCACCGAAGCTGTCGAAATGGTAAATGTATAATCGCCTGCTGGCAGAAAGACTACCTGCTGATTGAACGAGCTGCTGGCGATGAGTCCTGGGGACTCCTCCCCTACAAATCCACTCTCGTCGCTAATAAGCCAGCTGGTTTCGCCGCTGTATTGATCTGCCTGTAGAGTTACAACAACCCATCCCTGTTGAGCTGAAGCAAGCAGGGGCAAGAACATCAACGGCAAAAATCTCATCTCTTTGTTTTTTCGAATAGTCCGACCCGCAAAGTAAGCACCGAATGAGGTGAGCATCAGGATCTCAAGCAAAGATACATAACTATCCTTGACGTTAAATGGCCAAGCATCCATAGAATCTGCGATCATGGTGGCCATAAACATCACCATAAGGCAAATGAGAGTCATAGGTCTGATTAGCTTAGCCAGCTTTACATCGCTGCCCATGTCAGCCTTCCATCTTTCTGTTACGTTGTTCTGAAACTGTACCTCAGCATCTATTTTAGCTTGGGCCTCAACTGGGTCAATGCCTGGCTCCTTGTCCAACAGGTTCTTTACTATACCGAGAGCACCTTGGTCAGGGAGAAGGTCGCCCACCGTACCAAGTACGCTAGGTGCCTTTTCCGCCAACCACTTGCCAAGGTTAGTATCCTTAATCTTCTTTCTTTCTTGCTTCATAGATTTCGTTTAGGATTTTGCAGAGCTCTACTGTGTGTGGTGCAAGGTTGGTTCCTTCGTAAGACCACGCTCTTGAGTAATCTCTGTTGATCTCGTCCATCATATCAATCTTCTCCTCGTCAGTAGCCGCGTTGTAGATTCTTGTGTTGATGAGCTTTTCCAGATCTGCGTATCTGTTCTTACCCGCCACAGCCATCATGCGATTGATCTGCTCTGTGTTGAGTCGGACGCTCTCTTTCATGAACTCCTCATCATCCATCCACGCAAAGTCCACACCTGCACGTCTTGCCATGTACTTATCTCTAGGCTTAATCACGTCGGGGATGTTGACCTGAGACGTACCAGCGAACCTCGGAGTTCCCACCGCACTAGTGATCTCTTCTGTTTGTTCGAACAGCCTATAGATCTCGTTAGATACTGGATCTGCTTCAGCTTGTCTCGCCTTGGTGATGTCGAACAACTGATACATGTATTCGTTGGCACCCCTTGGAGTCTGTTGAATAGGCTCTCCTTTCCAGTTTACTCTGACTGGCACATTGCCCAATCCAAACGTCCTGTTAAGAACGATGTACTTAGCCGCTGTGTACAGTCTCTCCATGACATCCATGTCTTTGGTCACTCTTGTGTCTGGCAGGTACTCTCTGTGAGACCTGTACAAAGCTGAGAGAGTGTTCGGAAAAGCCATGGCTGTGGTTGCTTGCCACATGCTCTTGAACCAATTCTCCACGGCTCGCTCGACTTCACCCTCAGTAGCCGCAGAAAGGATTCCAGTAAGGCCTTGAATACCCTGGAGGAAGCTTTGATCCATCATGTGGGACATTGTGGAAAATGCCTTCAATCCAAATGATTCTTGAATTACGTGCGTAACCAATGGTTGATCGCCTCTTTCAAGAATCTCTTGCCTCGATGTGCCCTTAGCAACGGCACCAAAGATGGCCCCAATAATTCCAAGCTTGTTGTATGAGATGAAGTAATCATCAGGCTGCTTGGCTGGGTCCTCTCCAGCGATAAGTCTCTGAAGCCCGCTTACGTTGATGCTGTTCGGAGGGAACTGATCGTACATAAGGTTTCTTTCTTCGTCATCTCCGAAGTCAATCGGTCCGCTAAGCAAACCTTCTTTGAGAAGCATGATCGCTGTCGTAGATGCCATACCACCAATAACAGCTTTACCGATATTCTGTGACGCTTCTCTGCTATCTCCTTCTGCCAAAGCGTTGTAAGCTCTCGCAATAGCTACTGGAGGTGCAGCAAAAGTCAGCGTCTCGTAGAGCATGTTAGCTGGGGTTCTTCTGTATGGAATAAACGTCCGCACAAGGAACTTCCCATCCATGAATGGAATGCCGTCAAAGATTTTTTCAATCACCTTGATTCCCTCGTCAGCCATTCTAGATGCAGCAGTCTCCTCTTGGAACGTCAGCTTTTTACCTCGCCTCTCGGCAATCGCCTTGGCTCTCTTGCCTGGATACTTGATGAAGTTTTCTCTTGCCTCTCCCTCCAAGCCCATTTCAGTGGCCTGCTCGTACAGGTCAATGCCCTCAAACATTCTTCTGAATGGGGTGTCACCAAGTGACAGGAGCCTAAACATGATCTCAGCTGGAATGCCAACAGTCCCCTGAACAAGAAGCTTTACAAACTGACTATCAATCACCCTTGGCTCCCCGTCCATCATGAGGGGAAGGTTGTCATTGGCTACAGCTGCAGACAAAGATCTAAATGGCATGAACCCTCTGTTAACTCTCCACTCAGTAACGTCCTGCTGTTGACCAGTAACCACTTCGTTGAGAGCTTCCATAAATCCACCACCAAACTTTCTCATTCCGTACATGTACGCAGAAAGCGATGGTCTGCGAGCTGGCTCTGAGTTTTTATCAAAGATGTTGATCAGTCTTTCGACTGGGTATGCAACCAAGTCCACACCGATCTGACCGATAGCGTTGATGACGTTTGCTCCAACGTTTGTGATCTGAGACATAGGCGTCAACAAGTTTCCTTGAATAAGCATTTGCCCAATCTCACTCCAACTCCTCTCAATAGCTGTGTTGGCAAATGTGTCAAGAGCTCTTTCGGCCTCTTTCATTTCTGCAGTCTTAGCCCTGAGGTCAGCGTCCACGTCGATGCCTTGGGCGCCATCCTTCATAAGCTGTTCTACTTCTGCCTGAAGTCTGAACAGATTTCCAGCAATGGTTTCCAGCTGGGACTCCTGTGCTGAGGTAAGTGTTCTTCCTCTCGCCTCAACTTCTTTTCTGATGATTTCAGTGATGCCTCTTGGGGTGGAGTTCTTCAGCTCACGGAAGTGTCTCAACAATCTACCCGCTGTGGTTCCGATGGCTGCTGCCTCGGCAACAATCCCAGGAATGGCATCCATATCTCCGCGAGCCACAGCTCTCTTAATCATCTCGGCAGAGGCGAGCACACCCATGTCATCGTTCCTATTCTGGAGTCGGCCAAGAGCGTCGTCAGTCATGATGTCAACAAGCTCTTGATCAGTCATGATCTCAAGATTGTCCTTCGCCTTTGCGATGCTCTGTCTTGAGAAATAGTTCTTTGGGTCTTGAAGGATTTGATTGCGAACCGACCCATACTTTCTAGCAGCCTTTCCAGCAGTCTTCCTAATGAGCAGCCTAGTCGAGGCGCGTTCAACAGCCTCCTCAGCTCTAGAAGCAACCTCGCTTTCGTTAAGCGCCACCTGAGAAGTAAAGGTCATGTTGTCGTAGGCTTCACGCAAGTCTTCGTCATTGGCGAACTCGATACCCATTACTCGTTCAGCATAGGCTCTGAATCTGTTCACAGCCTTGTCGTACTTAGGCCCTCTCTCAATTCTCTTTGCCTTCTGCTCTGGGCTTTCAGTTCTACCTTCTCTCAGGATTGGATCGTTGTAATCGTAGTACTCAATGTCACCCCTCAGGTACACTGTGTTACCCACGATAGTAGCTTCACCTGCGCTCTTGATCGGGCGGCCCTGAGCATCAACAAATACATTGTGCTTGAATGGATTGAAGAAAGCCTTTACCCCGTCGAAGTTGGACTCGGAGATCTTGTCTGTAAGGAACCCACCATTGACGCTAGCCATGGGGAACTTGTTCTCTTGGAATGAGAAGATCTTTCTTCTGGCCTTTTGATTTACAGCAAGGGTTGGGTTTTTAACAGTGACCACACCTGCGTATCTCAAAGCTTCACCAGTAGCGTTCTTATCGTGCAAAGTCTGAACTGGAACCCCAGTATTCTTCATCACATTCAAGTTGAGCCTGACTCCAACTTGTTGATTTTCAGCAATTTGAGCGTCCTTACCTAAAATTCTTCTTGAAGTAGCGTCAGTACCGAGAGCATCTCTCACTGTGCTTTCGCTGATCCTCACGCCATCAGAAACCTGCAGGGCTTCGGAAGCTGTTCTTCTTCTGTATAGGGGTGACTCGTCTGCATTCTGCTTAGACACGAAATCAAAAGACAGTTGACCTGAAGCCTTTGCTTCGTCTAACGCAGTAGGCATTGGGGATTCCGTAGCTTCCAACTGCTTCTTCAAGTTCTCTCTTCGTCTAGCCTCAGCAACAGCTTCTTTGGTAGCGCTGACCACGAGGTTGTCAAGCTGAGCCTGTCTTCTTTCGGTTTCTGTCATGTCCTCCATGACTCTTGCTTGCTCTGCGGCTGTGGCAAAGTCTTCGTAAAGCCCTGGACCTGCAGCCCTACCTCTCATTACCTGACCATCCGCAAAAAGAAGTTGAGTGAACTGAGAAATAGGCATGCCCAGCGAGCTTGCTACGTTGGCAATCACGGTCTCCATTACCCTGCGCTTCTTGTAGTTCGTAGGGACAGGCTTATCCTCCCCAGCAATGCTATCAAGCATTCGCTCAAGCTTGCTTCGGACAGACTTCTCAGCCCTTCCTGCTAGATTTCCAGCCCTTTCGATCAAGTCTCTGTCATAAGATTCTAGCTCGAACAAATCTTTTGGAGCTGGCATTTCGGTCATAGAGGCGAGTCTATCTCTGTGCCTATCCATGACCCCATCGAATGTATTATAGTTGCCGAGTAGTTGCAGAATCGTTCTACCCATGTGGCTGTCGATGGTCATAGCCTCTTCGTTTCCGTTGAGGTTTAGGGCGAATGCCCCTACCTTTTCAGAGAACACAGACTGAGCGACAAACCTTTTGGCTCCAGACTTTGCAGTAGAGTCTACTTGATTCATTGCGTCCAAAAACTGAACGATATTGTATTGCCCTTCCGTCGTCTGGAACGACTCCATCTGTTTGTTGAACTTATCGAGATTGTCGGCAATAGTTTTTCTCGTCTTACCTGGAACTCCAGAGATGTCCAGTCCTGCAGAATCAGAACCCTCTCTGATGTCTTGAATGATCCTTGGGTCAATGTATGCGTTGCCCCCTTTGCCTCTCCATCTCGCTGACTCAAGCATGATCTGCTTGGCGAGAACGATGTTGGGATTTGCTCTGTTACCCACGGAAGTAAGCGCTTTTACAAACTGATAAGCAACAAGCATGCCTTCCTCTGATGAGTCAATCTCACTGTCCATCGCTTTGATCATGTTATCTACATCGATCTTAGCCTGCTCCTTGTCCTTAGCAAAGAACTCTGTTGGGTCTGCACCAAACATCTCGACTCTTCGCCCCACGGTTCCGTAGTAAGACCGAACCAAACCAAGCAGCGCACTTGTAGTCCTTTTGATCACCTCAGCTTCTGACTGATTGTCGTAGTCAATACCGTAAGCTTCCTTAGCTACAGAGGAGTGAAGCATTCTAGTGAGCGCCTTGTTGGATGTGTCAAAGTTGATACCGTACATAGTTGATAAAGCATCCCCCTTTTTGATAAGGTCTAGGTACATGCCCTTTTCCGTCAAGTCAAGCTTCAGCATCTGAGAAGCTTTTCCAGAAGGCGTGTCTTGATCAAACTCAAAATCCTTTCCTGTGCGGTCGCTTGCTCTCTTGAGCATTGCCTCTGCCTCGTCATTCATTTGCTTTGCGTAGTTCTCAAAGCTTGATTTTTGTGAGGCATCCGCACCCTTGTATCTTCTCTTGACGCCGTAGTAATTGTTCAGCATCATGCGCTTAGCGTCGCTATCAATCAGCCCCTGTCTTTCCGCCTCAAGAACTCTCTGCTTGTAAATCTCAAGCGCATCGTTTACAATATCACCTGTAGGCTGTTGGTCTCTACCGAATCCCTTTTTAACAGAACTCATGTTGATGTCCTTGCCATCCTCGGTCTGGAATCTTGAGTAGTGCTGGTCGGCCCCGAAGTTGGTAGCCTTCTTCCACCAGTTTACAAAGTGATACTTGTCATTGAACTTGCGAGTAACCTCTCTGCTACCCACATCTTTTTTGATTCCGTTTCTGTATGTATAGACAGACTCAAGAAGCTTAACTGTGACCTTACCGTCAGGTCCTTGTTTGAGCGTGAATGGATTCAAAGCCCCAGAAGCTTTAGCTTCTGTGTCCTTGCTTGTGTTAACGTTAGCGTCAAACGAAGCGCCAGACTTTCTTGCCGCATTAAGCTGTGCTGCAACACGGAAGATCGAGTTCGGATCTTTGATCTGCATCTCCTTGGCCATACCAGCCTTTACGAGAATCTCGTTAACGAGACGTCTTACGCCATCGATCATTCCCAGATTCACTTCGCTTGATCCTCCAGACAGAGCTGAGATCAGGTCGAGAACAACTTCCTCTCTAACCACGGAAGCGGGCTTTCCTTGAGCAGTGTACGTAGCTTTCTTTGCTGTCAATCTGTTGAACAGGGCGCCTTTATCCTTTGCTTTTCTAGCGATCTCAAATGCTCTCTGCTCTAGATTTATCTGTTCGTTGTCTGTTAGCTTCTGAAAAGCTGGCCCGACAGCAGCGTGACTCACTTCCTCAACGACCGTCTCGGCAAACGACTTTGTCCTGAATGCAACTCCTTGCTCTTTAGCCTGTGATGCTTCAGCGGCTGCGTTGATTCTAACCTGAGAGGGGGATACAAAAATTGTAGGTACACCATCCTTCATGTCGAAGAACAGCCCCCCGTTGCCATCTCCCATAAACGCCTGAGACCCCTCAGGCATAATTACCATTCTGGCATCACTACCGTACAGGGATTGGAAAAGCTTAAACAGGTTGTTGATTGTTCTTGCCTCGTTCTTATTAAGAACTCCGCCATCACCAACCTTAACCCCAGCCTTTGGGTTGACGCTAATAGCACCCTCTGGAAGTCCAGTGTTTTGATCAACGGTAGCCTTTTGGGATTCAGCTTCAGACTCCTGCTTGTTAGCCTGCTCTACAATATAGTCTTCGATAGCCTGCATGTTGGATTCAAGATCCTTTACTCGGCTTTCAAAATCCTGCGAGGTAATTTCATTTCCGTCTTTATCTACGAACTTGCTTGAAAGAGGCTTTGCAAACCTTACAACATTTCCTTCGCTATCCTTTATGGCGCTGAAGAAGTTGTCGAGAGATTCATCAAAACTGACTCCCTCTTCAAACATCTGCATGCTCCCGTCCCTCAAAACAAGACCGTCCCTATGGGCAACAGACTCCTGATTAAACTGCCTAGCAAACTCCGCAGCCTGCTCCCTAGTCATACCCTCAACAAGGAAGCTGTTTTCTCCGTTGCCGTATCGACCGACGATCTTATGGTACTTCAATCCAAGCTTCTTCAGATACTCTTCTGCTTTCTTGTTGTTGGCAGCGTTAGACTCGTCACTTACAGCCCTGTTATTGGGGTTTTCAGCAGTAAGCATCGCGTAGTTCTCAGACTGAAGGATACCTTCGATCTGTTCTCTCGTCAGGCCTGAGCTCTCCATAGCCTCGATGTTGGCCTCAGTCCACTGCGGTGTAGACCTATTTGCAATCTGCGCATTGATGTCTAAGATGTCACCAACAAACCTTGATGGTCCCGATACGGTTCTTTCGTTGATGCCAGACGCTTCAGCAAGCGCCTCCTCCAAGACAGTAAGTTTATCCATGGCTTCGTTGAAAGCTTCAACGTCACCACCCTCTGTCTGAGACTCGGCCCTAGCGGATCTCACTTCACCTCTTGCTTGCTCAACCTCACCGATAAGCTTTTGAATGTCGCGCTTTCTTTGAATCAGTTCATTGACGGTTTCATTGGCCTTATCTACTGCCGCCTGAGAAGGTGGGTCTTGTGTTCCCATTCTATCTCTCAGGTAATTAGCAGAGTTTCTAGCAGCATCAAGCTCTTCATCGATGGATCTCATGGCGTCTCCCACGGATCTGCTAAACAGCAATTCAGACTCCTCTTGATTTAGCTCAACACTTTCTTCAATGTGAGCCTGTTGAATCTCAAGCCTTCTCTTGATCGCCGACTTTTGCCTTTCCTCAAGCACAGATTTTTCCTCCGATGAGACACCATCCTCTCTAAGTCTGGAGGCTATTCTTTCGATCTCTCCGTCGAGAGCTCGCATCTCTTCGAAATCTGATTCGTGACGCACACTCATCATGGTGTAAAAATCCTCTCTACCCCTCACAATGCTTTCGATGTCAGAGTTGATCCTGTTAATCTCAGCCTGAATCTCTTGAGTTCTCGGATCTCCAGTAGCATATCCAGCAAGCTCTTTTTCGAGCTGTGCTTTTTGTGCTTCGAGTTGTCTCTGTGTTTCTGCAGCGAGGTTTGCTCTGGCGTTTGAAGCGGCTTTGATTCTACCAGAAGTATTACCTGCTACGTCAATGCTAACACCAGCGAAACCCCCAATAAGACCAGCGTCAATAACACTTGACATCTCTTCAGCCAAGTCAAACTTTTTGCCCTGACCGATTGCTTTGAAGTAACTTGTAGTGAGTTCTACTGAGGCTTCTTCAAGAAATTCAGAAGAAAAGGCAATGCCCTTTCTGTATCCGTATCCCTTGAGCATCTCTTTGGTCATGAACTTGCCAGCGTCTTTTGCGCCTTTGGCTCCAGACTGGAAAGCTCTCATTGCCGCCTGCTGAGAACCCTTGAAGATTGAGCTTCCGATTGCAGCAAAGGTAAAGTCACCAACCCCGTTTGCGATGGCGTACCCATACTTACCGAAGTCGTTGGTAAACTTATCATCGTAAGCTACCTCTGCGTAAGATCTAAACCCACCACTCACACCCAGAACAGCAGCGCCCCCCAAACCCGTAGTACTAATCATAATACTTGGAGCAGCTCCAGCAAGGCCAGTAAGCAACTGCTTGGTTCCGTTAAAAATATCTCCCTGACCGTAAGACTCTGTGATGCCGCTGTCGTATTGAGTCTGAAGCCTGCCTCTAACCTCAGCTGTTTTGTTCATGTCAGCGAAAGCCTCCTTAAGCTCTTCCTCTTCCATGGTAGCCATCATGATAGGTACGCTCAATCCATCTACGAGAGACTGTGCACTCGAATCAAAAGCATTGACAGCGTCTTGAACAAGAGGTTGATCGTTGTACCTTCCGTCGCCGTCGAGGTCAGCGTTTACTCCAGCATGATAGTACAGCTTATCGGACAGCATAGCAAGGAACTCCTTGTCCTCTCGCTGCTCTGGGGTGAGGCTTTCTAAGATCGACTCTCTAAGCTCCCCTTGGTTGAACTCTGTAAGCTTCTCTTTGTATGAGTTAGCGATAAACCGCTCTCTTTCTTTATCAATATCATTTTGCGTAAGCTCTCTGTATTGATCAGTCATGTAAGCGGCCCCCATACCTGCATAGCCTGTGTCAATCACAACCTGATCTCCAACATTCTTCTCGTCAATTTTCGCAAGACCGAGCCTGAAGACCTCATCCTTTGCGAGCTGATCGTAGATGTTAGAGGTTCTAGCTTCAGCTCTTCGTTGAGCGTCAGCGGCTACTGCATTAGCATCAAAATCTCCAAAGTCATACCTGTTGAAGTCCTCAAGCATTCCCGCATCCATGAGAGCTTCCTCAGTAGCCTCCATGCGAGTGGCAGCGGAGCCTTCACCAAAGAACCCTCCGCCCAAAGCGCGAGATGCAAACTTCGTGAGAGACCAGGCTAAAGTTCCAGGCTCAAGACCAGTGGATGGAGAGCCTTCCGATTCGGATGCTCCATCCTTTTTTTTTTCAGGGAAGAACTCTGGGAATCTTTCGTTGACCTGATCCCAGTTCTGATATTTTTCCCAAGTGGCAACGTAGTCCTTGAGGATCTGAGGATCTACACTTTCAAACTCTGGGAACTTTGAGTTGACAGTATCCCAGTCTTGATACTTATCCCACGTAGCAACGTAGTCTTTTAGAAGCTGTTCGTTTTCGTTCATGTAGATTGTTTATCTAGGATTACCGCCTTTGTTATTCTCCGACCCCGAAGTCCCTGGCTGTGGGCCTCTTGTCCTTGGTGTTCCAGCAGGAGTTGTTTTGTATTCTCCCGCTGCAAATTTAAGCAAGATCTCCTCTAGTGTCATTCGGTAGTCGAAATCAATAGCGGCTGAAAGGGATGTCAAAATGTCTGCCTGATCAGCTGTAACCTTTACCTGTTGCTCAACGATAGTTTGTGCTTGGCCTGGGCCACTGACCTTTGTTGTGGTTCCAGTCAAGTAAATGACATCTTGCCCCTCAGCACCAGCTTCGTATCTAATCGCTGATACCTTCATATCCAAAGCCTCTCCGTCATCACCAAGAACTTGAATGTTTGTTGACAATGGCAAAGGCATGTCTAGCGTGCTTCCTGGTACAGTGCTTGGGCCTTCTTCACCTACAACAGATCGGAACAATTCACCAACATAGGTCTCTCCGTCTCCAATAGCTCTAATTCCATTAAGACCAGCCTCTCTACGCAGACGTCTATCTCTATCTGTTTGCGTCTCTGTTGTCTTCGTCGTGGTTGACTTAGCTTTCTCCAGCCTTTAAGAGCCTCCTCCTGCCACATCTCAAGAGCTGAAGGAGCGTACTTCTGAACAAGGTCTGGAGACGCCATAACCTCGTCATACGAAGGGGCCTGACCATCAAAGTCTCCGTTGTTCAAGTAGTGCTCCATCATGCGCTTAAAGTTCACGCCCTGCATATCAGTGGTAGCATTCTTGATGTGGTAGCGAACAGACTCCTCTGTATCGAACTTACCATCGTCGACCTTGGTGAAGTAGTCATATCCACTTACGTCAAGGTTGACAAGCCCAGGGTCAAAGACTTTCATGTCCTTGGCGTGCTGGCCGAGAACCTCAGTGTTTCCGTTAATGGTTTGGTACACGATCTGACCGTCCTGAAACCTAATGCTTCCAGGAACGTGATACGCTTCGTTGAGTTCCGCAGCCTTAGCCTCCATCTGATCCCAAGTCACAGTGTCGCGCATGCTGACGCCTTCGTAAAAGTTCTGATCTGGAAGCAGGCTCCTAAAGTATCCTGAGTTCCATGTAGAGAGCGTAGGGTTTCCAGCCTCCTCGTTGCTACCATACGTGCTATTATAGTAATTCTCACTGAGTGCGATCTGATCGCTGTACTGCTGAACCATTTGTTCCCACTGAGCCATGCCCTCTGGAGTGGATGCAAACTCGTTGATAACCTCGTCACTCATAAGCCACTGTCCGACCTCGTTGTATAGGGAGTAATCCCCATCCCACAAGTTTACTGTGGAGGCTGTGTCTACTTCCTCTCTGAGTTTCTTATGCTCCGCCAGTCTCTTGGCCTTCTCCTCCTCAGCCTTCTTTCTATTGGCCTCAATGCTTTCAAGAGCGTCGTTGAAGGGGGCAAATACATCCTTGTCGATAGGATCGACCAAGTCCCTTCTGCTCAGAGGCGGAGTGTATCTGTGGTTAAAACCAGTAGTGTAACTCAGTGATGATGACATCTTACTTGCTATTGAATTTTCTGAAGAGGTCTCTCACATACTGATGAAGTGGTGAGTCTCCTTTCGAAGCGAGCACTTCGATCTTTCCTGATTGCTCTGGGTTGAGGATTGTCTCACCTCCAGTTGCTTCGTACTCAGCCACCCTATCTCCATGTCTTGCAATAGCGATGGGGTTGCTCTTGTGAGAGAACTCACCTGGAAGCTCGCCTCCCTCTTCGAATGGATTGCCACCCATCACTCCTCCTTCTTCAAAGGCGCCTCTACCCTTGAGAATGTCCGCCATGGTGGTCTTCCCATCTCCAGTAAGGTCTGGGAACTTCCCGCCCTTTTTGTACTCAACCTTACCTCCAGCTCCAAATGCAAGGCGCATACCACCGATATGCGTGATACCAGCTTGATCCATGATTCCAGGAATAACATCACTTGCAAGACCACTCAGGGCTTGTGTTCCAAGCTGTTGTCTAGCTACGCCGAGCTGATCCCCATAGGCCTGATACGTATCCATCTGACCCTGCGCCCTACCGAAGTCGTGCTCCAACAGGGCTCTTTGATTGCCGATGTTCATATTGTTTACATTCTGCTGCTGAGCTCCAAACGTCTGAGCTGCATCCATCTGTCTATTGTATGAATCAGCTTCGATGCCAGCTCGTTGCTGAGCCTGAGCATCAGATACTTGATTCAGCATAGCAAGACCCCTTGGTCCAGAAGCTTTCAAGGCTTCGAGACTTTGAGCCTCTTGTCTTTGCTGGTTAGCTCGAAGAGCGTCAGCTGCAGGGTCCTGCTTAGACATCGCGTAAGCTTCACGCAGAGCTGGTGATACAGAGTATTGAGTTGTGTCGAGTCCCTGCCTAGCTGCAGCTTCAGCGCCTTGAGCGGCGCCGAATCTGGCGTCAGCATCTTCTCTTGATCTTTCAGCATTCTCTGCTGTCCGAAGTAGCTAATTGCTGACCCAGCAAGGGATCCGAGCATTCCGATAGGTATTGCCATGGTCTTACAAATATAGTGTTTATTGGCCTAAAGCGTAATTCGGCCTTGAGTTTTCAAAATTCATATCAATAGAGTACAACTCCCAGGGTAGTACCGTCGACATATCCAACGTAACCTTGCAGTATCGACCCCTAATTCTAGCGCCGTTTGCAGACTCGTCTGTGACGATGATGATGTCTGCGTTAGAGATAGCACTGTTCAGCGCTCCAGAGGCTGTTATGGTATTGGTCGAGTAGTCGACAGACGATACAGTAACAAGGGGTCCAGAGGCTTGCGCTCCTTCTAGGTCGTTGCCGTCCATGTAGTAAATCTTACCACCGATTGGCACCCTTGCATTTCTCAGGTTCGACATAGTTAGCGTAGTGCCAGAGGCGCTTACACCGTTACCAATTCCAAAGTAGTGTTGAGCATCGCTACCTGAAGTATCTCCTGGAACTTCTCTGTACCACTGACCTTCTCTTTCTTGAAGGCTAGACCCAGCCATAACTCCATCACCAGTGTCGTTACCCTCTGATGAGACAAGCCTGATGTCTGGAAGCGAACCTGAGTTATTGATCCTCTGATAGTTCAATCCAATAGCCTTGTAAATCTTAACCATGCTTGGGTCGAACTTAGAGTACACAGTAATCTTAGAGTCGTAGTTAGTTCCGTAAAACTGATTCCTTCTGTCGGTGAGTGAGTGTCTCCAAACTAGCTTATTGCCTGAGCTAACGTACTTAAACGTGTACATCTCGTTGTCTAGGTGAGCATACATGTCTGGGATGAACGAAGCTTCGGACACCCAAACTCCACTTCTCACATCGTAAGTATAAGTGTTTGTTGCTGAGTCTGACTTGATAGTGACGTAGTAGTACTGATCGTCTGGGTCAAAACCACTAAGAACTTTTTTCGTTGTGGATGAGTGAACAACATTCTTGAACTTAGAATCCAGCAATCTCGACAAACCCTTGTCAGATATAGCACTCAAGCCCTCCCTTGTAATTCTAATAACCTTACCCCTAGATGCGTCAGCAAAGAACACCTGAGTGTCGTAGATCAAAACGCTCTCTGGGTTTAGGTTGCAACCCCAATCACCAGCATAGTAGTTGATAGCACCCTCGTTTAGAACTGCACTTGACAAACTAACGACACCGTCACCACCCGCAGCCTGATTAAGGACAGCCTTTTCGATAGGGACCAACGACGCCTTGTTTTCCTGGAGAGCCAAAAGGTTCTCATCGTAGTTGTCAATGTATGTTAGACTGCCATACTTAGCTGCGTAGTTAGCGTAGTTTACCTGAGATGCGTTAAACGATGACAACGTAAGTGTCTCAACGTCAACATTGTATGGGTCACTCCAAGTTACACTGTATGGCCTTCTTACTTCTTTTGCCTTTTGATATATCACATGAGCCTTACCCTTGTTCCAGCTATTTGATACGATTCGATCTGTAACAGACTCATCTTCGAGAAACAGCGTCTTGTATTCCCATTCTTTTGGGGTGTCATAATTCCAACCACTGCTATACACTGGAGTCTTGCAAGCTACGGGTCTCAAGTAGTAGTTAGAATCACCTACCGTTACAAACTTTACACCGTGATTATCCCCAGCGGTAGAACCAGCAGCAAATGCAGTGTTTGTTTTTCCTCCAACTCCAATCTCGTAGTAAATCTGTTCTGAAGTTCTTTTTCTCGTAGAAACAATATCTACAACAGCCTGATAGTGCCATCTATTTGAACCGCCACTAACATTCATCTGAGTATTTGCTGGGTTGTTGTATAGAATGTTTTGAGTGTCTGTAGCAATACCATTCGTTTGCTGCCATTTAGCAACACTTTGCCAATCAAATCCCCAGTACATAAGAGGGTGAGTGGAACTGTCGTTGTTAACGACTACCTCTACACCAGTGTTAATTTGAGAAGACTCCAAAACAATAAAAGCTCCGTCGTACTTTTCTTTTTGAGCGTTCGTGTAAGTTTCTGCGTCGCCAGTAATACCATAAGGGGGTTTGATGCGGCATCGTCTCCACTAAGGATTTCATAGCCAACGACATCGAACTCTACGATAGCTTCTCTTTCGTCGTAAGCTCCATCGCCACCGAACGTAGAATGCTGATTCGACGTGGGGTATACATTTTTCGAATCATCAAAGCTTCTATGAGAAACAACCCTAAGCTTGTCACCCTCAGTGAATGAGTAGTCTCTAACTACCCCCTTCTCATCCCTGTATTGCTGAAGATTTTTAAGAGATACATAAATCTTTTGATTACGTATGTCCACAGTTCCATCATCATTTACAGGAACATAAGCACCACCCACAGTATATGAAAAGGAATCAAAGATTGTGTTTGGCTCGCTTAATACAATCTGCCAGCTATCGGACCAAGAAGGAACATTGATGTGGTTTCCATCGGTCTTGTGAGAAAACTCAATAGAGGCCAGGGCATTTCCAGTTTTTGTTGGAGTAGATGCGTGAGGCTCAGGTCCTCTCTTTGCTGGGTAGTCAATGTCTACAGATCCGATAGGGTTTACAAATCCGTGCCTCCCAAACTTATCGTAATACACAATCCCGAAGCTGTGGTTTGACCCAGCCTTAAGGGTAGAGGCTAGGTTAATGGACTGCATTGTTGCCGTCTTGGTAGCCCCCCAAAGGATTGCTGTTTGCAGAATAGGTGAAGTCGCTTTGCTCGTCAGAAACTTGATTAAATGTCTGAGGAGATGACGTGGCAAATCCAGGTTCACTTTCTGATCCAAGGGTGCCTCCTTTAAGGGTTATGTTACTCACATAAGGCTTAATAGTCAGAACCGTTCCAGCAATCTCTACATCATCAAAGCTAATTTCAACTTCAAAAAAACCATCCTGAAAGTAAGTGAAGGCACTTGTAACTGGTGTGGAGTTATCGTAGGCCACATAGTTAGATGTATACTCTACTGTTACTGGTGGTACACCACTTAAAAATGTATTAGCCAAGGACGAAATAAAATCTCCAAGATTCCCGTCCTCACTTTGTGTTGCCGAAGCCGTAATAACCCTTGCGCTATCATTACGACCTTCGTAATCAGTAAATCCAAAAGAATCCCATTGAAGTTGGAAGTTTTGAACGCTCTGAAAAGGCGGAGTGTAAATCACCCCAGAAGAAAGAATAATACCTCCATCACTCACAGTAAACTCTGGCTTATACTCAAAAGAAAAAACACCTTTAGTTCCAGCTGGAACATCGTCAGTATCAGAACTAAACGCAGAAGCTTGAGAGAAATCAATCGTAATCTGCGTGTTCGAGGCTGTCGTCGCGTACAAAGACGCCTGTTCCGACTCAGTGATAAATTCAGTAAACCCACCCATTTCATCTTGGTACGATGGGGTAAGTGGGAAAGACGTTGTGTCTACATTTTCAAAGCCCTCAACATAATCAGAGTATAGGAGCCTATTCCTAACGATAGACTGACCTGAAGCCTTTAGAGGTACGTTGTCATAGGGCTTGTTAAATACAGACGGGGATACAAGAGAGCCAAGGGTGTCGGCGTAGAATCTATATGTATTTGAGTTTGGTGCTGCAAGCTGAGTTTGACTCCCAGCTACTTGAGCTTTAACGCCCTCCTTTGGATCGTACTCTTCCGCCACAAACCAAGATGCATTATTTGATGCCCTGCATAGAATCCTAATCTTATTGATGTCTGGGATGTTGAAAATCTCCACGTTATGATTTACATCAATGTAATTATCAACAGTGTTGAGAACACCAAACCCCTGCTCTTCAAGAGCGTTTAAGTATGTAGGTCTAGAGAAAGCAATCTTAGAGTAAGGGGAAACCGCAGACTCTTCACCATCATTATAAATAATCTGAGTAGCAAACTGAAACAGATTGTCGTTGATGTTGTTGATCTCTCTGTCTTCATCGCTCCCAACAGTAACTGTAGGGGCGTTGTTAGAAGATCCTTTGATGACACTCACAACCCTGTCGAACCTTTCCGTTGCCTGAGTGGTGTACACATCATCAGCTACTCGATCAACATTTATCTTTCTGGGAGGATTGATGTCGTCCGTAAAATATATGATTGTTTGCTCAGTAGCAGAAGAAAGAAAAGTACCCTTAATGATGTCTGCCTTAACAAAACTATTTCGATCAAAGTTAAACAGGCTGTTTGTAATTAGCCTATTGTACTTAACGCTACTTTCGTTTGAGGCGTCACCAACATTGATATAATAGATTCCGTTTTCAGATGCCGTGTCAGACGCTACAAAAAAGTACACTCTTCCAGCAGAAGGGTCTTCAACCTTCCCAATTACTGTACAGTCGTCTCCAACACCCTCACCAGAAACTGGCTCAATCTCAACGTTAGACTTCATGTTCTTGATGACCCCCTCGTCACCCTCATCATAGTTTGAGATAGAGACGTTCAGAGCCTCCGTCATCATGCCCTCAGCTCCAAGTCTTTCGTCTTGGTCGCTAGACAGAAACTTAGGTTTGATTCTATCGATCATGCTTTAGGTGCTTGCTTCGTGTTCTTTCTAATCGTCTTAAGCAGTTCTTCTTTGGTGAATGAGTTGATTCTAGCGTTGGCCAGTCTTCTTTCGTTGTAGTACTCTGCACGAGCTCTCTGCTTCTCTCCTCCAGGCACACTGGACTTTCTCTCAATCAGCTTGTAGTAGATGTAGGATCTCAAAGCCTCTTCAGCAAAGATGTGAACGCGAGGGTTTGTAGATCTAGCTTCGTCAGCTACGTACTCCATGACCACCTCCTTGATGTCGTTCTTCACCTTCAGCTCAACTCTGTTTTGATCAGCATTGATTCTGAACTCACCATAGTAGTGACCACCACCAACGCCATACAAACCACCAGCATCAGAGCCGTGGATGTAGTTTCTGAACAAGTAGCTGTTCATACCGTCTGTGATTCCAGAGTCAGCCATAGGTGATCCACCCGAAGTAGCGGACTTAGAGTCCTCTCTTTCGAACAGTCCGTCTCCGTCGGTATCGTACTTGTTGTTGTCGATCTCCGAATACTTCTGAGACATGTTGATGTTCTTGTTTTCACCCATCACGTAGACAATACCGTCAGTGCCTACCGTTCCAATCTTTGTCCACTCGACGTAATCGTCTGGGAGTGTAACAGTGTTGTTGGACTCTACTGGAAGCTTGATGGACCTGACAACCTTAAGCATGTCAAAGCCCATGTCCCTTACCCCTCTAAGTGCAAAGGACCTGATGGCGTTGTCTGACGCTGAAGAGACGTAGTCGTCTCCATCCATGGTCACGATAAAGTCGTTGACCACCTTATTGATATCGATGTAGTTTCTTGCCATTACTTCTCAGCGTTAAGTTGATTACCCTCTTGAGCTGCAGCACCCATGACAGCCTGATCTCTCAAGGTCAAGCCAGCCATCTCAGCTATTTCCATAACCAGCTCGTTTGTGTAGTGGTCAGGAAGCTCAAAGTCTACTGAGCCAGTAGCACTGTACACTGGAGTTCCGTTCAGCGTTGTAAACCCAAAGGATGGTTGGGAAGCTGTTCTGTCTCCCGTGCTTACGTCCCTCCCTTCTGGAATCTTATAGTACCGCATCTTGATCTTCTTGATAGATTCAGGATAGACCTCGATGTTGTCTGACACAAGAGCTACTGGGTACGTCTCTGTGGGTTTGCTGATGTCACTAAGCAAGATTCTTTCGATCTTCTCTTCATCGTAAATGATCTCCACAGGAGTTCTGGTAGAGGACGAAAGGAGAATGTCGCCTGAAGTCGTAATGCTGATGAGGCGAGACAAATCGTCTGGCTTCTTAAAGTCATTGGTGCTGCTATCTCTCGGAAGAGTGTCTGACGTCTTGGCAAAGAAAGCGAGGTCCTCCTCGATCTGCTTTACCCTGCTCTTGTCTCTGCCTCTATCTACTCCAGCCTTCAGTGCCTGTTGCGCCTGCTTAAGCTGACCAAAGAGTCTGTTGTAGATCTTGAGTTGTGCAAGCTGTGCGTAGTTATTGAACTGTGCTGGACCGATAAAACCATTCAGATCCTTATTCACTAGATCTGCAAGTGTTTCGTATACAAGTTTTACACTGGCCATAACGCAAATATACAAAAAGAAAAAGCCGCCCTAGGGACGGCTAATTCATTGTATGTATTCGTCTTACGACTGGAGTTGTCTTTCCATCTCCGCAACCGTTGGTGCAGCTGCTTCCGTAAGACAGTACCGTACAAACACATCCATGGGGTCCATACCTGCTGGAACCGATACGATGAGCTTGTTTGTGTCAAACCACTTGACACCATCTCCTGCAAGGTTAATGATGTTCAAGGATTGGGCTTGCTTAATCTTAGCTTTCATCTGAACGACAGGGTTGTCGAACGCCTGAATGAATGTTTGTGGGCTTCTCTTAGCCTTCTGAAGAAGGTCATACTTGATCTCGTCTACAGATCTATCGATGTCAATGGCGAATGAAATGGCTACAGCAAGGAGGTCATCCAATGACTTCTCTCTAAGCAGACCAATCGCGTCCATGACAGCGAACTCCTTCTTGATGTTCTTCTCTACAAACTCTTTGTTTGACTTGACCTT
>FUIF01012014.1_pt1 | contig 33703 bp, 53 predicted proteins | sample 1003461 | NCBI WGS metagenome assembly FUIF01 (sample SAMEA80401918, study PRJEB19352) | marine metagenome
CGCATCCTGAACTCTCGGTATCAGGAAGTAGAAGGCACAGCCGATCTGGCTGCTGGCCGTGTGCCAGACTCCGTTAAAGGTGAATCCCAGCCTCCACGCGATGGAAAGGGCAACGTCAACCCAAGCAAGGGGAAAGCAAAGGCGAAAGCCAACATAGAGAAACGCGATGAACGAACTGACGCGCAAGCTACGGCAGATGCGAACACAACTAAGGGCAAGCGAGCTAGGGCAGATGCCTCGAAACGTCCTACAGTCGATGTATCGACTGCTCCAGAAGTGCGGTCTCAGTCTCTTACTAATCTCCGAAAGTTATATCAAAAGCACAAGGGAACTGATTACGGAGATCAAGTCGCTCTGGAAATCACGCTTGGAGAATTAGCAAAGAAACTAGGAGTCTCAAACGGTCGTATTAGTCAAATCAAGAAAACAGGCCGTCTTGAAGGCACTTATCGCACAGAAGGCAGGTCACTTATCTTCGACGAGGCAGCTGCCATAGCCGCCTGGAACGGCGAAATCCCCCAGAGTACCACCAGAATCGCCTCTAAGGATCTAGAGATCCCTAGTTTCAATGAGTCTCGCGCTAAGTCGGAGTTCTTCCGCGCTGAGATGGCAAGGCTGGACTTGGAGGAGAAGGAAGAGCTGCTGTGCGAGGCGAACAAGGTTAAGACTGCTGCTTTTACCCTTGCCCGCTCTGTACGCGACGCGTTAGATAGCATCCCCGACCGCGTTGCCAACCAATTCGCAGCTGAAACAGATTCAGTTGTAATCCATCAAACTTTGCAGGAAGAACTGCGAAAAGCATTGGAGAGACTGACTAATGCGTGATGGTGCTGCAATTTATCGGCAGGCATTCCTGAGTGGGTTGAAGCCTGATGAAAAGCTGACTGTTAGTGAGTGGTCTGATCAGTACAGGATGCTGTCAAACAAGGCATCAGCTGAACCAGGACCGTGGAGAACGGACAGGACGCCCTATCTCAGGGAAATCATGGATTGCATGTCGTCCACAAGCTCGGTGCAAAAAGTAGTGTTCATGCTGGTGCTCAGCTGGGCAAGACGGAGTGCATAAACAACGTCGTCGGATACATGATCGCGCATGCGCCTGGTCCTGCTTTGTTTGTCCAGCCAACGATTGAGATGGCGAAAAGGCTGTCGAAGCAGCGCTTGGATTCTCTTATTCATGAGACTCCTGTGTTGTCGGAGAAGGTGGCCCCTGCACGCAGTCGTGACTCAGGGAACACCATGTTTTCAAAAAGCTTTGACGGCGGGATTTTACTGTTGACAGGTGCAAATTCAGCAACTGGTCTACGGAGTGCGCCGTGTCGTTGGGTGTTGCTGGATGAGGTTGACGCGTTTCCTGCCGATGTTGATGGTGAAGGTGATCCATGTGCTCTAGCTGAAAGGAGAGCATCAACCTTCTCGCGAAGGAAGATCATCCTTACTTCTACACCTACTGTCAAAGATATGAGTCGGATTGAGACGGAATACCTAGCAAGTAATCAGATGCGGTATTTCGTCCCTTGTCCTCATTGCGGTCAGATGCAGTGGCTGGAATGGAAGAACATCCGCTGGCGTGACAGTGATCCGCGCACTGCAGCGTATGCGTGTAATTCATGTGGAGCGCACATTCCCGAGCATCACAAGAGTGAGATGCTCCGTAGAGGGGAATGGCGGGCTACGGCCACGGCGGAAGATCCGCGCACCGTTGGCTTTCACCTCTCTTCACTGTATTCACCGCTTGGTTGGAAGAGTTGGGAAGAAATCGTCACAGAGTTTCTGCGGGCAAAGTCTGATCCGCCGTTGCTAAAAACTTGGACGAACACCGTCCTTGGTGAGACATGGGAGGAGGAGACAGGCGCAAAAATGGGTGCAGAAGGCTTGCGTGATCGTGCGGAGTTTTATCCAGCTGATGAGGTCCCAGCAAAGGCAAGCATCGTCACTTGTGGCGTTGACGTGCAGGACAATCGAGTTGCTATTGGCCTGTATGCGTGGGGAGAAGGGGAGGAATCTTGGCTCCTCAATCACTTTGAGATATTTGGTGATCCTGCCAGTAAGAAGCTGTGGGACCAAGTCGATGACGTGATTTTTAGGACGTACAAGAAGGAAGATGGGACGCAGCTCAAGGTAAGTGCCACAGGCGTTGACTCTGGTGGTCACTTCACATCTGAGGTGTATGCGTACTGCAGAGAGCGTGCCAAGCGTGGTGTGTTTGCCCTCAAGGGTCAGTCACAACGCAACAAGCCCGCTATTGGCAAGCCAAGCAAGGTAGATATCAATTACAAAGGACAGGTGCTGAAAAACTCGGCACAGGTCTTTCCAGCGGGCGTAGACACAATCAAAACAACCCTATTCGCAAGATTGAAGTTGAACGAAGAGGGGCCTGGTTACATTCACTTTCACGCTGCTGCATCGCCTGAATACTTCAAGCAACTGACGAGTGAACGTCAGGTCGTGCGATATGTGAAAGGCTTTGCTATTCGTGAATGGAAGAAGAAGCCAGGTGATCGCAATGAAGCTCTTGACTGTTTTTGTTACAGCTACTGCGCTCTCAACTATCTATACATGCGATTCAATCGTTCCACGATTTTTGAGCAGTTTGCAAAAGCGCAAGAGCCAAAAGACGAGCCTCAAGAACAAAAAAGAGTAGAATCGCCTTATCAGCCGACACGGAGGCGTGTCTCTCGTCGGCCCTCGTCGTCGTTTGTGACTAACTGGTGAGCATTCTTGTCCCCAAGTTGGTTTACGCAGGTGACACGGTCATCTTTGATGTCCCTGCCTTCACCAACTCAGTAGGTACTCAAATCGACAGCGGGACCTACACGCTGAAGTGGTACGCAAGATTCAATAAAGCTCAAGAGGGTGCAGAAATTACAGGCACCGCTCAGGGCGATGGCTGGCGAATCACTGTGCCTAGCAGCACAACAGATGACTTTGATGCTGGCACTTGGACTTGGCAAGCAATCGCTACTGCAGACGATGAGCAATACACCGCTGGACGCGGTCAGTTCGTTGTCAAGGCAACGGCGTACTACGACAGTTCAGGCCATCCAGCTGCATTTGATGATCGCTCTCGTGCAGAGATCGACCTTGAAAAAGTAGAGACTGCAATCCGCACTCTCGCGAGTGGCGGCATGGTGCAGGAATACACCATCGGTGGCCGTAATCTCAAGCGCTACAAGATGGGTGAGCTTTTGCAGCTTCGCGATAACTTAAAGGCTGAAGTGGATCGCGAACGTCGTGCCGAGAAAGTTCGGCAGGGCCTTGGCAATCCTGGCGTTACCCGCGTGAGGTTCATCTGATGTGGCCCTTTAACCGAAAGAAGAAGCCTCAGCGCCGTAATTACGCTGGTGCATCAATCAATCGTCTGACATCTGACTGGGTGTCATCTGGGACAAGTGCTGATGCAGAGGTCAAGAACAATCTTCGAGTGCTGCGCAATCGTGCGCGATCTCTTGTTCGTGACTCTGATTTCGCCAAATCGGCTCTTCGCGCAGTTCGAAACAACGTTGTTGGTCAAGGGATCAAGCATCAAGCCCAAGTCCGAATGATCCGTGGCGGACGCCTAGATGAGCGTCTGAATGGCCTGATCGAGTTTGAGTTTGCGCGGTGGTCAAAAGCCAGCAACTGCCACTGTGGTGGCACTCTGAGCTGGAACGCTATTCAGGGCCTCGCGATCAACAGCATGATCGAGAGTGGCGAAGTGTTCATTCGCCTTGTCAATCAAAGCTTTGGCGATTCTCGTGTTCCCCTTGGCCTAGAAATCATCGAGGCAGATCTCCTCGACGATGATTACACAGGCATCGAAAAGAACGGCAATCGCGTTCGGATGGGTGTTGAGGTTGACGAGTGGTCACGTCCTGTGGCCTATCACTTCCTGAACTACCACCCAGGTGACTATCAGTTCGTCAACAACAACCTGAACGTCAAGCGTCGGACAAGAGTCCCTGCTGACGAGATTATTCATCTCTACTCAGTAGATCGCCCTGGTCAGACCCGTGGCATCACTGCATTTGCCTCAGCAATCATGCGTCTCAACAACCTGAAAGGGTTTGAAGAGGCCGAGATCATTGCTGCACGAGCAAGCAGCGCAATGATGGGCTTTGTACGAACACCCGATCAGGAGCTGTTCGAAGATGGCACATATGCTGAGCAATCTGTGCTGGACTTCGCTCCTGGCAGTATTCGGCGTCTTGCTCCAGGTGAAGAGATGCAATTCTTCTCGCCTACAAGGCAGATGATGCTTTTACGCCTTTTGTGGCCCAAATGCTTCGTGCAGTTGCCGCAGGTGTCGGATGTTCCTACACACAGGTAAGTTCAGACTTCAGTTCCTCTAACTACAGCTCTTCACGGCTTGAGTTGCTGGAGACACGGGCGCACTATCGGACGCTGCAGCAGTATCTGATCGACAACCTCTGTCAGCCGATCTACGAGCGCTGGATGGAGATGGCTGTCATGTCTGGTGTGGTTCGTGCTCCTGGCTTTGACATGGACCTGATCGTTATTACGAGAGCAAGTGGGTTGCACCAGCTGCGCAGTTTGTTGACCCGCAGAAAGAAGCAGAGGCTTACAAGTCTTTGGTCCGCAGCGGAATCATGACCCTCTCGCAAGTCATCGCTCTACACGGCGGTGATTTTGAGGAGACGATGCGTCAAAGGCAGCATGAACTCGCCACACTGGATGAACTTGGCATTGTCACTGACACTGACCCCAGCGAAGTGACTAAGGCAGGCCAAGCACAGAATCCTCCCGCCCCACCTACCTCACATCCTGTCATGCACGAAGAGGGGGAAGCGATCGATGGCTAATGTCAACGGCACTGACATCGACCTGACCCCTACCGAGGGAATGAAGACCGAAGCTGAGCGTTATCGCAAGTGGAAGTCTGATGGTGAAGCTGGTGGCACTGAGGTTGCTGCACGTCGCGCCACGCAGATTTTGTCTGGTGATGAATTATCGCCAGATGTAGTTGTTGAAATGAGCGCTTGGTTTGCAAGGCACCTTGTAGATAAAAAAGGCCAAGGATTTAGTCCTGATGAAGATGGCTACCCAAGCAAAGGACGCGTAGCATGGGCAGCATGGGGCGGTGACGCTGGTCAATCATGGAGCAGCGAAAAATCTGTTTCAATAAAAAAAGCCCGAGAGCGATCCATGACCGATGAACAAAGAGCCGAACCTGGAGATCTCAAGGTTGGTGATTTCGTCAGTTGGAATTCTTCTGGCGGTCGTGCTCGTGGACGTATTGATCGTGTGGTTCGCGATGGGACGATAGATGTCCCAGATTCCAGCTTTACGATTACTGGCACCGAGGATGATCCTGCTGCGCTGATTACGCTGTATCGCGACGGTGAGGCAACTGATCGCAAGGTGGGCCATAAGTTCAGCACCCTCACCAAGATTGCGGCGATCCGCATGTTTGACGAGGCATCGCTGAAGCGGGCTCACTACACAGAGTTCAAAGAAGAAGACGAAGATCGCACCCTTGAGTTCCCCTTCGCTTCAGAAGAGCCAGTCAACCGTGTCTATGGCATGGAAGTTCTGAGCATGACTTCTGAGGCGATGGACATGAGCCGTCTTAATGACGGCGCACCACTGCTCTTCAATCACGATCCTGATCGAATCATTGGTGTTGTCCAGCGTGCGTACATCAAAGACAAAAGAGCGTACGCAAAGGTCAAGCTCGCTAACAACGAGCTTGGTCGCGAGATGCAGGACCTAATTAGGGATGGCATCGTTCGCAACGTTAGTTTTGGCTACAGAATTAACGACATGGAGGAGGATCGGTCGACCACACCTGTGACGTACCGAGCCACCTCTTTCCAGCCTTACGAGGTCAGCATGGTTTCAATCCCTGCAGACAACGTCGGCGCTGGAATTGGCCGTTCCCTCGCTTCTAGTGAGGAGACGGTCGCGGTCTCAGCCGCACCAAGTCCAACTACACCTTCCGTCATGGAAACTACCCCCAACGTGGAGGCTATCCGCGCTGAGGCCGTTGAGGCCAAGGCCAAGGAAGCCGCTGAAATGTTTGCCCTCGGCAAGCGTCATAACGCAGAGGAACTTGCCTCTGAATTCCTTATCAACTCTCGCTCAATCGACGAGCTGCGCACCGCCATCCTGGAGCGTAAAGCTGTCGTCGAAAAGCCTGTTGCTCAGGCTAGCGATGAGATCGGCCTGACCCAGAAAGAGGCTCGCAGCTTCTCCTTCCTGCGTGCCATCAACTATCTGGCAAACCCTGGCGATCGCACCGCTCGTGAAGCTGCTGCTTTTGAGATTGAAGCCTCTGAAGCACAAGCCGCTAAGTTCGGTCGCTCCTCTCGTGGCATCACCATCCCTGTGGATGTGATGAAGCGGGATCTGAACGTTGGTACTGCTACCGCTGGTGGCAACCTCGTTGAGACTGAACTCGATGCTGCCAACTTCATTGATCTGCTGCGGAACGCTTCCGCTCTGGATCAAGCTGGTGCAACCGTGCTGACTGGCCTGACTGGCAACGTCAACATCCCTCGCCAAAGTGGTAGCGCCACGGCGTACTGGGTCGCCGAATCTGGCTCACCCACCGAGTCCCAGCAGACCATCGATCAGGTCGCATTGACGCCCAAGACCTGTGGCGCCTTTACCGACTTCAGCAGGAAGCTGATGATCCAGTCCTCCATCGACGTGGAGAACATGGTGCGCACCGACCTCGCTCGTGTGCTGGCCCTTGAGATCGATCGCGTCGGTCTGTATGGCTCAGGTTCTTCTAACCAGCCTCTGGGTCTGAAGGACACCACTGGTGTTCTGACCGAGGACTTCGCTGCTAACACCCCAACCTTCGCCGAGGTTGTGCTCTGGAAAGCGATGTTGCTGGTGCTAACGCACTGCTGGGTTCACCCGTTTATGTGATGAACTCCGCCATGGCTGGCAGCCTGAAGACTGCTACCAAGGACTCTGGCTCAGGTCAGTTCGTTCTGCAGGGTGGTGAAGTCAACGGCTACCGCGCTGTGATCTCCAACCAAGTTGAGAGCAACGATCTTTGGTTCGGTAACTTCTCCGACCTGATCATTGCCTACTTCTCTGGTCTTGATCTGATGGTTGATCCTTACACTGGCAGCACCTCTGGCACCGTCCGAGTGGTTGCTCTGCAGGATGTTGACATCGCTGCTCGCCACGGCGCGAGCTTCTCACGCGGTAACAACACTCTCTGATCATGAAGATCGAGATCCGTAAACAGGTAACGCTGGCGGGTCAAGTTGTCCGTATTGGGGAGGTCGTTGAGGCCTCTCCTGCGGATGCAACGATTCTGCTAGGTCAAGCTGCAGCCGTTCCTTATGTGGAGCCGTGCAGCCTGAAGAAAAGCCAGTTCAATGTCCCATGCCTGTAAAGGCAAAACCTAAGCGCCAACGGAGGGCGGTTAATGACCATCATGAATCTGAATAAGACCACGGTCATTGAGATCGTTGGCAACGATGTAGTCACTGCTGATACGACCTCTTCTGCGGTCGATCTGGTGGACTACGAAGGCGACATGGAGTTCATTCTCTGTGCCGAGGCTGGTGGTAGCGGCGTGACCTATGCCGTCAAGGTGACTGAAGCTGACACGTCTGGTGGTTCTTACACCGATGTGACTGATGGTGCCTTCACCACCACAACCGCAAACACGAAGCTGACTGAAAAGATCAGCCTCAATACCAACGAGATGAAGCGATTCATCAAAGTTGTGATTGACATCACTGGCTCTGGTGGTGGCGCAGTTTGCGTGCTTGCCCTTGGTTCCAAGAAGTACGGCTGATCATGCCAATCAACGACACTGACGGTTTTCTCAACACTGATGAGTTCGGTCTCGACTGTTCTGTTGGTGACACGGATTTCGTCGGTGTCCTTGATTCGCCTGTTGAAGTGATCGCTGGCGGCGTTGCTCTAAGTCGGGAGTATGAGCTTATTGCTGAGACTTCCAAAGTAAGCAGCGTCGCTCGCGGCACTACTGTCACAGTGAACTCTGAGGATTACACCTGCAGAGAAAACAGAGCCATCGATGATGGTGTTTTTTCTGTCCTGTTACTGAGTAAGGACTAATGCTGACACACGCCGAGAGCTGATCCTTGCTCGCATGAAGACCAATCTTGACTCTGCTACTGGTGCGACTGTGTATCGCAGCCGAGTAGAGCCCTTAGCTCGTGGTGAGGTCCCAGCGATCATCATCGAGCCAGTCAACGATCAACCTGTTGACACCAATTTTTTCGACAAGCTTGACCACACGATGCGAGTGCGCATCACGACTTTGGTCAGAGCAGCCCTGCCAGATGACGAGTCTGATACTTACACGCAGCAAGTGCATGAACTGTTGATGGCAGATCAAACCGTTAATGGATACGCGCTCGATTTAACTCCTGATCGCACTGAGTTCAGCCTTTATGAGGCTGATGTGCCGTTAGGCGTAATCAGTCAAGATTTTTTGGTCCGCTACCGTACAAGTAGAACTGATTTAACTTCTGCTTGAGTATGGCTAATATGAATGCGCAGGTCCCCAATCCTGGTGCAGGCGGCAGCTATCTGTTTGATCCTGAAACAGGGGAAACTAAACTGATTTCAGCACCCACCGCCCCCAAAGAAAATGGCACTGACTCGCAAAAAGTTCCTCCTAGCAGAGATCGAAGCAACGGAGGGGACGGATCCAAGTCCCGTAGGCGGAAGTAACGCGATTCAGATCAGCAGTCTTGAGCTGACTCCTATGGAGTCTGACAACGTTCAGGCTGCAGCATTTCAGGGATTTATTGGCAATAGCTCTCGCGCAACTCTGACTGCTAACAAGCGGGTGAGCGTTAGCTTCGATGTTGAACTCGGTGGTAGTGGAACTGCTGGTACGGTGCCTGCATTCGATCCCCTGCTCAAAGCATGTGGATGAGCGTCACTACTGTCGCTGACACAAGTAACACTTACGCCCCAGTAAGCACCAGCTTTGATTCAGTCACTCTGTACTGCTTCTATGACGGCACACGGCACGTCATCACGGGTGCTCGCGGCACGATGAGCATCAACCTGTCTGCTGGTCAGCTTGCCACTATGAGCTTCCAGTTCACTGGCATCTACAACAACCCCGACAGCACTGCGCTGAGTGGCACTTTCACTGTTGCCAACCAAGCTGCAGCTCTTGAAGTCAACGACACCAACATTACCACCGCAACGTTCTTCGGTGAGACCAGTCAGCGCATTGAGTCTTTGGACTTTGCTCTGAACAACAGCTTGATTTACAAAGAGACTGCTTCTTCCAAACAGGCACTGATTGTTGATCGTGCTCCTGGTGGCACCGCTGTGATCGAGGCTCCTGCTCGCAGCACCACTGACTATTTCGAGGATGCACGCGGTAACAGCACCGCAAACAGCAGCATCGTTCTTGGCGCTACTGCTGGCAACATCACTACGCTGACGATGGCGCAAACTGATGTGACTGGCATTAGCTACGGCGACACCAACGGTGTTATCAGCCTGACGATGCCTTACTTGGCACTTCCTACAACTGCAGGTAATAATTCCTTCAGTCTGGCTTTCACCTAATTCATGGGTTTTAAGTACACCAAGGTCACTTCTTACAAGTGGCCTGTCACGGTAGAACTACCCGACAACGGTCAGTACAAGAAAGAAACGTTTACGGCCATCTTCAAAAAGGTTGGCCGTAGATCGTTCGAAGATCTTGATGACGCAGCCACTGAAAGTCTGATCTTTGATGTCTTGCTTGGGTGGGAGGACATCACTGATGAAGACGGTAAGCCAATCCCGTTCTCTGAAGACTTCAAAACTGAGCTGCTGGATGACACCTACTTCTTGCGTGGTGTGATGGCTGGTTATCTTGACAGCCTGCAAGGCGCTCCAGCAAAAAACTAGAGGCCGCAGCCCGTTATTGGGCGCAAGGCGGCGTTATAGACGAGCGAGAGGCTGATCTGAAGGCATTAGGCATGTCTGAGGATCAGCTTGCTGCTGTGAAGCTGGAATCTGTCGACAAAGACTGCGAAGTCTGGGAAGAGAACTGGAGCACAGTTCAGATGTTCTTACGTATTCAGACGCAATGGCGTGTGAGCATGGGAGGCCCTGTTGGACTCGACTATGCATCACTGAATTGGCTTTGTACACTGTATCCAGTGGAAGATCAGCAGCTTCTTTTTGAAGGCTTGCAGATCATGGAGTTCACCGCTCTCACCTGCTTTAGCAAGAAGAACTAATGGCCGCTGTCACTACCGAGCTTAAGGTTCTTGTCAAAGCCGTAGGCAAGGGTGAAGTCGACAAGCTGTCGAAGTCGCTGAATGATCTCGGCTCAAAGGCTGCAGCGCCTGCTAATCGACAGTTTCGTGAGCTGTCTGTTGAGCTGAAAAAGATTCAGCGTAATAGCACGCAGAGTATTGCCAATCTGCGTGGCTATAGAAATGCATGGCGTGATATTTCTGAGCAGGTAAAGATTGGCAGCCGTGAATTCAAGATTGCGACTGAGAATGCAAAGCGTCTTGATGCACAACTGCAGAAGGCACAGGGACGCGGAGGCTCGACGCTTGGACAGCGACTAAGGCGAGGAGCGCAGACTGCTGGTGCAGTAGCTGCAGCAGGTGTGTTTGGCGGCCCTGAAGGTGCTATTGGTGCTCTGATTGGCTCTGCTGGTGGCCCTGCAGGCGCTGTTGTTGGCGGTGCTATTGGCGCACAAGTCGGCGGCGTTAGGCAGGCTTTGGGAGGCACTGCAGAGTATGCAGCTTCCTTGGCAAAGCTTCGTATCGCCTTGAAGGGTGTTACGACAAGCCAGCAGGATTATGAAAATGCGCTGCGGTTCATTACCGAGAGCACTCGGCGGTTTGCCATTCCGCAGGAAATTATTACTCGTCAGTTCACCAAGCTGCAGGCATCAGTACAAGGTGCAGGTGGCAACCTTGAAGACACTAAGACTGCTTTTAATGGCATCGTTGCTGCGACTAGAGCCACTGGCGGATCACTGCAAGATATTGATTCTGCTTTGACTGCAACTGCTCAGGTCTTCAGTAAGGGCAAGGTAAGTGCAGAAGAACTGCGTCAACAGATTGGTGAGCGCCTGCCTGGTGCTTTTACGCTGTTTGCCGCATCTATGGGCAAAACGCCCCAAGAACTAGACAAGGCTCTAGAGAAGGGCGAAGTAAGCCTGCTTGACTTCCAAAGGTTTGCAGAAAGCATTTTCAAAAAATATGGTGAAACGGCAAAAGTGATTGCTAGCAGTCCTGAGGCTGCTGGTGATCGCTTAGCTGTTGCCCTTTCTGAAATGAACGAGGCAGTCGGACGGATTCTGCGCCCGATCGGTGCTGCGTTCCAAGAAGTTTTTACAGGCATTGTTGAAACAATTACTGCTGCAGCAACAGCTCTAGACAACTTTTTGGGTATCAGTGAAGGAGCAAGAATTGAAAGGCTTACTCAGCGTCAAAATGCCCTTAACGCTCAGCTTGGCGGCCTACAGCAGGATCTGAGACGTGCGCGGCAACAAAGACCACAAGCAGATTTGTTCGGTGGCGGTGGTGCTTTTGGTCAAGGCCCTGGAGCTGTTGACCCGACTCAAGGGGGTGTCGCTTCAATACTTACAGCTATAGAAGAGATCAGAGCAGAAAGAGATACAGTCACAAAACAACTGGCTGATGCTCAGGCATTGATTCGCATCAGAGAAGATATCAAGCAAGCACGTCCTGGAACAGGATTGCCAGGAATCGTTCCTGATTTATCAACTGCTGGCAGTGGAAAGCCAACAGATACAAGTGAAAGGATGGTGAATTTGCAGGAGCGATTGGGTCAAGCTATTCAGGCACAAAACCTTGAACTAGTTGCTCAAACCGAATATCTAATCAGAAATGAGGGCATAGCCCTGAAGTTTGAAGCAGGCACGATTACAGCGCGAGAGCAAAAAAGGCTGCTACAAATTAGCCTTAACAAGCTTTTGAAAGATGGCATAAAACTAAGACAACAGGAGAAAGATGGTGCAGAAGATTTAAATAAAACGCTTACAAAAACTGAGCAACTCACCAAGGACATTGCTCTTTCTTTCCGAAACAACATGGCTCAAGGCATTTCAGACGTGATTCTGAAAGCCAGAACCTTGGGTGATGTACTCAGCAACGTGCTGAAGATGGCAGCCAACTTGTTCATTCAGTTCGGCGTCAAAACACTGTTCAGCACGATTCCTGGCTTTGACAAAATCATCGGCAGCGCAAACGGCAACGTCTTTTATCAAAACAAGGTCGTCCCATTTGCTCGTGGTGGCATTGTCAATCAGCCAACTATCTTCCGATGGCAAATGGCGCGGGTGTGATGGGAGAGCAGGGACCCGAAGCGATCATGCCGCTACGTCGTGGTCCTTCAGGTCGTCTTGGTGTTGAGGCAGCAGGCGGTGCTAGCGGTAACGTAGTTGTGAACGTTGATGCCTCTGGTTCTGCTGTGCAAGGTGATTCCAATCAAGCTGCTCAACTTGGTAAGGCAATCGGTTCTGCTGTACAAGCTGAGCTAATCAAGCAGAAGCGTCCTGGTGGTCTGCTGGCAGGTGTCTAATGGCAACATTTAACGACGCGACTGTTGGCACAAGTACAGGCGGTACAACGCCTGACTTTGGCGCTGTTCGCCGCTCTGCTCCAAAGATTCGCAAGGTGCAGTACGGCGACGGATTTGAAACCCGTTTGACCTACGGCTTGAATCAAAATCCGCGTGTCTGGCAGTTGAAGTGGACCGCAAAAGACAGCACTGATGCTGATGCTATCGAGGCGTTCTTTGATGCACGAGCTGCAGATAATGCTGCGTTTGATTGGACTCCGCTTGATGACACCACTGCGTACAAGTGGGTCGTCGATAGCTGGCAGCGCACACATCGCTACGCCAACGTCAACGAGATCTCTGCGACTTTCCGTCAAGTATTTGAACCGTAATGGCAGTAGCAGCTTGGGCCGCTAGTACAGCTTTTTCTGTCGGCGACATTCGCAGAGCGACGACAGAACAGGCTTCTGGCCTGTGGTTTCGTTGTACAACCGCTGGTACTTCCGCTAGCAGTGAGCCGAGCTGGCCGACTGATATTGGCAGCACGATTACAGACAACACCTGTGTCTGGACTGCAATCAGCAGCGTCTATGAGGACGTTTCTGCTCTAGCCCCAAGTGCAATCATTGAGCTGTTTGAGCTTCAACTAGACAGCACACTGCACGGCAGTTCTGATGTTTACCGCTTTCATGCAGGTAGCAATGCTGATGTAACAGGCAACATCGTATGGAACGGCAACGCTATACACGCATGCCTGTTGTTGCTGATGGTTTTGAGATGCGCTCTACTGGCGCCCTTCCACAGCCAACAATCACCATTGCAAACCTCGACGGCAATATGACCACCGTCTTGGCTCTTGTTAATCAGACAACAGCAGGCAACGACCTGACTGGTGCAACTGTTAAACGTATTCGCACCTTGAAGCGTTACCTTGACGGTGAGAGCAGCGCCGACCCTAATGCCAAGTTTCCAGATGAGATCTGGAGGATCTCGCGCAAAGCAACAGAGACACGGGACATTGTCACCTTTGAACTATCAAGTGCATTCGACCTTGTAGGCCAGAAAATCCCGAAACGTCAGATTGTCGCTAACACATGTCAGTGGATTTATCGCAGTGCTGAATGTGGGTATTCAGGTAGCAACTACTTTGATGTGAATGGCAACTCGGTCAGTGCGTTGGCAGATGATGTATGCGGCAAGCGCATTGCATCATGCAAGCTACGGTTTGGAGAGAACGGTGAGCTGCCGTTCGGTTCATTCCCAGGCGCAGGATTGATTCGATGAAGCTGGCTGAGTCGCTGCGGCAACAGATCCTTGAACACGCGACTCATGACTCACCTATTGAATGCTGTGGCCTGATTGCTGTAGTCAAAGGCCGTAGGCGTTACTTCTGGTGTCAAAACATTGCCGTAACACCTGAGGAGCATTTCGTGCTCGATGGTTGGGAAGAGGTAGAGGACCAAGGCGAAATTGTTGCCATCGTGCATAGTCATCCAAAAACCAACCCAGCTCCTTCTGCTGCTGATCGTGTGGCCTGTGAAAAGTCAGGTCTGCCTTGGTTCATTGTCAATCCAAACACAAGAGAGTGGGGCTACTGCGAGCCAGAAGGCTTTGAGCTGCCTTATGTAGGACGTGAGTTTGTGCATGGGGTGGTTGATTGCTATGCACTGTGTCGCGACTGGTATCAAAGGGAGTGGGGTCTTGAACTAAAGGACTACCCCCGTCGCGATAACTGGTGGCATCAGGGGCAAAACCTTTACCTAGAAAATTTTCAGAAGGAGGGCTTCCACAAGATTCCGATTGAAGAGCTGCAGCGTGGTGATGCCTTGTTAATGAATCTGCAATCACCTGTGCCAAATCATGCGGCCATCTATTTAGGTGAGCAGCAGATTCTGCATCATGTACAAGGCAGGCTCAGCAGTCGTGATGTCTACTTTGCTGACGGCGGTTACTATGGCAAAAGTACGGCCTGCGCTTTGAGGCATGAAAGTCGTCAAAGTGTACGGGGAGCTGCGTAAACGACTTGGTCAATGTCGTTTCGAGTTTGATGTGGCGACTCCTGCGCAAGCAGTCAAAGCTTTGTGCGTCAACTTTCCTGGTCTCGATAAGTGGCTAGTTGACAGTGAGCAGGACGGTGTCGGCTATCGGGTGAAGATCGGCAAAGAGAAGGTGACGCCTACCAAGCACTGATTTACTTGCAATGCCTTGGAGTGAACGAGAGGTATTTAGTATCACTCCTGTTGTGGCTGGTGCTGGTGGCGGCGGTTTTGGCAATATCCTGCTTGGCGGCCTTCTTATTGGCGCATCATTTTTCTTTCCTGGCGCTGGCTTGTTTGGAACAACAAGTTTTCTAGGAGCTGCGGCAGGCACAGGTGTTGCAACTTCAATTGGCGTAGGTTTGAGTGCTATTGGTGCTGGCTTAGTGATTGGCGGTGTTGCTGACATCATTTCGCCAATGGCACCTCCTGGACTCGAGCCAGCAAAGAAGCCGCCAAGATGCAAAACATGAGCTTCAGTGGCGTTGTTAATACAGCTCGCCAAGGACTGCCTGTTCCCATAGCCTATGGGCGTGTCTTTGTTGGATCAGCAGTCATCAGCAGCGGCTTTGACGTCGATCACACGCCAAGTACGCCAGCTGAAGAGGAAAATCTAATTGTCACACTCCTCAAAGTCAAAGCAAGTTAATGGAAAACAAGACTTTTATTCGTGGCGCTGGTGGCGGCGGTGGCGGCAAAGGTGGCGGTCGTTCATCTCGTACGCCAATTGAAGCTGATGACACTCTTCAGTCAGAACAATTTGCGAACGTTCTTGACTTACTTTGTGAGGGAGAAATACAAGGATTAGATGATGGTGGCAGGAGTATTTTTCTTGACGACACTCCTGTTCAAAACACTGACGGCAGCTTCAATTTTCAAAATTTTGCAATCGTTGTTAGAAATGGCACGCAAGGTCAGTCATATATTCCCGCCCCAGCAGGCGCTGGCAACATCGAATCAGAGCAAAATGTTGGTGTAAAGGTTGAAAACGGCACTCCAATTACACGTCAAATTACAGATACTGATGTTGATCGTGCAAGAGTCACAATCAACGTACCTGCACTTCAAAGGATCACAAACGAGGGAGACATACTAGGCAACTCTGTATCTCTTCGTATTGACATCCAGTACAACGGCGGTGGGTATAACACTTACTTGTCGGACACAATTAGTGGCAAAAGTAGCAGCTTGTATCAAAGGGATTACATCATCAATTTTGATGGTGCTTTCCCTGTAGATATTCGAGTTATTAGGACAAGTGCCAACGAAAGCAGCACTAAAAAATCAAGCGACATTTTTTGGAGTGCATATACCGAAATACAAGACGAGAAGCTGCGTTACCCAAACAGCGCTCTAATGGGGATGCGCTTTAGCGCAAAGCAGTTCAGCAGTGTACCTACGCAAGTATTTAATTCGCGGGATGAAGGTAAAGATCCCAAGCAATGCGACTGTAGATACGACAACACATCTGAAGAATCACCTATTCAGGAACTTGGGACGGCACCTTTCAAGCTGCTACTTGGACTAATGATCCTGCGTGGTGCTTGTATGACCTGCTGATTGATCAGCGTCGTTATGGGGTTGGTGTAGACGAGAGCACTCTTGATAAGTTTGACTTCTTTTCTGTGTCCCAATACTGTAATAGTCTTGTTGATGACGGCAAAGGTGGGCAAGAACCACGATTCAGCCTCAACATCCTGATTAACAGTAGAGATGAGGTCTATAACGTCATTCAACAGCTAACAAGTGTCTTCCGTGGCATTGCTTACTACGGGGCAGGATCACTTGTCCTTAGGCAAGACAAGCCTACTGATGCGCAGTATCTGCTTGGGCCTTCCAATGTCGTTGATGGCCTGTTTACTTACACGGGCACAGCAGAAAAGACTAGGCATACCTGCGCGACTGTTGGTTGGCAAAGCTACGACAACCTCGGCGAAGTTGAATACGAATACGTTGAGGACGCTGATGCAGTAGCTAAGTACGGCATCATCAACAAAGACATCCGTGCTCTGGGTTGTTACTCACAAGGTCAAGCGCACAGGCTCGGCAAGTGGACGCTGTTGAGCGAGAAAAACATTACGGAAAGCTGCTCGTTTGCTGTTGCGATTGACAGTGGCATCGTCATCACGCCAGGTATGGTTGTGGATATTGCTGATCCATTGCGTGCTGGTACAAGGCGCAGTGGTCGAGTTAGTTCTGCGACTACAACTGTCATCACAGTTGACAGCGACGCCAATCTCTCAGTCAATTTGTCTAATTCACCGACCATCTCGGTGATGATGCCAACTGGCTTGGTTGAGACAAAAACGATTGACAGCATTTCAGGTACTGCAATCACTGTCTCAGATGCTTTCAGTGAAGCACCTAATGCTGCTGCCGTCTGGTTAATTCAGACCAGTGATATTCAGTCACAGCAGTTCCGTGTTGTTTCTGTTGCTGACAATAACGATGGCACTGTGGGTGTCACTGCACTTGCTTACAACGAGTCGATCTACAACGCTGTTGAGCAGGATGTTGAGCTTACTGCCCGAGACATTACAAACCTATCAGGCACTCCTGCAGCTCCAGAAAGTCTCAACGGTACTGAGTTTCTTTATCAAGAGGGTCAAACGGTACACACTGGCTTTGATCTGAGCTGGAGCCATGGGCGTATTAACGTCAACGAATTTGAGGTTAAGTACAGAATTGATGATGACAACTTTGAACAAATAACAACTGCTGCGCCATCTGTCACTTTGCGTGCTTTGCGGGCAGGCGAGCTAGAAGTCCAAATTATTGCCAAAAACTACCTTGGCAAACAAAGCTCAACTGCATCAGCAACTTTCACGCTTGCTGGAAAGACAGCAGTGCCTGGCGATGTGCAGAACTTGTCTATTGAACCAATTAGCGCCAACAGTGCTCGCTTGCGCTGGGATCAGACTGTTGATCTTGATGTGAAGGTAAATGGCCTTGTACACATCAAGCACAGCAGCCTTACTGACGGAACAGCAACATGGCCTAATTCTGTTGACCTAGTTGAAGCAGTTGCTGGCAACTCAACTGAGGCAATTGTGCCTTTGGTTGAAGGCGAGATTCTTGTTAAGTTTGAGGACGAGCTAGGGAATAAGAGCACGAACGCCACCAGCGTGTTAGTGGACTTCCCTGACCCTATTGGCAGGATCACGGTACAGACCCGTAGGGAAGATCAGGACAATCCGCCGTTCCAAGGCACAAAAACTGACTGTTTTTACAGCGACGATCTTGATGCGTTGGTGATTGATGGTGACGACGATGTTGATGATGTGACAGACGTTGACGAAGTCACTTCTTTTGACTTCTTGGGCGACGTTCTTAGCTCCGCCGAGTATCAATTCAGCAATACGCTTGATCTTGGTGCGAAGTACGCGCTTGACATCACGAGGAGGTTCGTGACTAGAGCATTCTTTCCCAACGACACCATTGATGCCCGCACTGCGAATGTCGACACTTGGAACGACTTTGATGGCACACAAGCTGATGCTGTCAATGCCAAGTTTTACATGCGAAGAACTAACGATGATCCTTCAGGATCTCCGACTTACACAGGCTGGCAAGAAATTGTTGCTGGTACATTTGTAGCTCGTGCGTTCCAGTTCAAGGCGGAGCTGACCAGTGCTGACATCGCGCAGAACATCTTGATTGATCAGCTGGGATATGAAACCAGCTTCCAGCGCAGAGAGGAGATCAGCCAGCTCACGGCATCAGCACTAGCACCAAGTCAATCACCTTTGACAACGCCTTTTTTGTCGGCACGTCGGCGCTGGGCAACCTCAACAACTTCCTGCCCAGCATCGGCATCACAGTGCAGAATCTTGGCAACGGTGAACGGGTCAACGTCAGCAACGTGACGAGCACTGGCTTCGACCTTGACGTTCTGGATTCAAACGACAACAACGTTGATCGGAACTTCAGTTATACAGCGGTGGGATTTGGCAGAGGCGTTTAATATGCAAGCAATGTTGTCTGATGCGGGCTAAGGCATGGCTACCCACGATTATGTGATTGCCAATGGCACAGGAGCGGCTGTCCGTTCAGATTTGAATGACGCCTTGGCGGCGATCGTTAGCAATAACAGCGGAAGTTCTGAGCCAGCAACAACCTACGCATATCAATGGTGGCTGATACAACAAATAATCTGCTGAAGCTGCGTAACTCAGCAAATAACGCATGGATCACGCTGCGTGAGCTTGACGGCACGCTGCTGATGGAACATGGCACGGCGTCGGCACCTGGCCTTGCGTTTGATGGTGATCTCAATACAGGCATTTACCGACCTGAGGCAGATGCGGTTGGCCTTACCACTGGTGGTGCAGAGCGTTTTGCGGTTGGTGGCACTGAGGTAGTAGTTAACGACCCCAGCAATGATATTGACTTCCGCGTTGAGTCAAACGGCGTGACTCACATGCTGTTTGTTGATGGAGGCACTAATCGCGTTGGCATTGGCGCCTCAGCTCCTGGGGTGACACTTGACATAAGTGCAATTACTGCGGCAACTCGCATCACATCCTCAACTGGAACTAATCCTGCCTATGTCAACTTCAACAACACTGCTGGCAATGCTTATGTAGGTCTTGAAAGTTCATCGGGCGGTGGAGCTGCTTCTGGCAACGCAGCTTATGCGTTGCATTTATCGCATCAAGGCGCTTATCCAATTAATTTTTCAACCAATAATGCTTTAAGGGCGACTATCGACAGCTCGGGGCGGTTGTTGGTTGGGGCGAGTTCTGGATCTTATGATCTAGAAGTTAAAAAATCTGGAAACGTTAATCTGCTAGTAGGATCAACGAATGCGTCTGCTGTGGCTCTTATATTGGACGGCGACAGTAATGGAGATGGATCTGGGGGAGATTATGCCGATATTACCCACACGACTGCTGGAGATCTACAGTACAGAAATTTAAAATCTGGGGTCCATATTTTTCAGGGAACCAGTAGCACCGAGAGATGCAGAATCGACAGTTCTGGGCGGTTATTGCTGGGGACATCAACTGGCCAGTCAGCGAGCGGTCATACTCCAAACCTTCAGGTTTCAGGCACCGACTTTAGTAGTGCAACGGTAAGTATTACTAACAACGCAAATTCAGCTAATGGCTCCTACTTGTTCTTTTGCAAACAAAGATCAGGATCGCCTGGTGGCAGCACCGTTTTGCAGAATAACGATTTAATTGGTCAGCTGCGTTTTGTTGGTGGCGATGGCAGTGATATGGATAGCTTGGCTGCCACAATCGATGTCAAGGTTGATAGCACCCCTGGCTCAAATGACATGCCAGGAAGGATGGTGTTTTCGACCACAGCGGACGGTGCAAGCAGCCCGACGGAGCGGATGAGGATTACGAGTGGTGGCGTTGTGGCTGTAAACCGCACTGCTGCTCTTCACGGCGGTGTATTTGTTCTTGATTACACCAACGGCACCAGCGCAGGTCTTGCTATTAAAGACACGCAGACAAGTGGCACTGGTGTAGTTCTGCACGTTGTCAATGGCTCAGGCACCGTAGTTGGAGGCATTTCCCAAAATCAGTCAACCACTTCTTTCAATACTTCTTCTGACTACCGCTTAAAGGAAAACGTTATTGATGTTACTGACGGCATCACTCGTGTCAAACAACTGCAACCAAGGCGTTTTAATTTTATTGCTGACGACAGCAGAACAGTAGACGGTTTTCTTGCACACGAAGCGCAAACTGTTGTTCCAGAAGCGGTCACTGGAACGCACAACGAAGTTGATGACGATGGCAATCCTGTTTATCAAGGCATTGATCAGTCGAAGCTGGTGCCATTGCTAACTGCAGCATTGCAAGAAGCAATCGCCAAAATTGAAACTCTTGAAACTAAAGTTGCAGCCCTTGAGGCTGGCTAAGTAAACTTCCTCTGGCTTCACAGCATCATGCTAACACCTACGTTTGGAAAATCGCTGACCTCAACCGTGACCTTAGTGACGGATTTGCACACACGGCTCATTACACCGTGACCGCAATCAGCGATCAGGTTGACTCTGAGGCAACGCCTACAACTCAGGCGCTTACGGCAGCATCGGCCTCGATCGTCCTGACACCTTGGCTGACTTTGAGGATCTGACTGAGGCTGACATCGTGGCTGCTGTGCAGGCCAAGCTCGGTGGCGCTGAAAAGGTGACTGAGATTCAGGATCAGCTTGCTGCACGCATCGTTGAGCAGATCACGCCGACTCAGGCGTCTGGCAAACCTTCTGGCTGGTGATCTAATGCAACGACCTGACCCGATGATTCCCTGCAAGCCAGGGGCAGAAGATGTTGTGGCTATGAGCAATCGAGTTGCATGGCTCAATTGTTTGTATCTGCATGACGAAAGGGACAAGCGAGAGCATCCCTTTCATGGCAAGTACACAGGTCTTGCCAAGAAATATCAGCAGTTCATCGGCTGATGGCGAAACCTAAAACCTTCACTGTCACCAACTTCATTGAGGGCAAACCTAAAAGAACTCGTCAGGGTTCAGGACGCCATTCTCTTCCTAAGAAGGGTAAAAAGCGTTATAGAGGTCAAGGCCGATGAATGGACGCTGCCACTCTTAACAACTGGCGATTAATTAAGGAGATGTTAGAACGTCAGGGGAAGACTGACTGCCTCTTCTATAAGCGTGCCATTGCAATCCTTGCTGGTAGGCAAGATCCCCTATAGGGTGGCAGCGGTTTTCCTTCTTTCAAATGTTTAAGCCTCTTGCTTTGGCAAGTGCTATTGCACTAGCTGGCGCTCCTGCCATGGCTGAAGGCCTCGACGGCCTTTATGTGAATCCTGAGTACAACGCTGGGTTCAGCGGCTCTAAGTTTGCTGGCTCTTCTCTTGAGCTGCATGTTGGCTACGAAGAAGGCCCTTGGTACATCCAAGCAGGTCCTGCGCTGGCTAATGACGGCAGCGATTCTGAATGGGGCATGTCAGCCAAGACTGGCCTTTCTGCAGCAGTCAGCGAAAAAGCTGATCTTTACACCGAAGTCAGCTACGCCAAGTTCAAGGACAGCGATGCTGGTTACGGAATCAAGCTGGGCTCGAAGTATCGTTTCTGAGCGATTTAACTAGCCTGATATAAGCCCTCTCTTCCTCACACGGAGAGGGCTTTTTCATGCAAATCAAACTGTTTCGTGCCAATACTCCCATTTCGCGGGTCGCATTGGAACAGGAAGCGTGATTCCATAGAAGTATGGACGCCACCCCATCTTTTCTACCTCCAGCTCTGAACCTACCCACTGCACCTGCACTTCCACCCAGGATGCGCCTTCAGGTTCCCAGTGCTGAAGTTCCTTCGTATCGACCTTTGGTAATGCCTTCTGCGGCGCAGATGCGTCAAATGGCCGCAGACGAGAAAAAGCGTCAAGAAGAGGAATCAAAAGAACCAGAGGCAAAGAAACCCCAATCAGCGTCCCCACCGCTAACCACAGAGCTGCCCGCACCGTCGAATGAAATAACTACGTTTACGCTACCTGGAACGTCAATAGACGTACCTGTACCCCGTGCTGAAATTGTTTCTACGGCTGTTATTACTGCTGGAGCCTCTTCTGTGGCGGCTGTGGCTGGGACTCTTGCTGCTGGTCAGCTTCTTCAGTATCTGCAGAAGGCGTTGAAGCCTGTGATAACGAAGGGACTGAAGAGTCTTGCAAAATTACGGGGGAAGCCTCCTGCTGAGTCCGACGCCAAGCAGAAATGGAGACGATATGGCCGCACAAAACGTGCAGGTCGGAATCGGGTCTGATGGTGTACCCCTTGTCCAGCAACTCACTACATTTCACTGCTCGGCTCAACTCGTACGAGAGCCTTTCACGTTCTAGTTGTCTGCGCACAAGGTCCTTGCACATCTCGGTGATTGAGCCATCTAAAGGCACACTGAATCCCAACTGCACACCGTAGTTTCCGCTGCGCACATACCCTTCAGGGTCATAAGGCAAGGTCTCATTGCCAAGCGCAAAAGTTGTTGCATTGAAGCTTGGTCCGCTGCAGTTCACGCCTGATCCAAAACTCTGGCGCGAAACAGCACTGCTTTGGTTGATCTGTACTGACTGATTTGTGTTATTGCTTGTCGCTGCTGCCTGCGGTCGTGCGACGTTGTTGGTGTCGCCCTCTGCAAGCGCAGGACTCGCGAGCGTTACTGCGAGAAGACACTGAGCGATGTAGTGGTGGACTCGATGTCGATTGTGCGGTCGATGTCGATCGTTTCGATGATGCCTGCGCTGCGCTCTGTGATCTCCAAAGTCCACGGATCGCCAGCGGTTGTCACGCTCCATGTTGCGTTCTCGTCAGTGATATTGGTAGACGGCTCGACATTTTCACCGCTGTACTTGGTGATTGCTGATCCATACACCTCATGCTGAATCACCTCCTCCACAGTGCTGCTGGTGGTTGTCGTGGCGGTCATGCTGCCTTGGGTAAAGGCAGGAGTGATTTGTTGAGCAGCTGCGCTTGCGGGCAGCAACAGGAGAAGCAGTAGTGCTCGCATCGGGCTTACGCAACAGCACTTACATGCTATTTAATGCCGACGTTTGAGTCGACTTTCACGTCTGGCTTCTTCTTGCCCGTGCCATTGCCATTGGTCTTCCGTTCAATACCGAAGGATCCCATCGCGCCTGTCAACAAACTCGCCACGAAAGTATTGTCCATCTTCATTTGCGGGAAGATGCCAAGGTAGGAAATGGTCAAAAGACCAGCGCTCCATAGCAAGACTGCGCATTTAACTAGGTCAGCCAAGCAGTGCCCCTCTTTCTCTTCATGGGGCTCATTATGGTCAGCCATTGCGTTACAGAGCTACCTTATTGATGGTAGGCATCACGCATCATGTTTCTGCTGCTAAAGCCAATCCTTCTCCGCTTTCTGAACTCCAGAGCAGCAAAGGAGTTCTTGGTTGAAAGTCTTCGCGCTCTGTCTAAGCGAAGCGACAACCAAGTAGATGACGTAGCGGTCGCTTATATCGAGCGTCTACTGCTGCAAAACAGCCCTGGACTCACCGACTAAGCTCGGTTTTTCTTGAACTGAATGTCGGTTCTCTGCGACTGGGAGATTCGCACCCTGTGTGGCAGTGGTGGTGCGGTATCCCCGTTTTCAATGGAGTTTGTGAACCCTGCATCACTGGATGTGCGGCTGGGTAACAACATCATGGTCGAGGTCCCAGAAGACAGAAAGCTGCATCTGCTGGAGCTGACTGATTACACCGAGGAGGAGCCATACGAGCTGACCCCTGGTGAATTTTGCCTTGCAGAGACGCTTGAGACCTTCCGTATTCCTGAAAGGATCTCAGCTCAGTTTGTGCTCAAGAGTTCTCGCGCACGCGAGGGGTATCAGCACGCTCTCGCGGGGTGGATTGATCCAGGTTGGGTTGGCAGCAAGCTGACGCTGGAGCTGAAAAACAATCGTCGTTACAGGTCACTGCCGCTGTATCCAGGAATGCGCATCGGTCAGATCGTGTTCCACACGATGTCGCAGACGCCAATTAAGTCCTACACAGAGGTAGGCAACTACAACAACCACGCCCGTGTGATGCCTTCTGTGGCGTCCTGAACTACTTGATGCTGCTTAGTTATGTATCATTAGATACTGGCTAGGCAGCATTATGAAACTCATCAACAAGCCAAACATCAGAAAAACAGTCGTCGACGGGCGTCCCGCCTATGTGACAGTCTCCAAGGAGAAGATCGCTGTGTTCTATCGGCCTGAAGCGGCAAGAGATTGGCTGATGCGGCATACCATCGTGCGATAAACAGTCAAACTGTGATATCCACAGCCAAATAAGCGTTTCTCGTTCTATTGAATAGAACTTTTGTTTTCTATACCAAACAACCCAATCCTGTGATCCTTTATTGCCATTGCAATAAAGACATGCAGGTATTAAGTTTTGCATAACTGTTAAACCTCCGTTATGTCTAGGCATGACGTGGTCAAGGCTTCTTGCAACAGCCCCGCAGTAAGCGCAACTGTCACCCCATGCGCTGTAGATCTGTCTTCTGAATCGCTTCTTGGACTGACGCTTCCCGACGAAATAAATCTCATCAATCCAAGAGCCCATAAGCCCTACCCAGATACTGAAAGTCTACGCAGAATGAAAGATGCGAATCGGTTGAATTGCCAAATGAATCCTCCTGCAGAAAAGATGAATGAGGTAGGTGCGACGTTAGTCAACTACGGTGGTGGTTACTTCAGAAGTTGGTACATTATTAACGGAGTAGTTAATTATCTCGAAGGCTGTTACGACACCCAATCCCGAGCTGTGGAGGCTGCGGAACATGCAAGGCAAATCGCCCAATCTTGTTGAGTTCACGCTTGAAGACCAGCTACAAAAAGAGCGCATTAAACGTGCGCTCAATGAGTATTGGGAAGTGAAGGACCTTGACTCCTTGCATGAAATGGGCCACATGCTGCTCGAGATGTTCTACATGCAGAAGGGCATGACGGGCTTCATGGTGAAGGAAGCGGCTGACAACCTAGTCAACCGCCATTGAGGTACTCAAGATTCCTTTTGGCCTGCAAGAAGTCGTACGAGTACAGACAGTACCCACAACCGCAGCTTCTGAAGTGGACCTGGCCGCTCTTCTGATCTTTGAGCAGCTCGATGTACCTGTGATCTGAGAATGAGATCTTGCCTAAAGTCCTGTAGTGACAGTTCATCTTCGGTAAGGTCTTCGTCCTCGTCCGCCATTTCATCTTCCTCTGGATACTCAAGCTGATCAAGCAGTCTTAGTGCCCAGCACTTGAGTTCGTAGACACCCTCTCTGCAGTTGAGAACAATGTCTGACGGCTCCTCGTCATTCCTCAGAGACTCGTCAAAGCAGTTCTCCAGCTGCTCTGCTTGTTGATCGCACATCCAGATGAGAAGACGAATGTGCCCCTCAGTAAATGTGAACTGAGTGCTCGCCGACATCTCACTGAAGGCATTTTCTGGATCGTAGCTCTGGCTCATGACTCCTCCCCATTAAGAATCTGCTTGATTCGCTTTGCTCCGATCTTGATGCCGAACAGCACCTCCATCTTCAGAGAGATGGTGTACGGGTGCAGCTCTGGGTAGCGACGAGCGACCTCGCGCACCTTGTTGGCGATATCAGTTGACTTCACTTTGGGACTCCAACCAGCGTAAGAAGGCACCCCTCTTGGCTTTAAAAGATCTCTGGGGCTGGCGAGTGCTTGAAGTGATATAGATTTTTTCCCCGTTCTCGTTGATGTAATACTGACCGCCGCGCTTACCACTGACGGTCTGTGCTCCTTGAGGCAGATGGTCACGATGAATCCTTTTCATGAGAGAGAGATTGAAAGAAGTGTTTGGGGACTTACGGAGAACGCTTGTCTGCTGGCCTATGAAAGGGAGCAAAACCACCCTCGGCACCACCAGCAGGGGACGACGCCCACCTTATTTCTGAGCAGATCTTGTTCGAAGTGGAACCACATGGCCCGAGTAGTCCCCAAGAGCTAACTACGGCAGCGTTCGTCTGGATCTAGTAGTTGCTAGATCACCCTGCCCCAAACATCAGAAGGGCAGGTCGTTGGTCTTAGCAGGCACTGGGCAGTTGCCTGTGGCGCAAGGAGTTTCGATCTTGGCAGGATTGATGTTGCCAAAGTCGCCGTATTGACCAGATTTGCCCTTGGCGTTGATGTAGAAGCCTTGGACTTCACGAGCCTCATTGGCGCTGTAATCCCAAGATTTGCCTGGCTTGTGCTTTTCAGTGCTATCAGCCAGATTCATCAGATGCTGAGCAAATTGATGAGCAGCTTCGAGCGGCACAAACAGGGACAGGGTCTTGGGGTTTTTGTCCTTGTCGTCGAAGGTGTTGTCCTTGACGGTCCAAGACACAGGCAGGGACAGAGCGGGGTTGTAGTCAGCCACTAAAGGATTGCGTAGTGAGAACGGATGATTTCGTTGATCAGACTTGACTTGGTAACGCGCTTGTCTGGATCGGAATAGCGCATCTGAACCTCTTTCTCTACATAAGGCAGAGCGTCAGCATCCAACATCAGTGTGATGCGGACTTTAGGTTGCTTACTTGGCTGCTCGGAGTTCATCGATGCAAATTTGTAATTGGTCGATGGACATTGCCGCGATCCAGCTACCTTGCACCTTCTCTTTGAGCTGGAAGACCGCAGCTCGTGAGTTGATGTAGTTGGCAACCTTCTCTTGATCTGCTTGAGCCAGCAGCTCCATCAACACGCCTTGCACTTCCTCGATCGGAGGCTCAACGTTTACGTCGATGGAATTAGCTGTGACAGATGCACGCGGTTCAACAGGTTCTTCCTGTGGCTCGAACTCCTCGTTCACATACGTTTCGTAGTTGAGCGAAAAGAAGGCAGCAGCAGAAGCACAGTAAGCACGACGCGAGGCATCGCAGATTGCTTTAGCTGTCGCTTTGTCTGCCAAGACAGCCTTGTTGCGGAAGTCGCGAAGGGCGTAATCAAACCAAGGAGTTTTGGCCTCGCCGCTGACATGAACCCAGCGACTTGAATCCAGACGGATGTATCTGCGGCATGGCAGATCTCACCACGTTCTGGCATCCAGCCAGGTGCTTTTTCATTGACGATCTGCAGGCACTTGGCCCAAGGCAGATAGTCAAATTTGTCTTTGCGACGGAGGTCGTCCTTGGTCAGAGCGCCCTTGAGATAAGGAAGATCCAAAGGGTGTGCTGTGAGGACGTGCAGAGCTTAGGCACTGAGGACGGCAGGTCAACCCCATGCCACATTTTCTTCTGGTTGCTGTTGCGAAATAAGTTCGCCCGAAGTACAAACGGTTCCGCGGAGGTACAAGCAGTTCCTCCAGCGTGTCAATGAGTTCCGTCCGCGTACATGACTGGAAAGCGCATCAATCTCACAGTCCCAGACGAGTTTCACGAAAAGCTTTTGGCTGAAAAGCCAGTCCACAAAACGCTTGCTGCATATTGTCTCGACTTGATTGCAGAGAGTCTCGACTCAAACCTTGACACGGTGGCTAAGTTAGCGCCGTGCCCTGCGCATGCGGGAAAACCAGAAGTTCACGTTATTCAGCGTGATGAGTGCGTAAAGATCACTCAAACGGCTGTTGAAAAAACTTCTCTTCCTACTTGTTCGCGTGGGGAAGATGTCGGGAAGGGAGTGCAGAGGGAAACCCCTAAGAAGGGGTATCCAGAACCTCTGAAGCCTTTCAAAGATGCAATTGACGCTTATTGGCGGGTGAAGCAAGGCAGCAAGAGCGACACCGCTTGGACGCGTCTGATGAACAACCTGTTGAAGTTCTTGGACAAGTACGGCAAGGAAGTTGTTGAGGAGCAGCTAGGCAAGGCTGAGTCGGGCAAGTGGAAAGGCATCGAGCTGTCGAATTACGAGAGCATGCAGCCCGCCAAGAAGGCCCCTGAGCCCGAACCCAAGCATCCTGCTTACCGTGACTTCACCGCTGAGCGCCTAGAGCAGGAGGCCGCGACAAACAACATTCTCAAGGAGCTATTTTGATCAGCCCTGAAAGACGTGCCAGCAGCTTTGCTCTTGGCTTGTCTTATGAGACGAAAAGTGTCTCAGCGTTAGAGGCTTACGGTTATCACGTCATCGATTGCCGTGATACTGATCTAGACCTCTATAAGAAGATTGATCTCATCGGCACCCCGCTAGGGTCTGATGAATCGCAGCTCATACAAGTGAAGGCCCCGACCAACAACAAGGGCCTTCTTGTTGAGTACACAGCTGTCAACGGAAAAGCAGGCTGGGTTAGGTCGCACGCGACTCATCTCATGAAATGGCTTTCTGAAGACATCTACATCTTCGTTGCCATGTCCGAGCTGCGGGCATACGTTGAACAGCTCCCGCAGCAAGTCAAAAGCTGCTACGCGGGACAAGCCGACTACGGGCAGTGGTATCAACGCCCAAACCGCAAGGATCAATGCGTGCAGCTATCGCACACCGCATTACGTCAACACTGTTCTGTTCTCTCTCACGTCTATGGATGAAGCCTTTGACCTGTCCTCTGTACGCAGAACACTTCAACGTGGTCTTGCGAGCGGACTCTGGACGATGGAGAACTTGGACGAAGAATCGCCAAGTTCAGCACTCAATCGACGCTGTTGGGCCAAACACCCAATGAACAAAGCATTCAAGATCAAACCTCACGTCAACCTCCTCAGAACCAATGAACAAGGAACGACAGATCGACAAGGAGATTCGGCTGGCCTTCCAGACTGAACACCTACTGCATCTCTGGAACACCACTGCACCGCCAAAGAAGTACGACATCGGCGCTGAACTTCTCAGGACACCCTCGCGCTTCCCAAAAACACGAACAGGTCGAGTTTTGCCACTTACAACTTATTGGCAAGAAAAGTTGGCCTATGACCTGATATGGGGTACATGTTCAAGTTTTTAAAAGAAGTATTGGAAGAATTGACAGAGTGACAACCTACGATCCGACTAACTGCGCATTGCATGTGCCGTTGGAACCACTGCCACTGCTGCAGAGGAATCCTCCTGGACGGCAGCGATACTATTTCAACGAACAGAAGCCATCGATCAGATATGCCTCTGTTACTAGCATCCTTTCTGCTACACAGAGCGATGCAACGCGATACGCCCTCAAAAAGTGGAAGGCTAAGTTACTTGCAGAGGGCAAAGATCCAGAAGTATCTCGACTCGAGGCGGCAAGGCGTGGCTCAAGGATTCATGACTGGTTTGAGCAATGGATTCTTGGTCATGACCCTGAGATTCCTGAGGATATCGCTCCGTGGTGCTCACGACTTGCAGCGTCGGCTCTCTGGAAGAAGCTGGATCACGTTATTTGCACGGAGCATCGTGTTTGCAGTGACGAAGGTGATGTGCCGTTTGCAGGCACGCTTGATGGCCTCTTCAAGATCTCGGGCAGATAGTCCTGTTTGACCTCAAGACAAAGGCTGAGGGCAAGGCCAAGCCGACGAAGCAGATCAGCAACGAGGCCATGTGCCAGCTACAGGCCTACAGGATCTGCCTGCAAGAGAACTACGGTATTCATGTGGATCGCTTTATTGCGCTCTACGCCTTCCCTGACAAGGCACCGTTTCCTGTTGCTGCTGCAGGTAAGCAGCTGAAGGAGCATGAGGAGCACTGGCAGAAACGCTGCGAGGCGTATCAGTTGATCAATGAGGTTGCTCAGCCTGCGTGAGGACGTTAGGATCTGAGGGCCAACATGCCCTCTTATGGCTATTCAACTCACTCTCTCTCAGGCGCAAGCCACTGCTCTTTATGACGCTTTGACGGCTCATGAAAGGCACTTGCAAGATTTGTTTGAACTTAAAACCCATAAACTCGCTACCGAAAGTGCGACAGAATTTGACATGGGCGATGCCCATTTTCTGCATGACTTGGGCCACAAGGAAACAGTTACAGGATCCATAAAGGCGGCTCTAGTGGATACAGGCGTAGACCTGACTAAAAGCATCGCGAAAGAGGAGTTACGCCCTATTTCGATGAAGGAACGCATGAGCTGATTAACAGCTTGGTGCAGCCTGCTTGACCTCTGCCATTCTGATGTTAATTTGGTGCTGAGACAGGCCGCTTACCTGCCTCAGCTGCTCACGATTCCATCCAATCATGAACTTCGAAAGCTTAGTGCAGCTAAGCAGGCTGCAACCTGTCGAGTCATCGGAAAACGTTTACATCGCCGAGATTGATCCTGCTCTTGCATCGGATCTTCTGGCTCTCAACTTTTCTGATAATCGCAAAGTCTCAAGGCAAACTGTCCAACGCTTTTCTTCTGACATGAAGGAAGGCAGATGGCTGCTAGGCAATGATGCTTTAACCGTTAATGCAGCTGGTCGCCTGGTCAACGGACAGCATCGTCTTAATGCTGTTGTTCAGTCCAAGACCACACAGCGATTCATCATCCTGTCAGGCGTCTGCCATGACACGGCTCAGATCCTTGATATGGGCAAAAGCCGCAACATGGGCCAACGAATTACCATCTCAGGCGTTCGCATAACTGACAAAGAATGTGCAGTCGTTAGGCATGCCATGAACGACTATGCGCACAACATGGTTGGCACAGGTCAATTTGGTTATCAGCGACATGATGAGCTTGTAAAGAACGTCTTCCTTAAGCACAAAAACTTCTTTGCTCATTTCAATGTCAACGGCAAAAACAAGAATCCATTTGTTTACGCAGCCGCATTGAAGATGTACGTCGAGATGACCAACTTCTCTGACAACTACAGCTTTGCTCATAACATGGCTCCTGCAGATCGCACACAGCTATGGCTTGACTTAGTCAATTACGGCTTTTCGCAGGCAGGCTTCTCGACTGGTGAGACTGAACGGGTTGCCATCATCCTTAAAAACAAGAAAGACAACCGTAAGCTCAACAGCAAGGCTGGTTACTGGGCTGACAAGGAGTGCTTGCAGTTCACGATCAGTGCTGCTTACAAGTTCATGCTCGGTGAATCTGTCAACGTCCTCAGCAGGCACAAGAAAGATCCTTTCACCAATATCCAGGAAGCTCCTTCAACCAACGCTGCCTGATATGCACAGGATTACTATCTCGATCCCAGAAGAGCAGTACGAGCTACTTAAAAAGCTCCGTACTCAAAAGGGCTTGCCCCTTTCAACCCTCATCCGTTTAGCCATTGATTCCTTCCTCCGTGACCACTGAAATCGACTGCCTTTCCATCTACGAACGCATGGCCGCCTCCTACTTCAATGACCTCAGGCTCCTCAAAGCTCAACGCAAAATCCTCGACAACCAAATCAAGGAAGCAGAAAACCGCCTCTCGCAAGCCTTGGCTCAAGGTGATCTACGCGTCTGGCAAGACCCCGAAAACAAAAACACCTTCCGCTACGACGGCAACTGCTACGTCTTCTCCGCAGGCCGTGTCTCCTACGACTACAGCCACTGTGAGGACGTGATCGCTGCAGAGGACAACCTGCGTGAAGTCAAGAGCATGGCGGCAGCCACAGGTCTCGTGAAACAAAAGCAAGGTAAACCCTTCTGGTCAGTTCGCTGATTTGCCTTAGCATGAGCGCTCTTCACCCTGAAACGGGCGAAGGACAAGTGACCTGCAGCGGATCAGGTGTGAGGGGCGTAAGGCGCGTGAGCCTGTCCTAGTCCGCAACTATTTAAAACCTGACGTTGAAGTAAGCCCCTAGTCAATGGGACGTAAACGCCGCTGCCGTTTCTGCAGTCAACTTTTCACCCCGCCCATCATCTCCAGAAATCGCAGGTCAAAACGAGTTACCTGCTCCCGCGTCTGTCAAAACAGCCTTAACAGAGAGAGCAAGAAGCGACTCTGGTGGACTGCTGAGGAAGTCGACGAACTCAAATGCGTCGCCAACTTTGGGCCTCTTAGTTACGTCAGTGAACGCTTCAATCAATGGGCTGCGTGCAACGGCTATCAGAAGCGATCACAAAACGCTATTGCGCAAAAGCTCTACAAGATGGGCTTCAGGCAGGAGTCTCTCTACGAGTACATCTGCCTGTCACTGCTCGCTCGTCGTCTTGGGATTAGTCCACATACCGTTATTCGATGGCCTCGAATCGGACTCAAAACCGTTTCTAGGATGAGGCGCAAGAAGAAGGTCTACACCTGTGACCGACACGTTCTTAGATTCGCTCGTGAACGCCCTCAGTCCTTTGGCGGCATCCCCTACAGCAGCTTTTCGCCGTCCTTGGTGACGAACCTCTCTGCGAGCACATCGCAAAAAACTACCCTGAAAGACCAACCGTTTGTCACCCAAAACGACGGGTTGTTTGCCTCAACAACAACGTCATCTACCCGTCAATGAGAAAAGCTGCTGACGATAATCACGTCAGTGTCAGTAGCGTCTGGAGATCTTGCAAAGAACAAAAAACTTTGTGCGGACTAGATTTCCGTTATTACGGCTTAGCGAGTAATGACGGCAGGATCAAAGCGGCAAGAGCAGCTTGAGCAGGTCACTTTCTTCGTAGAAGGTATTCCTGTCCCTCAAGGCAGCAAGAATGTCTCGCGTTGGGGCAACGTTTATGACGCCAACCACAAGCAACTGAAAGCTTGGAGAGCAGAGATTGCACAAGCTGCGCATGACGCCACAGATCATGTTTTTGCAAGCCCTGTAGCAGTGCGTGTGGAGTTCATCCTGCCTCGTCCTAAGTCTGTGAAGCGCATCTACCCAGCGGTGAAACCCGATCTCGATAAGCTCTTGAGAGCATGTTTCGATGGCCTTCACTGCTCAGGCCATAAGCTGCTCGCAGATGACAGTCTCGTCTGCAGCTGTCAGTGCAGTAAGCGCTATCTCATTGGGACTGAGTCTCCTGGTGCTCTGATCACTGTGACTGCCATGTGATACAGTCCAGACTGAGAGAGAGAGCCCTCTGCTGTTGGCTGTAGCCACACAGGGGGCTTTTTTTTATGCTGTGCGTATGGAAGTTGTCTTCAACGCTCAAGAGCTGTTGGCAAGCTCACGGAACTGACGAAGGTTCAGATCCCTCGTGCTGCCAATGTTGCGCTCAACAAAGCGTTGTTTGCTACGCGCACCGAGTTCAAGACATATTCTCAATCAATCTTCAACAACACCGTTCCTTTCACGCAGAACGCTGTTCTGTTTGACAAGCCGCAGCAGGTTGGTGAAGATCTGCGAGCCCGAGTGTTTCTCAGGGATTCTGCTCCTAAAGGCAACGCACCAGCCAACTACTTGTCACCGCAGATCTCTGGCGGACAGGTTTATGAGACCCGCTTCCAACGCAGGCTGAGGGCAAGAGGCTTTCTCGGCGGCTCACAAGGTGAATACATGATTCCATCTGCCGCAGCACTAAGAGGCCAACCTCTGGTGAATATGTTCGTGCGCTGTGGGGAATCCAAGGCTTCGAGGACTTGCGTCTCAGCGGAAACTATGGACGTGCGAATTACAAGACGGCTGGCTCCTACGTCTTTGTGCCACGCGGTCTGCATCAACTGGCTGTTTCAGGCATTAGCCTCAGATCAGCCAACGAGCCAGGATGGTGCGCCAGCTCAACAACGGCAGGATCCCACCAGCAGGTATCTACAAGGTCAAGTCAAAGTCACTGGAGCAGAAGTTCCTCATGCTCGACAAGGTGCCACAGGTCAGAAGGAAGTTTGACTTCCAGGCATTTGCAAAAGACTCAATCGAGGAAGTCTTCACCAAAGAATTTGTAAGTATGATTTTGCGCTAAGTTCTTGCAAGGGGTCGGTTCTTGCGGGGTGTCGGTTTATGCCTCAGTTCTTGCAAGGGGTCGGTTTATGT
>FUIF01015175.1_pt1 | contig 33592 bp, 56 predicted proteins | sample 1003461 | NCBI WGS metagenome assembly FUIF01 (sample SAMEA80401918, study PRJEB19352) | marine metagenome
CAACCATTTGTGCTTTTTTGTTGGCAATCGATTCTTCTTGCTCTTTAACTTTTGCAGCAACAAGCTGATTTAAGTCAACAGACGGGTCTTCTGAAGCCTTTAAAAGGTCAGAAGTAAGTGATGCTTTTGCCTGTGCCTTTTGCTGAGAAGGAAGGTCTAATTTGTCAACTTCAGCTTTGCCTAATCTTAATGCTTGACGAATCTCAGCATTTTCATTTTTGGCAATACGATTCTGTAGCTCTTCAGCTTGAGTCCAGTTGATTTGCTCATTTGATGCTAAGTATTCAATAGCATCGCTATTCAAAACACCATCATCAACAGAATCTCTTAATTGGAACATTAAACGACCATTGTCGATTTTTTCTGCTAATTTGCCTTCTGATAATTTAGTAATAAATCCGACAGGAGTAACTAATTCACCAGCATCAGAATTTAATGTTGTCAACTGTGTAGCAATTTCTCTTTGACGATCTCTGCTTGCAGTAAATGATTCCATCTGCAAAGTAACAGCTTGACTCTTGTAGTCATCAATTAAATCTTTTTCTAGCTTCTCTCGAATGCCTCGACGGTCAGCAATCTCCTTGAGCATTTTTTGCTTGACTTTATCTCTGTCGTCATCAGTCATAACAGCCCAAGAGCTTTCATAATCACCAAGCTGACCATTAATCACTTTTTGATAAGCCTTTAATGGTGATGCAGCAAAACGCTCATCTAGTAAGCCTTGTGTTACACCATTAACACGAGCCTGGCGTTTAGCTTCTAGTAGTTTAGGGAAACGACCCTCTTGGCCCATAGCTAATGCTTGTTCTTCAATAGGGTTGAAGATTGCTGCAATGCGGTCTTCTGCACGAATGTAGGTCTGAGTCGTAGGGTTCCATGAGTCACCACGAGCAAATTCGTCTTCCGCAAATCGCTTAACCGAGAAGATATCTTCATCTAACTTGGCTGCTTGTGCTGCTGCGAAAATTTTAGATTGTTTCTCAGCTACAGATTTAAGTACACCATTACCAGCAGTAGCCATAGAAGCGCGAGCCTTGATAGAGGCTTCTGGACTAAATGCGCCAATGGTTGTGGCATAACCATCAATAATGTCCTGAATCTCAACCTGAGCATCATCAAAGCTAAGCTGGTTATTTTCAGCCTTTACCTGAAGCTCACGAAACTTCTTTTGTGCCTCAATAGACAGCTGGTTAGCTAGCATTGAGCCTTGAGCTGCTTTTAGAGTCTCGTCATATACATTGCCGCCAGTGAGAGCTGACAACCAAGACTTTCCCTCACCATCAGAAGATACTGCTTCATTAACTTGCTCTTGGGTAACAGGATTCTGAGCAGCATAAGCCATAGCTTGTTCTTGAGCGTACTCAGTGCCTTCTTTCTTTATAAAAGTTTGAAGTTGATCTAAGCGACGATTGATTGTTTCAAACGTCTTAGCTCCTTCTTTCAAACTAGCAGTTTCTACACGCGGCAAATCTGCATACATAATTCCGCGTTTTCTATATACAGGTAGCGCCATTATTTCATTACCATCACTTGACCCTTAGCATTAGTAAGCGCATCTTTTCCTGGAGTGCTTAGCTCGCCATAGGTAGCAAAAGAAGATGCGACTGAAATAGCCGCATTCAGATAAGCTGACTGCATTGCTTGCTTACCAGCAGCCTGTAGTGATTGACTCTGAGCCAAGCCACCAGCAATCGCCATGTCAGCATTCTCAAGACCAAGGTTATATTCTTCACCAGCCTGAAACGCATTCCACTGGTCTACTGTCATTGGAGAGCCTGAGAATGGGTCAATACCAGCAGCAGCAGATCGAGCAACTAATGTGCTTGCCATGCGTCGCTGATTCTGCAAAACATCAAGAGCTTGATTGCTATAGTTCAGTGCATTTTGACGACCTTGAAGCTCAGCCTGCTTAGACTGAAGGTTGTACATAGCCTGTTGGAATTGACCTTGCTTAATGGAGCTTACTGCTGATAAGCCTCCAGCAGCCAATGCTGCATACGATGCAATCGTCTTTAAAGCAACAGCTTCCATTATGCGCCTCCGCTCGTAGCGACCTTATACTCAAGACCTAACAATGTGAGCTTGAGTGGATATTCTTGTGTTACCGTGACTTTAGCTTCACGGCTATAACCTAGTTTACTGTAAAGCGTCTTAATTCCAGTGTACTCAGTCGTTGGATTATCCAATGTCCCTACCGTATCGAACGCACGAACAGGGATTAGGTCATTGTTAATAATCAAATGCTGAGTCGAATCTAGGATTGCATTTACCTCAACAATGCGCTTTTTATACGCCAAACGGGTACCTGTGCCAATATCCTTCTCTACCGGCATAGTGGCCACTTCCACATCAAATGGCAGACCCACTTCATAGGTAGAGGTAGAGGCTCGGTCAAATGTCACAGAACCAGTAGTCACTGTCTCGTCCGCTAGGATGTTACCGTCAGCAATGATCTTCAGGTCTGCACCTTCATGTGGAAGGCTGCTCACGGTCGTTGCTGTGGTACCTGTAAAGGCACAGTCGGTGAATACAGTAGAGTCAAACAACTCAACAAAGAACTTATCCGTACCATTAAACGTACGCTTTGTAACAACATAGATATCAGTCACATCTACAGCTACTTCGATGAACTCACCGTCAGTGATTAACTCAGAAGGCGCTACTACTTGTTGTTGGGTAAACAAGCTGTATGCAGCAATCGTCCCATCTGTCTCATTAACAATCATCAACAGATCAGTTTCATCAGTTGACGTTGCTTTACGCAGAGCCATTTCTTTAGGCTCTTTCAACAAATGTGACGATAATAGTGATATTGCGTTACTGACGTAAGACAGAGTTGCATCACTGTAAAGGAATTCTGACAACGCTTTACCTTGGCGACGAATATAGATCGTGCCTGAGTCAAGCTGAACAACGCGAATACCCTCTCTTACGCCATTACGAGTACCAGTACGGACAAAGAAAGTAAGAGGAGTAATAGGCGATTGCGTATCTTGCGGGATGAAGAACTCACCACCTGTCGTGAAAATTTGTAGGTCGCGGCCTGAGATGATGTCGATAATAGTATTGAGCGTACTCGTGTCGAGCGTCGCTTCCACAGCATCATCGTCATAAGCCTCAACAGGCTGGAAGTCAAAGAAGAAACCAACCTTACTGCCCCAGATTGTTGTAGGACGAGTCTTACTTCCACCAAAGTACAAGCGACCCTCGTGGAAAGTACAGGTGCGAGGCCAACCTTTAGAGGCAGACCAAACATCTTCATAACCTGTTTCTAGCTCCCAGTCGCCATTAGCAATAGCATTGGTGTCAAAGAATGGAACCTCAGTGACACCTTTAACGGAAGTGCTTGAAACATATTGGGTAATACGCATACGGCCCTGTGGAACAGCATTAATGTACTGATTCACATGGCCTGAGTTAAATACACCAGAAGAGGCTGTAATCGTTACAGTGCCACTGATTTCGTCAGGAGTTATAGTACCTGCTGGGTTAGTGGTCGCTAACGTAAACGCATACTTAGGGATGCTGTCAAAGGTAACTGAGCTAACAGTCCAGTCAGCATTAGTCGCGCCACGAACAATCTCAATAGGCTGAATGTCAGGATGCGTTACGATCAATGTGTCAGCAGATTGAGTCCAACACATTGTGTCTAGCATCTGAGATGTCAGACCAGTAACAGCTGCATAGTCGTTACCAGAACCGTTGATGTTCTGGATGACAACGCCATCACGGATAACGTGCATCTTGCCCTGAGTAAACATCAGCATATAGCTGTCAGTTGTGCTGAACTCGAATGGTACTAAACGGATGCCATCACCAGGATTGTAAGCTGCATCTAGCTCATAAATGTGCTTCAAGCCAGGACGACGCTTAACACCGCCTTGTGGCTGCACAACGACATTGGTTAGCTTACTAGCGCCATTTTGATATTGTTTAATGTCAACACGCGCCCGTAATAACGGATCAATCTCACCGCTAGTGAAGTTGGTCTGAATATCGACATACTTAGTCATTAATAGCGTACCGCGATCAAACTATAATCTTCGATAGCCTGAGGCGTAGTACCTTGACCATCAATGCTCATTGCAGTGCGCATATAGCCACCACGATTGTTTTCACTTGGAGAGCCTAATGCGACTGTCTTCCAGTAGTCAGTCTTGCTGACCTGATCGGTAATAGGCTCTGCTGCATGCCAAGCCATCTGATACTTAAGTAATTGAACAAACCAAACAGGCATAGCTGCTTCAGATACAGAATATTGGTAGTCAATGACGATAGTTGTTTCATTGGTGAGCAATTTGTCACCATAGATTTCCCATCCAGTAAAAGGTCTAGCGCCAGCTTCGGTGCTAGTGAAAGCAGCACGAGGAGGGCCAATGCGATCTGATGGGAGCTGATACTCATACTTCCACTCATTAACAGGAGTATTGGTAGTACGAGCTAACTGAACCTTCTTGAAGGAGAAAGTCCAAGGATACATTTGAAGGGTAGAGTCCCTTACATCTGGGTAAAGTCGGTCACAGACAGTAGCTTCGTCAGTTCCTTGATTAAACGACGAAATAGGCGCTGCACCGAGCAGGAGCAATGCGTCTGAACAAATAGTTAATGCGGAATCACCAACAGCCATTTTACGCTCCTATAAGGAAAAAGGAGGCTACCCCTGCGAGCAGAAGTAACCTCCCCTTAATCACCTTAACTGATTAGTCTGTATCAGTTGCAGTGATGGTCAAGCCATCGGTTACGTCTACTACGCCAGAAGCGTTAGAAGCAACGTAAACCAATGACAACGCTTGAGTACCACCAGTAGATGAGCGTACCAAGATTACGTCGCCAACTGACAAAGTGTCAGCCAAAGCGTTGAAGTAACCAGAGGTATTTACGTCTGCGATAGCGTCAGCGGTTGAGTAAGCATACAAAGATACAGCATTACCTGCTTTTGATGCGCCGATGGTTGCAAAACCAGTTTGTGAATATGCCATTGTTACAATCTCCTATTATTCAGTACAAGAGATTTCAACGATACCTTCAGCGTCAATGCCTACTGCGCCAGCAGAGAACATAGAAGCAACAAGGTGTGAAGTCTTCTCTGGAATATAGTTGATCTCAGTGCGGACACCCATACCTTCAGCCATACCCATAGCCTGCTGATGCCAAGCATAACAAGTACGAGTTGATGGAAGTGGTAAGCCACCCTCAGTGCGATCGCCGATAGTGTGGAACTTGAAGCCCAAGAAGGTATCAACTTCGCCAGATACTAATGCCTTAACAGTAGCAAAATCTGAAGAAGTAACCTGAGTCTCACCCAACAAGCCAGAAAGGTTGTTAGCGTGGATCAACATGTGACGACCTTCCATAGGAACGTTGTTTGCGTCCATCAATTTCTTAGCTTCGATCAGCTTTTCGATGTTGAGGTTAGTACCTGCACCACCGACTGAAGTTGCTACAGTCAAAGAAGTACCAGCAGCACCTAGCGCATCAATGATGAGCTGGTCAGCACGACGACCGATTGACTTAGATACAACTTGAACCAACTCAGAACGCTCGTCGAAGTTGATTTTAGCTTGGTTGAAAATGTCTGAGTACTCAGCAGCGATGTAATCTGACAAGGTTACAGTTGCTTGTGAGTAGTTAACATTCATTGGAGTAACGTCAGTTTGTGGAACACGAACTTGAGCTACACCAGTGCCAATTTTAGGGAACTTATGAGTAGAACCTTCTACACCAGTACGAAGACGGACGGTATTACGCAGTACAGACTCACCTTGGTAGGCCTGTTTAACCTCCGCATCGAACAGCGTAACAAAGGCGTTTGATACATTAATTGCCATTGTGATCTCCTGATCAATAATTTACGGTTAATTTTCGCTCTTATGGTTATCCACATTGCGTGGGCCTGAACTTGCGTTTTACAACTCGCCCGTTGAGTAGGTCACTACTATTTAGGGTCGCTTGCGCGATTAGCCTGAGATGATTTTATACACTAAACAGAAACTTGCAACAAGTTTCTAAGAAAAGCCCCCAACTAAGGGGGCTAGGTTATTGTTTATTGACCAAATGCTTGCTCAAAAAGTTTCTCAACTTTGCGTCGATATGCAGGATCACTCTTATACTCAGGCTTACCTACCATCTCATATAGCTCATCTTTCGATGGCATATCAGAAGAAGGAGCCGTTTCTACAGGTACACGACCTTCATATGACGAACGAAGCTTCTGAAGTGCTTTGATTCCGTTGGCAGTGCCACCCCAAATCTTAAACTCTTCGTAGTCTTCTGCACCCCAAATGCCTTTATCGACAAAGCCTTTGCCCCAGGTTGCCATGTTCTTGATAATGGCATCTGCATTCGGGCCAAGTGCCTGACGTTCCTGCTCCATAGAATATTTAATATCCTCGGCTTCATTCCCGCCTAACTTCAACACTTGTTCAGCTAGTTCGTTAAACGCATCTTGGTTGATGCCGTTCTTTTTAGCCCAATCAAGGTAAGTGCTTACTACTGGATCATCCTCTGGCATTTCGCCAAAGATATCCATCGCATACTCTTCAGGGGCTTTGTGATCGCCATTACGGAACTTCTTTTCTAGTTCTGCATACGACTTAGCGATCTCTTCGAGCATTGGCTCGTTTTCGTCCTGTTGCCAGAACTTTTCGGGCCACCAATCTGGGCGCTCTAATGGTTCTGCTGCTTCCGCTTCAGGGTCAGCAGCCGCATGGCTGATCTCCGTTTCAGCAGAGGTTGTGCTTTCTTCAGATGCTTCTACTTCAGCACCGTCTAAAAGGCCACCGCTTTCTTCGGTTTCGCTCATTCTTTAATCCTCTTGATACGTTTTTCAATATCGCGAATAAGCTGAATACTTCTTAACAGAGCTTTCTGATATGCCAAGATGTGCAGCTATTTCGCGAATGGTTTTACCAGATTGACGTAAATTTCTTACTATCTTTCTAGTGTTCTCTGGAAGCTGCTTTGGATGCCTCTTTCCTAGAGTTCGATATGAGTGATATTCATTTTCCGAATAAGTACACCACTCAAGATTTTCTGCCTTGTTGTTTTGTTTATCACCATCAATATGATTAACAACTGGCTTATTATCTGGATTATCTAAAAATGCTTTGGCAACAAGACGATGGATTCGCTCACGTTGAACGCCAGAATCAAGACTTAATTTGACACGCATATAGCCATGATTCTCCTCTCCATTTAACTCATTCCAATTTGGTCTTTTTGGACATGGTGCACGAAAAATTCGACCAAAATTAGTTACCCAATATTTTCCATTTGAGCCTTCAATATGAGTTATCTTTTCGCCTTCTTTCATTATTCACCTTTTACTCGCTTAACACGCTTTTCAAGGTCTCTAACTACACTGCACTGACCTTCTCTCCAGAACCCGTAGCTACTTTCAGCTCCAGGTTGCCAGCTTGGATTCTCAAGATAAGTCTCTCGAAGCCATGCCAACACTCTCTGCCCATTCTCCGTAGAGAATGTTCTAGCAATCATAATATCAAGGTCATCTCGGCGTTGGTCTACAGGGGGAGCTTCTGCTGGCTCCATATCATCCCATCCACTCATTACATCATTTCCTCAGTTGCCGCTTGTGCTGCCTGTTCTGGCGCTGCACCTTGCATCTGGGCTTGCTGTACTGCCATTGCCATCTGTTGAGCTTCTTGCATCATCTGCTGACGCTCCATAGGCGTTGTGCGAATAGCAGCAGGCACACCCATCTTGTCTGCAATATAGTCAATCATCTCACCCTGCTTGATTGCAAGTTGCCCTTCAGGCCCCATCGCCTGAGCGACTTGTGCAAACTGCATGATGCTGTTGACTTCTTCCATATTCTGAGCGGCTGCTAATGGCGAAGTAGGTGTTACCTTAACTTCTAAGCCATCGACTTTTAGTGGCAGAGTAATCATGCCATTTTGATCCATAACCTCTAATGTCTTAGCGACTAATGGAACCATTGTCTCGTTGATCAATCGACCAAAGGCTGAGCCTAAGTTCTGAGCCAACTCTTTCATACGCTCAACAACTTCTGTCGCAGAGCGAGCAGACATGTTGTCAGGCGGGAGTGACTCATCTAAAAGTGTTTTCTTAATATTCATTCGTAAGTCATTGATAATAATCTGACTTACATTGAAATCACCTGCTCGTGGCAGAGCGCGTAATGACTCACCTTGTGGGCCACCATTGCGAGCTACAGGTATGATCGCGCCAGGAACGATTCGTACTGTTTGTGGGTTCAATACGCCATCGTCTGCTGCTGTGTACACGCCCGTAATTGCAAGACTCGCATTCTTCAACAGAAGCTCAAGCGTCTTGTTTAGGGTCTTAATGTCAGGCAGCGCAGTAATCACTGGGCCGCGACCATAGATTTCGCCAGCAACTTTCATAAAGCGGCTCACTACCCAAGGGCTAGTCTTCTGACGGCGATACACTAGCTCATCCTTACCCTTAGGATGAATGACATGGTAGCAATAGTCGCCACGATCATAGTCGTAGACAGTTGCTTCTAGCAGATCGATTTCCTCAGTTGGCTTATCGTCAATCTTGCGCTGTAGCTCTGCACTGATTTCTGCATCAGGCCACTGCTGCTTAATTGACTCGCCTTTGATACGCATCTGGCGGTAAACATTGTCTACCTGACCGTTTGCGCCTTCCTCAAATGCCACAAGGTACTGAGGAACAGGAATAAAGTTAATTGGGGTTACACCATCACCAGGCTGAACTAGCATTACTGCTGTACCAACTGATAGGTCTAATAGGAATTCACCGATCGCAATGTCAAAGTTAGACTGCTTGAGTACGTCAAACATCTTCTCATTGAAGACATCAAGCGCCTTCTGTACTTCAAGCTTGCGCTCTGGTGGGATTTCGTTACCTGGCTCTAACTTACACCAGTTACGCTGTGGCGGAAAAATGCCAGACTGCATACGGTTAGCAAAGCGCTGAGTAGAATTGATAGCGGTCGAGTCAAATACTCGGCTCATCTTCTTCTGACCACCAGTGCGTCCTTCGTAGTAGCCGTCGTATAGATTGCGTTGTGGTAAAGCAAACTCGTACGCATCTTCGTACAAGTCGCGGAAGTTTTCTTTGCGAGACTGAGCTAGCTTCTGTCGTTTGATAATCTGCTCAGGTGTGAGTTTCTTTGGCTCTGCCATAATTAAAGTTCCTGCTCAAACCAAGTTATAATGATTTCTGCGACATGATCCGTGTTATCAACATTGGTTAATCGCAATAAGTAATTTGTCAAAGGCTTCGCAATTAAACTAGAGCCAGCCATATCGCCACCAGCAGCCTTCTTTCCAACGCCGCCCATTATCAAATACTTTCCTAAAAGCGTCCCTGTTGAGGTTACTGTTGGATTTACAGTAATCGCTGAGTTGCTTGTATTAGTGCTGTTGCGATTTATATTTACAGCAGTTCCCGCTGTTCCGCCTGTCGCAACCGCATTTTCATAAAGGAAGCCTTCTGCATCACCGCCACAAAGACCTTCTATTGAAATGTTAGCTTCAGTGTTTGCGCCAAATGCAATAGCAATATCTAAGCTATCACCATCGCCAAGCTTATTCGCGAAATCATTTACCGCTCCAAAGCTATACGCATTACCAAGATGGAGGTTTGCAGAAAAATGGTCTTCAGTTGGAAGTGGATGATCCGTGCCAACAAGAACCTGCTCTCCATTGCCATCTTGATAGCTAGGACTCACATGGCGGGTGTGAACACCCAACGCTTCGCGTTTTACGACAAGGCGTGTCATTTCTTCTTGCGCTCAGCCTCAGAGTAAGCGATTGCTGCTGCTTGCTTCTTGCTCGTTACTTTCTTGCCAGAGCTAGACTTGAGCTTACCTTTGGCAAACTCTTTCATCACTTTGGCAATCTTGTCCTTCTTTTCCATCAGACAATCTTTGTGCCGATGCCAAGCTCAGAGTCTTGACGATCTTCAGACAACAACATGCGACGACCTGCTAATTGACGAGCGCGAGTCTTAGCCTGAAGTGCAGCGCCTTCACGAGCCATGCTTTCTTGCTGACGCTTCTCTTGTGCTTCTAACTGTTTACGCTGAAGCTCAAGTTGTTTTTCTTGACCAGATGTATCTGGCTTACTAAATAAACCGCCCATTACTTCATATCCTCGCCTTGAAGAACTGACTGCTCACCTAATGTACGACTGTACGATAACAAGCTACGACCTGAACCACGACGCGCTGCGCGAAGTTGTGCTTGACGTTGTTGAGCGCCAGTGTCACCTCTAGGTGTTACTACTGGAGCCGGAGTCGGAGCTGGCTTTGGCTTATCGCCGCCACCTACTACCTTTTTAACCACACCGCCCATTATTCAATCTCCTCGATCATTTTTTTACGAGCTTCAACTGCTGCTGGCTTAGGAGACTTTTTCTTTTTCATCTCATCAGCAACCATTGCGGCTGGCGATACAGCCTTGATGCCTTTTTCAGCAACCATTTTAGCGGGTGAGTACTTGCTCACGCCTAATACACCAGCCATTGTTAATCCTCTCTAACAATACTCATCATAAAGAAGTCAGAACCATCGGGGCCAAATCGCCTCATTACACCATCTTTCTGAAAGCCTAAGCACTTTGCCCACTTGTACGCTCTGACATCATCGCATCTTACTGTAATTTGTAAACGATTCAAGCTATCTTCTTGAAATTTAAGCAAGATGAACTTTTTGGCCACCTTAGTCATGGCGATGCCATAGCGTCTTGTCGCTTCGCCAACCATGAACCATGCCTCGTGTAAGCCATCCCAAATCTTAGCAGCTCCAAAGATTCCGATCGGCGTACCACGTTGCATTACGGTAATACCTATGCCTGCCTCTACTTGGTCACATAATCGCTGTTGCAGTTCATGTATCTCATGTCCGTTAAGGTCAGGCTGCTCGAACTTAAACTTCAGCGCATGCTCACGCATGAACGGTACGATCACGATGCCCGCTGGCAACTTACAGACTAAGTTTAGGTCTAATGGGTTCATCCGAATACGTCAAAGTCAGCGTTAGTCAAGGTCTGCGCCACGAACGTTTTGTTCATAGAAGCTGAACCTTTACGGGTCATGTTCTTGTACTCACCGCCACCCACCAGCAGATAGCCGAATGCGTCACCAACGTGTGAGTGTTCGTTCTTGTTAGGCGAATCCTTGAACCGCTCCTGCCCTGCGCCTACCGCGATACGCTTGAAATGGTAGCCGCCACTCAAAGCCTTGCGTACCATCTTGCAAGACTTGTGGATAATCAAGCCAGGTTTTCCCATTACAAGGCGATTCATAGGCGCGGCACTTGCCTCACGGCGCGCCTTAAAGTCGTTCGTCGCCGTCGGCTGCGCCCGAAGCCCCAGCGTCCGCAGATACTCGAACGCCGTCGTTTCATAGATCGCATCACGTTGCTGACCGGCGGGGTCGCCCCAAACCAACACTTCGTAGTTCGGGAATCGTGTCTGTAACTCCGCTAATAACTCAGTACCAAACCGCTCAAGACCCATATCAAACGTCACGATCTCGTGGAATACCCGCCATTGGCCCGAACTGTGCCGTTGCCCAAAGACCGCCGCAGGCGTAAGACCGAAGTCAAGTCCGACTTGTATCGGAAGACTTGGATCAGGCTCAATTTCATCGCTTGACATCAGCAGATCGTCGTATTCAGGCCAGACAGGCTTGCCTTCTTGAACGTAGGTATAACGTCCCTCGGCATAGCAGCGAATCCAGTCCAGATTCTTGCCCGCTAACTGCTGTAAATAGTAGCCTGGCGGCAGGTTCTTGAGGTTTTCCCCTTTAGGATTGAGCCTCCACCACCGACCCGCCGCGAAGATGTGGTCGTTTGCCTCTGGATTCTCCGGCAATTCCTCGTGAGGAACCTCCATAATACCGCCTGGCTGGTTATAGAACTTCCACGCATACTTTCCCGTTATGGGTTCCTTCTCTGCTAGACGAAACCACCAGTGATCATCGTCCATCGGGTTGGTATCCATCCAGATACCATGCCACGTCGCGCCACCATCGCGCTTAGAGGGATAACGACCGACACGGTGGGTCAATCCATCGATAACGGCCTTGGGTAATTCACGGGCCTCGTTGACCCATGCTCCCGTTAATTCAAGTGATAACAGCTTTCTGACATCTTTTGGCTGGTCTAATGCCATAAAGATGACTTCACAGTCGACACCCGCAGCATCGCCACGCGGCGGCAGCTTGATATGGTGGGTAATCGGGGGTGTCCAACGCAGTGGCCCGAAGGTATCTTCAGGGAAAATGTCCGTCCACGTCTTGATAGTGGTGGTTTTCAGCTCAGGATAGCTGTTACGGACGATAACAAAGCGGCTATAACGTATGCCGTCATGGGGTGAGGGCTTCTGCTCTAGGGCGATACGCATCACCTTTAGACAAGACACATACGATTTACCCGAACCTACTGGCCCGCATATCCCCGTTACAAAGGAATTATCCTGAAGGAACTTATACGCTGTAGGTGAAGTGGTTAAATCAACATTAACACCAGGAAATCCATCACTCATCGACGATCTCCGCCTCTTGTTCGATCTCAACCGGTGCCTTTACGTTGAATCCGATGACACTTGGCTTATCCATGTTCTGCTCGACTTCCATCAGACCCGCCGCCTTAGCCAGAGTACGCAAGGTTTGTACCTTGTCATGCAGCTCAACCGATGTACTGACCGCCCCATCCTTGCTCACGGTACAAGTGACCTTCTTAATCGCCCTGTGAGCGTACTCAGGAATGTCCTTAGAAGCCTTTAGCTTGACGTTACCGTAGTCATCCCACTCCATGATGTCACGCACAGAGGTGGTGGCCATGCACAACATCTCTGTCGCAATAGCTTCTTTGTTCTGCTTAATGGTATTTGTCTTGCCTAACTCTCTAACACGAGGCGGTTTAGTACCACCGTATCCACTCAAGCTGGGTATCACTTTCTTTTTTGGCATATTAGTTCCTTTAAGGTATTGACACGAAGAATAGCAAAGGTAAAATAATTATCAAAGAGTAATTCCTATGAGGCGACCGACGGTACGGGTGAAAACCTACCAATATACTCCAGTCGCCCACCAACGAAAGGGATAAACGCTAGACAGGCGATAATTCTCATAGGAAACCCTTAACGGGATGCCTCTCTGAACTGGGTACGAACCAGACGTAAGGGAAAGCATTAGTCGAGCATAGCTCCCTAACCGTTAATCGGTCGAATACTCAACCATTTATGGTCAAATCCTCGAATAGGGGAGTTAGCATATTGCCTAATACTTAGTATTCGCTGACTTCCTTACCAATCGCAAACCCATTCCACGTTAGATCGGGTTCTTACTCTTTACCGATCTAGCGGGTTTGCTCCTAAATTACCCAATCAAGGTTTTTCTGGAAAATTTTGAGTGAGGGGGATACGACGCACCCAGCCACCCCCTCCCCCCAAAGGGTGCTTTTCTAAGATCGAAGCATGACTGACACGCTAGCAGGTGGGCTATCCTTGGAGTTTAAGTAGACCCCGGTGGCTTTTTTAAAGCTTTCTACAGTATGGCGGTGGGATAGTTTGAGATAGATTGATTCTTCGTATTGATGGAAGACTCCGAAGCGCTCCAGCATGCTTTCCCGCCACACTCTATACAAACTAGTTGGCTTAGCTAATACCTCAGATTTTGATTGCGCATCCTCGATCAGCTTAGCTTGTTGTTCTTTAATGGCTTTTTGTTCTTGTTCTTTAGCCAGGTGATCTTGTTGTAATTGTGCGTATTCTTCATCATCTGGCAGGTTATTCGGATCATAGATAACCATTCTAGGCTTGGCATGCTTTCCGACAGTGTATGAATTATTGACTGTCTTTAAATAACCTCTTTCCGTTAGCCATCGTATGTGTGCTTGCATTGTTGCTGGATAGCAGCCCATATCTTCCGCAAGTCTTTCAACTGAAGGCCAAAGTGTTCCGGTGTGATTGGCATAAGAACAGATAGTAAGTAAGGCCCGCATTCTTTGGATAGTGAATCCCTTATCTTGTATAGCTCTAAAGGGAACAACGATATATATACGGTTATCAGTAGGTTTTTCTTGTTTTATCTCTTCTGGTTTCTTTGGATCAAGCATAAAAAAGCCCCTCGAATGAAGGGCTTAGTGTATTTAGTACAAATAGAAGAGTAAAGGCGGAACGATTAGGTAAGCGAGTACCGCAAACGCTTGTACATTAGTCACACGTTAAGGTTGATAATGTAGCGCAGTAGATCAAAGCGCCATAAGTTCAGTTTGTGGCGCATTCGATAGTGAATCGCCTTATCTTCTGAAGTCATTTGCATTAGATAGCCCCCATGATAAAAACAGTCATTAAACCTGTAGCGGCTGCAATGCCGAACGCTATTGCTTCCAAGTACTTAATCATTAATTCAGCTCCTCTATCGTCCAGTTAGGATTAGCTCGCAGAAAGGCCATTTTTGGCGACTCGTTACGCTTAATTATTCCAGCTTGCCAAGGTTTAGGGCTGAAGCCGCAAGTACCTAGGCCTGAAGCTGGGCGGACTATTGCATAAGTCCTTAAACTTTCGGTGACTAGCTTCATGCTACTTGCTCCCTTTTTGTTCTGCGCTCATTTGCTGCGCGTTTCTGGAATTCCTTTTGACCTTTATTTAAGACACGCAAAGTATTGTGAAAGGTATCGTATTCACGTTTTGCTTGTTTCCATGCTGGCAATGCTCTAACGGAATTTGGAGTCAATCCGTTTTTGTTTTTAGGGAATTGCTGAAGCTTTGCGCTAGCAATAGACATGGCCTTTTCGGTACTTTCTACAGCACTTTTCCAAGTTTGATAATTCATGCTGCCACCTCTTCACGCTCAAGGCCTAAAGAATCGGCCAGTACGTTTTTAAGTATCTCTTGCGCTATTTCTTTCGAATCCCATTCATGTTGCTCAGTATATGGTGCATGAATACGGTCGATTAAATCCCATTTGCTATTGACAACATAGACACCATTGTCCCCGTTATCAGTATCAGAACGCCCATATTCTTCGCGATAAACGGTAAAGCCTACCTCGCATTTAAAGAAATGCTTAGCGAGTAGTTCGGCCAGAATGTCCATTTGCTCAGTAGGTGATCCACTAATATCGAAAGTCTTAGCTACGGCCAAGAACCCCTTAACGGAATCAGCACCACCATTCCAGTGAAGATAAATGCAAGGCGCATTGCTTGCGGTTGATTGAGTTATAACGGCACGATTGCCCATAATCTTATATTCCTATCTAGTAAATGTTTAAGATTGTCTTGCGACATGCTTAGATTAGGAAATTAATTGCAATAGTGCAAGCTTTTTTTCAATTATTTTTCATATATTTGTCACGATGGAAAGCCGCGAAACCTTCGGGTGATAATTCAGCGGTGTAAAGTAAATCTTGACTGTACTCCAACCCAGGGCGGAGCAAATTTAACGGAATTACAACCCGCCACAGTTTGTGATCAATCCGGTACCACAACACAGGTTTTAAATCAGCAGCTTGTGCCTGCTCCACTGTCTGTTTCCACCAAGCTGGCAGGGTGGCCTTCTTAGCCCTCTTAACCTCTACGGCCCATCCTTCAAGGCCTTCGAGGTCAAATCCTCCAGAGCGCCACTGGTCTAGGTTGCGCTTACACTCCAACCCAAGGAGGTTTTCTATGATCTTAGCTACCTCTCTTTCACCAGCAGCACCCTTGTTACGGCTATTTATTGGCATATCACTTCCTATTCATCTCATCTAGCAGTCTTTGTAGTCCATCTGTGCCACGCTTCTTAGCAATGGCATCCTTTCTGGCATTCCACCAAGCCCAACCTTTCTCACGGGCCATCTGCTTCCAAAACCTAGCTTCACACTCCAGCATGTACTGCGCCGAGTCTGTCATTGATTCGATCGTCTTCTTGTTCTTTTCCATCGTTTATGCTCCATTGTCTGCCTGGCTCAGGCCAAGGCATTGCCCCCATCTTTGGTGAAGGAACCCATTGCTGACTCTCTTCATGGAACCAAAACCCCCATGTTCCTTCCCACTCACCATGTCTGTGCTTTGCAACCCGTATAAACCCTGTCGGATTGCCATCATCTAGCTCACCAATGGTTCTGCGGTACACAATCAGCAGGTTATCTGCCAAATCCACAATGGCACCAGAACCTTTAACGTCAAACTTATCCGGCATCTCTTTCTCATTCATCTGCTTACGCATGTGCAGTATCAAGTGAATGTGAACATGCTCATCTTTGGCTATCTGACTGAGTTTATTGACAAATTCCTGTTGCTTTGTGTAGTCCTCGGGGCCAACACCTTTAATCTTTACCAAAGAATCCACAAAGAAATGCTTGACACCCAGCTCTGCTGCTGCGTAATGGATCATGCCGAACAAATTATCTTGCTCAGCATCACCCACTTGGTTGTAGATATACACCCTGCCATCAAATTGCTTAGCTAAGGCAGTTGCATATTCCTTGCTAGGAGTACTCATCCCACTGGCCTGACGGATCATTCGGGCCAAGGTAGCCTCAGGCAGCATCTCCATCGAGGCAATTACCACAGGGGATTCCATCCACAGAGCAGCCATACCCGTTACAAGGCTCTTACCCATGCCATTGACACCAGCCCATAACGTTAGCTCTCCTTCCCTAAATCGGAAGTGTTCATGGGTTTTATGCCAAGGCAGAGTGTCACCATAGGGCTTTAAACGCCCTGAGAGCCTCTCTAAGGCCTTTTCTAGGTGTTGGGTAGGCCTATCTACCTTCTGGAGGTAAAGATCGCTCTGTCGCTTCTTGAGGTACTTCTCAAAATCTATGTCGGGTAACTGTGTCATATCCAATCCGTAATGCTTTGTTGTTGTGGTTTGTTGGGCAATTCGTCATTCCATCTCTCACCGTTAAGGTAAGTAGGTGCCATCGGGATAAACTGACGCTGCACTCCGTCATATCGAGCTGGTGCATCGGTAATTGCTTTTTCCTTCTCGGCTTTGGTTAGCTTGTTCCAAGCCATTCGTGCTTTCTTCTTGCTGTCCTTACGGGGATAGGCTTTCCAGAATCTCTCGAATAACTCGTCGGCTGCTTTAGCGGCAGACAATAATTCTTTCTCTCCCTCTCCCTCTCTCTCTGCGCTAGCATGTTGATAGCATGGTGCTAGCACTCCGCTAGCAACAGTGAAGAAACCCTTATCTATCAAGGCTTCCAGACCATGTTGTATTTCTTTAGGTGGAATTCGTAGTCGAAATTCGAGTTCATCTATTTCGGCATTAATTTCACCATTATCGGTCTCACTTGCTAGCAGCCAGAGCAAAGGTGCTAGCGCCTTGCTAGCAACAGGTAGCAGCATAAAAGCTCGATCATTGAGCAGCTCTCTGTGGAGCTTTATCCAGGGCGGTGTTCTGTTTTTATAATGCTGAAACTTCCGCCAATTCTTTGGCTTGATCCGCATTATGCAACTCCCTGCTCCTGTAGATATTGTTTCAGCTTGGTCGCTTTGACAATTTCAGTCTCATCGACAACAACACCATCACGCAACCTGGCAGTTACGATCGCTAGATAGTTAATGGCATAGTCAACTTTGCTTTTCTTCTTGGCTTTTGCAGCCATTTCTCTTTGTGCGAAGGCCATTGGTGGCTCCTCATAGGCATCTGGAAATAGGTCTTCTAGCTTTAAACCAACACTGGTAACGATGTCCAAAGCGGTACATCCAGCGAAACATTTGAGCAGAATCTTTCCATTATGGGTTGAAGTAACGGCTAATGATGGGTCACTGTCAGCATGTGCTGGGCAACTACATAGCCACTTTCTTTCGCCTTTCTTTTGTACGTTTTTGAGGCGATTAACGAACAGTTCTGGAGTCATATTATAACTCCAAGTACTTGATTAACTTATCAATATCCTCCTGATGCGGCACTTTCGTCTTTTCTGTGGCAAAACGCCACAACTTAAAATAGGCCATGCCTGTACGCTCAGCAACAACACGCAAGTTACGGTCGGCTAGGCCCTCTCTAATCTTTTGATGACTGACTTGTTTTTTCATAACGGTTCTCCTGTTTGAGCTGTGAAGGATAGACTAGCTAAATTTTTTTTGCAATAAGTGCTTGCAAATTAATTTTGTTGCAACTACAATCCAAATTGTAGATAACAGGAACATGACATTAACATTCTACAAGGAGATATAACTATGTATTGGGATGTACCCGATCGGGAAACTGAACCCACTGAAGACCCGCAACTTCAGAAAGCCTTTAACGAGTACTTGGATTCAACAGATTATTTAATTGATCTGACTGAAGCCGTCGAAGAACTCATCAATAAAAATCCTTCCCTATTCGCTGAGTTTGTGATTGACCAAATGATGGACATTGAGCTGTCCATGTTAATGGTTGAGCCAGAGAAGTTTGGCGAGTCCCTAAGAGAAGACGTTGAGAGAGCATTAGTAAATTATGTTAGCGAAGATGTTGAGCAAGCTTGGATTGAAAGATATGAAGATGAAAGACGCGACCGATCAAATTTTCACTGAGAACGATTACATCGGTGAGCCGTTTGAGATAAACCCAGACCATGACATTTGGATTGCCATTAACTCCCTTAGAACTCTGCTGGATACTGGTGTGTTTAGCACTAATAAGGATATGGATTGGCGACTGAATGACATGATCGCCCGCCTGGAGAGCTTCTTAGATGAACAATGACAAGCTAATCCCTGTTGAGGACTATCCTGATCAGGAAGAACTTAACCATGCGATTGCTGCTTTGTCGTTGTTACTCACCAAGTGGCATTACGTTTCAGATAAAAAAATACTGGATAACAAAATCATGTGTGCACATTCCTCGATGGAAGACTGCTACAAACGATTGACTGCGCTTAAAGGAAACACTTATGAGTCTTGAAAAGAAAGTCTGGCAGGAGATGTCAACACTGAATGTGAATGACAAAACCTCCAAGAAAATGAATTTGACTTACCTCTCGTGGAGCGACTGCTGGGCAACCCTAGCGGATTACTACCCTGAGTCTAACTACGAGTTTGGTGAGCCGATTTACTACAACGATGAGACTGTCGAGGTGTCATGTGTAGTAACCATTAAGGAAGGTGACCACGCATTCAGCAGAAAGATGTATCTGCCTGTAATGGATCACCGTAATAACTCAGTCGTTAATCCGACTAGCCGTCAGATTTCTGATGCTAGGCAACGATGCCTGGTTAAAGCAGTAGCAGTTGCAACTGGATTAGGACTTTACATTTATCGTGGCGAAGACTTGCCTTCAGAGGACAAGCCTAAGCGCGTAGATAAGGAACTGGTACAGCAATATGTTAAAGGATTCGTGGATGCCCTTGACTGTGAGGACGGTCTTGCCTTACGTCAACTGGGAGACGAGCTTAAAGAAGACGAAACTACAATGTCTGAAGTTTGGAAACTTTTTAATTCTAAACAGAAGGCAGCTATCAAATCATTAATCCACTCAACAAAAGGAGAGTAATCATGCCTATGCAAGAAGGCCAAATCGAACTAGCAGTCTGGAAAAACGACCGTAAAGAAACCGAGACCCATCCTGATCTGAAAGGTCAAGCTAAGAATGAAGCTGGTGATGAGTTTTGGGTAAGCCTATGGAAGCGTTCAGAAGATGCTAACCCTAATGCACCAGTGCTAAAGGGCTACCTAACCCCTAAGAATGACAAGCCAGCGGCTCCTGCTAAGTCAACCAAAACTGAAGAGGACATCCCCTGGTGAGCGGTAAGTTAAGCGACGATGATGTTCGCTTAATGAGGGCTTTGGACATGGAGCGTCTGAAGCACCGTCAGATAGCGGAATCAATTAGCCGGAAAAAAATTGCTGAGAAATTTGGCGTAAGCCCATCACGGGTTTATGACATTTGTGAAGGGATATCTTACCGTCATGTCTCAGATTAAACGTGAACGTATGACTGGCAGACAGGAAGCTTTAAGGCTGAATGTCTGCCTCACTGACAATGACTTGGATATAGCTAAAGCTTTGGGCCAAGGCAATGCCTCACATGGCATTAAGATGGCGTTAAGATTAGCAATCAAGTTAGATCAAGTAGGCTATGAATTATTATAACGAGTTTGATCCTTTCGCAGCCGCTTGGTTGCGAGAGCTGATCAACGATAAATTAATACCCGAAGGTAAAGTCGATGAACGATCCATTATTGACGTTGATGGAAAAGACCTTAAAGGATTTACGCAATGCCACTTCTTCGCTGGAATTGGCGGTTGGAGCTATGCACTCGAACTTGCAGGATGGTCAGCAGATCGACCTGTTTGGACAGGATCACCACCCTGTCAGCCCTTCTCCGTTGCAGGAAACAAGAAAGGACAAGACGATGAGCGACACCTCTGGCCTCACTTCTTCAGTCTCATCAGAGAGTGTTCGCCTCCAACAGTATTTGGCGAGCAGGTTGCCGCAGCAATTAGAACAGAGTGGTTCGACGATCTACAAACTGACATGGAAAACCAAGGTTACGCCACAGCAATGGCAGTATTGCCAGCTTGCAGCGTCGGTGCCCCGCACAAAAGAGAGCGACTGTTCTTCGTGGCCCGCTCCAACAACTCGGGACTACAAGGACACGGGAGATTTGAGCAAGTCGAATGTCAGGAAGGATGGAAAGAGCAGGCTAGATACAGTGCCGAGAGTAGCACAGTTAACACCTTGGCCAAGCCCGACAAGCTCAACAGGGGGAGCAAGCAAGAATCCAAACAATCCGAGAGGGGTGAATGGTGGCAATCCTATGGCTACAGCAGCGTCCCTTGTGCTGACGGAAAAGCCAGGCCCATCCCGACTGAACCCTCGCTTTTCCCTTTGGCTAATGGGATACCCAATCGAGTGGGCTTACTGCGGGGAGCGGGTAATGCTATCGTCCCGCAAGTCGCAGCAGAAATAATCAAATCCTTTATGGAGTATCAATATGAATCTTGACGGTAGAAAAGTAGTTGACATTGAACTCGATGGTATTGACTACAACGATGCGCCTGACTTTGCAGATGCCTTTGTCTGTTATGCAGCCTTTGATGACACAGGGGAATCCTTAACGGATGAAGAGTTAGATCGCCTGGTGTCTGAGAACTACGGTGAAATCTACGAGATGATCTGGGAATCACGTTGACAGTATTAGCAGATTCTAATATACTAGATGTATCAACAATGTATATACATGAGGATAGATACATGAAAAAACTTATCGCTGTTACAGCAATCTTGGCTTCAACTCAGTCATTCGCATTCATCGATTCAGCAGCTAACCACAATGGTTCTGCTGAGCATCAAGCTAAATCAGACGTTAAAGGTCGTGGTGTAGCTACCTTTGGCATGAACTTCTCAGCTTCTTCAAATGTTGAAGGTGACTTCATGCACAATGGCATGATGCAAGACATCTTTGGTGGTCAGTCTGAGGATCGTCCTTACTACTACAGTAAGTAATCAAAAAAATGACCCCTCACGAAGAGGGGCTAATCAAATGCCCAAAGGAAAGCAATCGTTGGATACGATTGACTACATCCTAGGTCAGAATTAATCGAACTGCAAGCTACTCTTTTGAGCTTGTATTAATACGAATGCACAAGGGAGTAGAGTCCATTGAACAATCGCTTAGTGCGCTTGCGCCAGTTCCTAGCCAACCCAGAGATGAGCAGCCGGATAATAGTACTGTTGCTAATACTATTATGGTTTTCATTTGCGCTGCATGGCGGCTGAACCGAAGTAGAATCCGATAATATTCATTATCGCTACTGGCAACCACTCTGGAGTCACAAAGCCATCTAGCTGTAAGTACTCAGTTGCAGTGTTGGTGAAGTCCAAGAACAAGAACTTGAATCCACTGGTCACTTCTATAGGCACGTTAGTCGATTGTCCAAGCAGTGGAGCAAGGAATACAATACCCAACCCCCCAAGCATAGCAGTGACAACAATAAAGCGACGAACCCAAGCTGCATTAGGGTTTTGCATAGCTCGCGCATTGTTCACACCTTCCTCAATCTGACCGTTACGGGCCATCATCTGCTTGAACTGCTCAGCCTTATCAGCCTGGGCCTGTCCCCACATCTTCATCAAGCCACCAAGAGCAGTACTACCAATCATGCTCACAGCTTCAATGGGTAATCCAAACATCTTATCGCTCCATTGTGGTGGTTGAGTCACCTTTACGGACAGTCACCTTACCGTCAGAAACATCTACCTGCATAGGTGATTCTTCCTTCGAGGCTTTGTCAATCAGGTCACGGATGATGGTGATCTCTGGCTTCTCTTCCTTATCTTTAGTACCTGTAATACCCATTAGAATGCCTATTACAGCCATCACTACAGTAGATATCATCGACATGACTACCGCTAGGGTACCTGCCTCCAATGATCCTGCTGCGTAGATGCCAGCTAATACCAAAACAAGCACAACCCCAAGGCCATACTTACCAATAAACTTAGACGCTTGCTCCTTAGCTGAGCTAGGGTCTACTTCTTTCACTTCTTCAGTCATGTTCTACCTTAAACTTAGGGGTTACGGTTACTCTGCGATGCTCCCCGTACGCTTTGTGGTACGTTATTGCATGTGCAGCTCTCCAGGAATGATAGCCACCACGAGCAGCGTAGGCATCCTTACCCGCTAGAGTAGGGTGACGCTCAACAATAGCGCCTCCACCCTCTCCCATCATCTGCTCTGTATGGTGGTAATGTCCCGTATGGATGTAGGTATATTCTGACATACCCCACATCTTTCTGTAACGGGGTTCTGAAGAAAATAATGCTGGCAGGCTACCGTTCTTGACCTTGTGCCCATGATGGAAAGCCAACATGATGTCACCATGAAGGTGAGCGTAGAACGGGAAGTCAGTGTCATCCACCTCAACCCGATTGTTCTTCTCATAGATCTTCTTGATGGCTTTACGAATCCACATAGAGCCTACTAGATCATGGTTGCCCTCACAGACAATCACCTTAACCTGGCTAAACTTAGCTAACATGATTTCGATTGACATCATAATGGTGTCAAGAGACATATCGATCAGACGAGAGAAGCGGGTATCAGCATCCAGAACGTGCTTGCTGGTAGGAGTCACGGCATCTAACCCGTCCCAATGGAGGAAGTCACCTTGTAGATTCAGGATGCCTACCTCAGAGTCAGGAGAGCCATCACACATTTCCTGCACTGAAGCTAAATATTCCCCCACTGCGATGTCCGTATCCCAATCATCTCCTGTTTCCTTGGAGTAGGCATACATACCCATGTGGAAATCCGTCAGGGTGATCAGGGTGCATAAATCTTTGTCATGTTTCTTGACATTGCAGGGCAGCTTAGGTGCAGGCTTCCATTCAAATGCCTCTAGTCTCTCGACAAGGGCATCTATTCTGGCTTGCTTATCTTCGTGTGATTTGACCCACTGACCTCTGACTTTGCCGTCTTCATCGTAATAGGTGGATACACCCTTTACATTGAAGCCCTCAGGTACAGGGTGGGTCATGTCATGCTCGGGGGAATGTCCCCTTCTTGACGCTGCTCTACGGACAGATTTGATTGCCCTGGTGATGTTTGTTCTGTGAACGCCTATGATTTTGCCAGCTTCAGTGGCATTGCCCCCACAATCAATGTAGGCCTGAATCTTTCTAGCTTGATTTTCGTTTGCGTACTTCAGTAATTCGGTCAAGTTTTCCACTTGTTAGCTCCACGATCTCTTGTACACATCCCATAGGGAATGTGGTTATGTTTCCAATGGCGTTACCCGTATCGGATATTGTGAGCTTTGTCTTTGTTTTTCTTAGGATAAACCCGACCGTAAAGAATACTGCTGGCTCGTCTTTTCCTTGCTCGATTAGTTCATCGTTCCAGCCTGACCAACTGACTATGTCTACCCACTTGATCAGGACTGGTTTCATTTCTTTTTCTTCAAAGCTGTCTTAGCAGCTTTCTTGAATGCTTTGTCTGTAGGTGCGCCTTTACTACCAGGCTTACGCATCTTCTCGCCTGAGCCTTCTTTAATGCGCTTACGTTTAGCATGTATGTGTTCGTATAACCCTTTTACCATTTCTTGCAGCTCCAGTAACGTGCAGTTAGTTTGCTTGGTGGATTGCTATCACACTTGTGCCTAGCCCTAAAAGACTTACGACGATCAGGTTCATTCTTTCTGATCTTCATTTTCTGATCACCAAAACGAATAGTTTTAACTTGATCGCCTTTCTTGGCAACTACTACAAACTTCTTGGTTGGGTGGTCAGGTGTACGCTTAGGCTTGTTGTAACCTGATACACCAATGCGCTTAAGGATAGCAGCACCCTTCTTATTCATCTTGCTCATACTTTTACCAATGTGTCATTCAGCCACTTGTAAAGGATCTCATCTGGTACTGAGGTACACCCTTTAAAGGCTTCACCTTCTGTCTCTGTAGGAACGCTCATACAAATCTGTGGGATGCCATCAGGATCGATGCTCCAGGTAGCAGTCTCCATAGCCATGATCAGTATGAGTTCACTTAGACCCATTGATCGCTATCGCCAACCAAATGAATAGCCCTGCTGTGGCTAGAGCTAAAACCATTACACCTAAGCCAACAGCCATCTCTTTCACTTTGGCTCTCCGATCAATCTCAGCATACAATGCTTCTTGTCGTTGCTTCCGTATCTCCGCTTCGATAGACAGAAAGTCCTCCCAAGCGGGTCGTCCAAGCGTAGTAAGTACCATCTCTCGCAGCTCGTCCCGCTGCTTCATAGAGGTTTGTTTGGCATTCCAAGTATGTAGCGCTTGCTCCTCGATAGACTTCTGGTTTGCTGGAATCAGAGACCTGAAGGGATTTTTCTTCTGCTTCTGAAGCAACTCCTCCGACTTGTCCAGATCCGCTATCGCTCCCGCCCACTGGGAGAGTTGGGCCATACAGTCCTGTATCTCTCGTCCGGCATTGACCGCAGCTTTCAACCCTTTGAATGCCGTAGTAGCTATGCCAATTATAGATACCGGATCCATCAATCATCTCTTTAAGAAGTCAGCAATGAACAAGATACCAGCCCAGAGAACAGATACCGTGATAGCAATGCCACCAGCAATACCTTTCCACTTGGTGAGCGACTCTTTAACTTCCTTTAGATCATCATGGTTCTCACGCACGATCCGCATCAGCTCCTCTTGCTGTTGCTCAAGTTTCGCTAGTCGCTCTAAATCACTCATGAGTCTGCCTCAAAGTCTGCTTTAACAAAGTTAAAACGTTCAATAGTAGATAAATCTTCAACATCTACCCATGTTGGATCAATGGCATCACCTGAGTAATCAGGATCATTGTAATTTTCTGGGTAAACTGCTTGATCTTCACGGCGAGTCATTGAGCCTTTCAGCATCGCCATAAATTCTGTATGCTCTTTAGTGCCAGCGATGGCATCTAAATCTTCACGAGTATTGATTGTATATTTCATGCTGCCTCCTCAGATAGCATTTGAGATTGTAACAATCAGCCCACTGAATATGGCCTTTCCAAGAGGCAACAAATTTTGTGAGCGATTCTAAGTCATTGAGATAAGTATAACTTTTGATTTCCTTTTGCACGTTTAGCGGAATCCTTCCTTATCAATTTATGGGTTTTCCATATCCTATAGCCAAGAAATCAATTCCTTTGTTGACGGATGAAACATTCCATCGACTAATTTTCATCTGCATTTTATCCGAAGAGAATGCCTTTATCTTGTCAAAAGACCCTCTAAGGTGGTGAGGATCATTGTCTAAAATGACAATATCATCCATATACCTAGCCCAGTGTCGATGTTTCAATTCGTGGTGGATATAATGATCAATTATATTGCCATAAATATTAGCGAATAATTGGCTGGTCAAGCTGCCTATTGGTATTCCTTTTCCCGTTAATGGCGTTATTTCCTCAACTAGTCTTAATGTATCCCTGCAAGATATCTTCCTTCTAATCTCTTTGTGCAGAGTTTCATGGTTAATGCTAGGAAAATACTTACTGAAGTCAGTCTTTAAAAAATGAGAATAGTTATGCTTTCTAAGCATAGACTGCACATGAATAACACCTTTATGGGTGCCCATACCATTACGGCAGGCAAAGTTATATGGGAGAAAGGTGCGTTCAAATAAAGGTGTAATGATATTGCAAAGAGCGTGCTGAACCAAGCGATCCTTAAATGTTAAAGCTGAGATTAATCTAGGCTTTGGCTCATATATCGTGAAGTGCCTGTAAGAGCCTATTTCGTATGATTTATCCAGCAGCTCAGACTGAATTTCTCTGAGATTTGCCTCGTCATATTCTTTAAACTCAAGATACCCCCATGTCTTACGCTTGCCGTTACAGGTTTGCTTGTAGGCTTTGAGAATATTCTCCCAGCTACATATCTCTGGGTAAAGGTTTCGGTATTTCTTGCCCATTAAAAACTGGCTCCGCAATTCGATGTTTCACTACTCTGCGTTATGCCAGAACGCGCAATGTATTTCCCGAAGGAGGACAACAATGGCTGACCACAACATGGTTGTAATCGACTCGACACCCCTTAAGTATGCCGAAGTGAATAACCTTTTTATCGCCACAAACGCCACGCGACCCAATGTTGTTGTTCGAGTTAGAGGCTGTATTGTTCCAATTCGAGCAACGTGATCCTGCATTAGAACCATTGTTCCAGTTGCCGCCAAATAGAGCCGCGTGGTTCACCCCTGCTGCCCTTTCTTTGCTCTCATGTTGCCGATCCATTTATTGAGAATTCCACCACATTCAGCAATCAACGACTGAGCCGTCTCTTTTTGATGTCGAGTCATTCCCTTAAGTTTTTCGTCAGCAAGAAAGCGAAGCCAAAAGCGAAGATTGGCAAGACCTGAATCAGCCTCATATAGACGGCTAATTTGATTAGACTTCCCAGCTTTCACAAATAAATCCACCTGTGTAAATAGAGCCTGAAGGAACATATCCCTAGCCACGCTATGTTTTCTTGGAAGATTCTGTGCGATTGGGTATAGATAATTTATTACCCTTTCGTACTTCTCTACAATCAACATTTGATCGTAACTTCGATACCCTTCTTTTATTGGCTCCATTAGTTTATTGGGCTATCGCCCAATTAATCAAGAATCATGTGGTCACAAACGCCACGCGAACCAATGTAGTTGCTCGAGTTAGAGGCTGTCTTGGCCCAACCCGAGCAACGTGATCCCGCATTAGAACCATCGAACCAGGCGCCGCCAAATAGAGCCGCGTTAGGAGCGTTATACTCTGAGCCTCTGCCGTCAGTATTCGCGTTCCACGATGCACCTGCGTATGGGCCGCCTCTTTCAAGACCCCAAACCCACATACAACCGCTAGATTGGTTTACGCCCCATTTAGAAACGTAAGCATTATCCCAATTTGTAGTTGATGGATCAGAGCCGATAGATGATGCTTCAGTCGTCCCATAAGCCAGCGCCATAAACTCTTGTTGAGTTGGGGTACGCTTACCGTGTGAAGCAAGTAACTCCTGAGTTTCGAACCAAGTGTAAGAGCCATAAGTCGTTGAGCCGTTTCCACCAAAGTTTGAAGGAACTTTAGGTGGAGATGAACCATCAGCAATGGTCACGTTATATTTAGACGTACCGTTAGTGTGGTGATCTACGCCTGTTAGGTAAATATCTGCCCAGAAGCCGCCTGCCACTAATGTCATGCCACGAGGGTCACAAGTAGGACGGAACTTTAAGTCCCAGAATGAATATTCATTAATCTGCGCAGTAGTATCACCACCAGACTGAGCAGAAGCATTAGAACCAGCAGCGTAATGGAATCCACCAACCTTTCGAGCATCAGCTGAAGGTGGTGTTGTGTGGTTACTAGATGCCTGTAATGAGCCGTCAGTTTCAGCCCAGATCGCATAGTCAGTACCGGCAACCAAAGAAGGCATATCAACAGAAGTGCCAGAAGCAATCGTTAGGCTAGACCCATTCACTTCAACATAAATCGCAGTTTGCGACTCAGCAGTCCCGTTACCGGTTTTAGTCCATGCTACAGCAGTAGGGTCTGCCTTGCGGAAAAGACCTTGAGTAACGCCACCTGCGCCACCAACAGATCCCCATGCGCTTCCGTCATATACTTCAGCAGAGCCTTGATCTGTATTCCATCGTAAATAGCCAGCAGATGGCGTGCCATCTCGCTGAGCGTCTGTACCAACTGGCAAAACAGCAGAGCCAGTAGAGGCTGTTTTCTCCACTGTTGTGGCAGTCAATGCAGTTTCATGGCCGCCTGCTGTTGAGCCATCGTGAACGATGATTGCATTCTTGTCAGTGTCTACCGTGATCTCACGGGCTGCACCAGTAAAGGTTGCGTGTTGAGCAGTAGTGCCGCCACGCAGCTTTAATTCAGTTGCCATTATTAAATACTCCCTGAGTCAAAAGTTCCGGTAACTGTCAAGTCACCGCTAATGGTTATGTTTCCTGATATTGTTCCGCCACCAGAAAGGGACGATGATTCAAGCTCATCAATTGCTGCCTGAGTATCCGTAGCAGTTAATCCAGATGTAGTGTTATCGTAAGTAACTAATGACGCTCCAGATGGAACGCCGGTAAGAGCCGTCGCCACAGCACTAACATCTGCAATATCAGCAGCTACAGTTGAAACATCTGCAATATCAGCAGCTACAGTGCCAATATTGTCGGCTCCAGCTAAATCAGTTGCTACTGTGCCAACATTGTCAGCTCCAAGTAAATCTGAACCAACTGCATTTACATTAGCAATACCAGCGCCAACAGCCTGAACATTAGTTAGATTATTGTAAATAGTTACCATATAGCCATTAGGTGATGCTGATAGGGTTCCTGCGCTATCTGTAATATTACCCAAGTCGTATAGTCTGGCTGAGCCTAAAGTACCACCAGCAATGTCAGCTGCGAGAAGCTGCATCTCACTAACTATCGGGGCTAATGCTTGCATATCAGGTGTGCCGAGACTCTGGCTTGCTGAACCGTCAGCTGGGTCAAAATACAAGAAATAGCCAGCACGAGTAGCTGCTGGCGGCAGTTCCATGTTTGTACTTAAGGGATCAGTTACATTTGCACGAACAGAACGAAGGATGGCTTCAGCATTTTGTTGGGCAAAGATAGTCTGAGCATCGAATTCATCATTCAGACTAGAAGCAAATAAATCACCACCTGTTACAAAATCAGTAGATCTAGCGATACCTTTAGAGCCAACAATGGTGATAGAGTCTGATGCAGCTACTGAGGCAGTTAGATTAACTTCGCCAGTGCCATTTGCATTTATTGTTACAGTGTAGTCAGAAGTTATTGTTAATAATGTAGAATTTTTATAAACAGCAATATCATCTTCTTCCAAAATCTCAAAAGAAAATGGATAAGGCCCAGGCCCTATCGAGCCTGAGTAGATCACTCGGCGTGTTACGTCTGAAATTGGATAGGTCATGTTTTCTCCTGCCTGTCCGCGTAATATACTTAAAAATCATTGGCTTGTTAACCATTATTGAAGCATTGCCTCAATTCGAGATTGAATCTGTCCGCGTTTAGCGGTTTTCTTGATATCAGCACTTGTCTCTATGCCAATTTCTTCTTCCATTAGCACTTCTTTAGCATCTGAATAAAAATCAGAAACAATCTCTTTTGCGTACTGCTGGGCTTCCAATGGATCACGGTCTAGCATCATCATAAATGATTGATCGTAAGGAAGGTCTGCAATCGCATCTTGTAGGGTTTTACCCCATTCATTAGAGGTATTGGTCGCTATTTCAATCCAGCGATTGTACTGCTCTGGAGTCAATTCAACTCCATCAATCTTCTTTTGGGTTTATATTGACCAATAGCTAAAGCGTTCAATACATCATAAGCGGGGCTATATTTCTGCTCAGATATTTTGAATGGAAAAGCTCTAGCCCAAGTTGCCGAAGCAGCGTGTTTTAGCTGCTTACCTGTAATCGGGTCAAGAACTGGGGCCATATCTGACGATAAATAAGGATTACGAGACTTATATTGACCAATAGCATCAATGACACCACGAGCTACAGGATTAAGGTCAGCATAATCACCAACATCATATCCAGTAATATCAGCAATATCTTTACGGAATTTAGCTGCTTGCTCGCCTGTTGCTTTTGGCATTCTACGCTCAGGATTCAAAACACGATTAGTGTAGTTAAGTAATGAGCTATAAGCTCCAACTGGACTACCGCCAATTCCTACCTCAACTGCTTTCTCAGTTATGCGTTTGAAGATATTTTTAGCGTATTCAACACCTTCTTTGCCTCGGCCTTGGAATACTTCCATAAACTCAGAAACGCCTGTAATCATAGGTAATTCAGTAATATAGTCCGCTGCTCCCATTGAGGCACCTAAGAATAAGGTTTCCATAGTCTTGGCATCAGGCTCCATGATGCTGTACTCGCCCACAGTTGCCCCTATTCCAACCATTGCGCCAATAGGTTCTAGGCCTGCATAGCTGACAAAGACTTTTTCATTGCCAGAAGTAACGGTGGTGTATTTTTTAAATTCAGCTATATCCTCATCTGATACATCTTTTTTATCAAAAACAATGCTATACGGTTGCCATCCTGTTGCCTCAAGCCCTCGCTTTTGCTCAATAGAATATGGCCCAGCGCCAGTAATACGGCCCTCAAGTGCATAGCCACCAGCGCCTATCATTAATGAACTACCTAATCCAACCCTAGCAATCGCCATATCGCGGCGTATGCCACCCGCATGCCAATCATCATACGTCTTCTTAGATAGGTGCCTAAATGGGCCTCCCAGTGGAGCTAGAGCCGCTGTAGGCGCTCTTGCAGCAAACTCAATGCCAATATCTGTAGGAGTTCTGACAAATGGCATATATATCTTGAAGACTGGGTGCTGAGCTAAAGACTCAAACTTTCCAAGTTTTCCCTCTAGTTTTTTTGTAAAAGTCATCTCTTCAGCAAAATCTAATGACTCTCTATGAATGCTGTCTGGAGGATTATTGCTAATATCAAACATAACTTGCTGAGCTTTCTTTTCAGCAGTCGCCAAATCATCGCCCATTTGAATTGCTTCATTTCGGGTAGAGATATACTCTCGGAAAGCTAAGCTATCTAGGTTGCGACGATAATTTACAGCTTTAAAAAATTCGTCTTCCGCTAGCAATGCCCTGCCTGGCAGGGTGACAAACTTTCCATAGACGCTGAATGCTTTAGCCATCATTTTTTGAAATTCAGGCGCATCTTCTGGAACTTCAATATCAAAAGCACTAGATCGACTTTCAATCTCAATCTTTGATCTGCCTGTAACTTGAGCATTCTCTTTCCATGCTTTGCTACCTAAAGCAAAACCTTCTTGCAATCCCTTTACAGTGCTGTACATATCGACAAAGATTTCTTGTTGTCGGATGTAGTCTTCTGAATTAAAAATAACATTACGAGATTTACCAACTAAAGAAGCAATTTGCTTCTCAGCAAGATTAAGGCCAGCATATCCTGCATTAGCTGTTACGTTTTTTACTATGAGTATCTATGCTAGACAAAATGCCGTTAATCCAAGTAGTCAAAACAACATCTGTAATTCGACCTGATGTAGATGCCCTATCAGCAAGCATGTGTCTTGATTCTGCTGTTGGAAGGCTGTTATATGCTTTTGCTAATTTGACAGCATCATCAGTTCCACCAAGCTGTTCAAGGGCTATATTTAGCTTTTCTACTCGGTCTTTTGATGCTGTACGAGCTTCACGCAAAACCCTTAATGCTCTAGCAAGGTCTGTTGTCTTTCCCAATGCTCCTCGAGAAATTTGACCCTCTACCGCTACTGATTGTCTAAACTGAGCTAGCAATTCTGGACTAGTGTCACCAGCACTAATTTTTGCCGCAAGCTCTTGATTTTTGGCAGCAAGGTCAGAAACAGCTAACATCATTTTGTAGCTTTCTTCTGGGTCGGCATACAGCTTTTGATTAACATCGGCAATTTTACGAACAAAGCTATCTGAATAACCCATTGTCTTTTACCTTATCGGTAAGAGCTGCCATATTCATAGTTTCTTTTTTATAACCAGTAGCTTGAGCTACCTGATCAATGTGCTGCTTTAGCGTGTCAGGGCCATCAATTCGATTAAGGTTAAATAAAGTTTCTGGTGGTTTACCCTCAACAGCACCTTTAGTAGGAACTACTTGCATGGTGTCATCTGGCATTACTTTTTGTAATGCAGCATCTTCTTCGCCAGTACGCTTTGCCACTTTGCCTAAAGTGGTAAGCACATCTTTTAATCCAGCAACTTCTACGCCTTGTGGCTCAGCAACTTCCTCAAGACCCACTGTTGCAACGTCAGATACCTCTGGCATCAGGTCTTCAGTCATTACGCCGCCAATCAAAGCATCCTGCTCTTCTTCTGGTGATGCGCCTAAAATTGGGTCAATATTCTTAATCATGCTTTAATTCCTGGCTACTTAAAGGTTCTTAAGGTAGATATTAAAGAAATCAGTGTTTCGTTTCTTTACTTCTCTCTTTGCGCCTTTAGCAGTTGTGTAATAACGCTTGTATTCTTTTTTCATCAAACCAACATCATCTGTGACTACACCGCGCACAAAATTAGGGAAAGCCTTAATGCCGCCATCTTTCACGTTAAATTGAATATCAGTCAGCATTTCTTTCTTGTCTTCAGACAATAAATCAAAGTCCACATTAGGGTGCATTGATTTCAGATTTTTCTTGGCCTGCGTTTCAGCTCTTTCAATGTCTTTAAGTAAGATTTCTTTAGCTTTGTCGACATCAATATCTTTGATTGGAATACCGTAAATCTTACCTTCTTTTTCTTCCTTGGCTGTTAGCTTATGCCCAAAGCCTACAGTGTCTCGACCACCTTCAGGTGATTTATGACGAGCTGTTTTTGCTCTTCCGGAAGCAAATGCGGCATTCTCATTTTCCATGAGGTAATTAACAAAGGTATCTCTGTATTGGCCAGTAGGCTGTTGAGCAGCTTCAGCTACAGGGGTCATTGCAGAACCAGCCACACCTGCTGCCATTGTTGCTGGCTTAGCCGACTTTCTTAGCATTCCTAATCCTTTCTTAAGGAGCCCACCAAGACCAAATACTTCACCTGTCATTCTTGCGCCTTCGATTGCATCAGGGCCTAAATCGCCTTGGGTTTCGCCAAACCATTGATAGAAATCTTCTGCTGAAAATGCTTCAGGGTCTTCAGACAAAGCATTCCATGCGGATTCAATTCTGTCCTCACCTACATCTGGAAAAGCTAACTTAATGCCTGCTTTTGCAAATCGCTCAATCTCTCCAGGCATATAAGCACCAACAGCACCCTTTAGGGCTTCAGTGCCATACTGCTCTAGGTTTTCAACATATCGACCAACAGAATCATCAGTCGGAACTTCTATTCCTTCCATTGATACCGTCAAAGGGTCTTCGCTAGAAAAACCCATAGATCGTTCCCAATCGCGTATAACCAAGCTGTCTAATGTGTCAGTCATATTGCTTACCTAGCGGAATAACCTTGTCGTCTTAAATACTCTTTAATGCTTGCCTTAACGTTATCTGGCAAACCTTCTATTTGATCAAGCAAAGTAATGTTTTCTATAATCTGTCTTGCCATGTCTGTTCTTTTCTGAACTTTGTCGTCATCGTCTCCGGCAAAAATAACTGACTTACTAAGAGAGCTTGCAACACGATCAACAACCATTTGTGCTTTTTGTT